>JACCDR010141568.1_pt1 | contig 30230 bp, 27 predicted proteins | sample 7446431 | NCBI WGS metagenome assembly JACCDR01 (sample SAMN15323443, study PRJNA562643) | freshwater metagenome | isolation source: river surface water | place: USA:Blue River Watershed | collected 2017-08-17
ATCAGTGCGGCCTGATAGCCATTGTCGATCGCCTGTGCCGCCGCAAGGGCCGCGACCACGGTCTTGCCGCTGCCGACATCGCCTTGCAGCAGCCGCTGCATCGGGTAAGGCTGGCGGATGTCGGCGCGCGCCTCTTCCAGCACGCGTTGTTGGGCGCCGGTCAGCTGGAAGGGCAGGGTGCGCAGCAAGGCCTCGCTCAGTGCGCCAGGCTTTGCCAGCACCGGTGCGCCTTGCTGACGACGCGCGGCCTGCGCGCGCTTCATCGACAGCTGCTGCGCCAGCAACTCGTCGAACTTCATGCGTATCCAGGCCGGATGGGTGCGCTCGGCCAGCGCGTATTCATCGACGTCGGGCGGCGGATTGTGCAGCAGTCGGATCGCCGGCTCGAAGGGCATCAGCGTCAGCTGTTCGCGCAGCGCTTCCGGCAGCGTGTCATTCCAGTCGATGCGCGTCATCGCATTGGCGATGGCCTTGCGTAGCAGGGCCTGGGACAAACCTTCGCCGGCCGGATAGACAGGCGTCAGCGCATCCGGCAGCGGCGCGTCCGGCTCCACGCTCTTGACGGTCGGGTGCACCATCTCGTCGCCGAAGAAGCCATGGCGTATCTCGCCGCGCACGCGCAGGCGCTTGCCTACCGCCATTTGCGTGGCCTGGCTGCCATAGAAATTCAGGAAGCGCATCACCAGCAATCCGGTGTCGTCGGCGAGCTTGACCACCAACTGTCGGCGCGGCCGGTACTGGATGTCGCAATCGGTGACCACGCCTTCGACCTGCACCGGAATGCCGTGGATGCTGCCAGCGTCCCGGATCGTGCGCAGCTGGGTCTCGTCTTCGTAGCGCATCGGCAGGTGCAGCACCAGCGCCATGTCGGTGGACAGCCCGAGCCGCGCGAGCTTGTCTGCGGTACGCAGGCTCTTGGCGGGGGCAGTCTTTTTCGCGGCAGGGGATTTTTTTCGGGCGACGGGCATGGCGGGCTGGCTGGGCGGGCGCAGCGTAGAATACCGGCTTTTGCAAAAACGCCCCAGCCCGGGCGGCCATCCGGACGGCCTTGTTGTCACCCATCCGGGGCCGAGCGCTCCTTTTCCATGTACTCGCTGTCCGATTTTGATTTCAACTTGCCGCCCGAACTGGTCGCGCAATTCCCGCTGGCCGAGCGCAGCGCTTCGCGTCTGCTGCAGGTGAGCCCTGACGGCCTGCGTGACCGTAGCTTTGCCGATGTGGTCGAGCTGTTCCAGCCGGGCGACCTGATGGTGTTCAACAACACCCGCGTGATGAATGCGCGCTTCTTCGGCATGAAGGAAACCGGTGGCAAGGTGGAAGTGCTGGTCGAGCGCCTGCTTGATGCGACCACCGTGCTGGCCCAGGTGCGGGCGTCGAAATCACCGCCGGCCGGCATGAAGCTGCGCCTCGCCGATGCCTTCGATGTGACCGTCGGCGAACGCGCCGGCGAATTCTTCACGCTGCATTTCCCGTCCGAGGCGATGCCGCTGATCGACGCGCACGGCAAGCTGCCGCTGCCGCCCTATATCGAACATGCGGCCGACGCGCAAGACGCCAGCCGCTACCAGACCGTGTATGCGAAGCATCCCGGTGCCGTCGCCGCGCCGACCGCCGGCCTGCACTTCGACGATGCGCTGCTCCAGCGCCTGCAAGACAAGGGCGTGCAGCTGGCCTGGCTGACGCTGCATGTGGGCGCCGGCACCTTCCAGCCGGTGCGTACCGAGAATCTGGCCGAGCACAAGATGCACACCGAATGGTATGAAGTGCCGCAGGAGACCGTCGATGCGGTCGCTGCTGCGCAAGCGGCCGGACGGCAGGTGATTGCGGTCGGTACCACCAGCCTGCGCGCGCTGGAGTCGGCGTCGCGCAGCGGGAAGCTGGTTGCCGGTGGCGGACAGACCGATTTGTTCATCACGCCGGGCTACACATTCCATACCGTGACGCGACTGGTCACGAATTTTCATTTGCCGAAGTCCACGCTGTTGATGCTGGTCTCGGCCTTTGCCGGCTATGAGCGCATGCGTGCCGCGTATGCGCATGCGATCGAGCAGCGTTATCGCTTCTTCAGCTACGGCGACGCGATGCTGCTGCAACGTACGGCATCGGAATCACAGGAAGGACAAGCATGAAATTTACGCTGCTGAAGACGGATGGCCATGCGCGCCGCGGCCGGCTGGAACTGAACCACGGCACCATCGAGACGCCGATCTTCATGCCGGTCGGGACCTATGGTTCGGTGAAGGCGATGTCGCCGACCGAGTTGAAGGACATCGATGCGCAGATCATCCTGGGCAATACCTTCCACCTGTGGCTGCGGCCCGGCCTCGATATCGTCCGCAAGTTTGGCGGCCTGCACCGTTTCATTGGCTGGGACAAGCCCATCCTGACCGACTCGGGTGGCTTTCAGGTGTTTTCGCTGGGCGCGATGCGCAAGATCACCGAAGAGGGCGTGAAATTCCAGTCGCCGGTGAATGGCGACAAGCTGTTCCTGTCGCCCGAGATTTCCATGCAGATCCAGCGCGTGCTGAATTCGGACGTCGTGATGCAGTTCGACGAATGTACGCCGTATGAAATCAATGGCCGTCCGGCCACGCGGGATGAAGCCGGCCGCTCGATGCGCATGTCGTTGCGCTGGGCCAAGCGCTCGCTGGATGAATTCAGGCGCGAAGAGAACCCGAATGCCTTGTTCGGCATCGTGCAGGGCGGCATGTTCGAGGAATTGCGCGATGAATCGCTGGCCGGCCTCAATGAGCTGGGCTTCCATGGCATTGCAATCGGCGGCCTGTCGGTCGGCGAGCCGAAGGAAGACATGCAGCGCATCCTCAAGCATGTCGGCCCTAAGCTGCCGGCCGACAAGCCGCATTACCTGATGGGTGTCGGCACGCCGGAAGACCTGGTCGACGGCGTGGCCAATGGCGTCGACATGTTCGATTGCGTGATGCCGACCCGGAATGCGCGCAATGGCTGGCTGTTCACCCGTTACGGCGACCTGAAGCTGCGCAATGCGCGCCACAAGGATGAAGACCGGCCGATCGATGAAAGCTGCGATTGCTATGCCTGCAAGAATTTCTCGCGTGCCTACTTGCACCATTTGCATCGTGCCGGCGAAATCCTCGGCGCACGCCTCAATACCATCCACAACCTGCATTACTACCTGCAGCTGATGCGCGAAATGCGTGCCGCGATCGATGCAGGGCGCTTCAGCGAATTCCGCCAGCGATTTGCAGAAGACCGCCAGCGCGGGGTTTGACGGCGGACTGACTCCCGCCAGTTTGCCTGCGGGCAGGCCGGGCTGTTGCGGGCGCAGACGTTGGCATTCGTTGGGAAGTTGTTGGCAAGGCGGCAAGGGCTTGTCGGGGTCGCGACAAAGGGCCGGTTTGCCGTTCCGGTCAGGGGCGAATGCCCCTTGCAATGATAGAATCACCGGTTCTCAGAAAAACAAACCCGGAGCAGTCCATGTTTATTTCCAATGCCTATGCACAGGCGGCAGCGCCGGCCGGCGGCACCGCAGGTGGCCTGATGAGCTTCCTGCCCATCATCCTGATGTTCGTCGTGCTGTACTTCCTGATGATTCGTCCGCAGATGAAGCGCCAGAAAGAGCAGAAGGCCATGATCGAGGCGATCGCCAAGGGCGATGAAGTCATCACCGCCGGCGGCATGGTCGGCAAGGTCACCAAGGTGGCTGACGCTTACATCACGCTGGAAGTCGCCGAGGGCACCGAGGTCGTGATGCAGAAAGCCTCGGTCACGATGCTGCTGCCCAAGGGCACGGTCAAGTCGCTCTGATCCCGTTTCACGTTTGATCCACGTCCGGCCTCGTTGCCGGACTTTTTACATTCAAGGCAAGCTGCCATGAACCGCTATCCCCTCTGGAAATATGTGCTGGTCGTGCTGGTGCTCGCACTGGGCGCGCTGTACACGATCCCGAACTTCTTCGGCGAATCGCCGGCCGTGCAGGTCAGCAGCGCCAAGGCCACGCTGAAGCTGGGTCCGGACGCTGTCGACCGCGTGCAGCAGGCGCTGGCGACCGCGAACGTGCACGCCGAGAATGTCTTCTTCGAAGACCTCGGCAACAATGGCACGGTGCGTGTGCGCTTTGCCAATACCGACCTGCAGTTCAAGGCCAAGACCGTGATCGAGCAGGCGCTCAACAAGGACGCCGCCGACCCGAGCTACCTGGTCGCCTTCAACCTGCTGCCGAATACGCCGGCATGGCTGCAATCGCTGCATGCGCTGCCGATGTACCTTGGCCTGGACTTGCGCGGTGGCGTGCACTTCCTGATGCAGGTCGATACCAAGGCGGTGATGGCCAAGCGTATCCAGGCGGTGCAGATGGGCGTACGCTCGCTGCTGGTCGAGAAGAAGCTGCGCTTTGCCGGCATCTCGCGCGACGGCGATGCCGTCGACATCCGCTTCCGTGACCAGGAGACGCTGGCTGCCGCGAAGGACGTGCTGGGCAATCAGTTGCCGGAACTGACACTAGTCGAGTCGACCGATGCCGAAGGCGTGAAGCTGCGCGCCACGCTGAACCCGGCAGCGCTGAAGAAGACGCTGGAAGAGGCGGTACAGCAGAACATCTCGACGCTGTCCAAGCGCGTCAACGAACTCGGCGTGGCCGAACCCGTGATCCAGCGCCAGGGCGCGGACCGCATCGTCGTGCAACTGCCCGGCGTGCAGGACGTGTCGCGCGCCAAGGACATCATCGGCCGCACCGCCACGCTGGAAGTGCGCATGGTCGACGAGAGCGTTCGCCGCGGTACCGAGGAAACCGCTGCCGTGCCGCTGGGCTCGGAGCTGTTCAAGGTCGGCAAAGGAGCGCCGGTCGTGCTGTACAAGGACCCGGTCATCACTGGCGACTACATCTCGAATGCAGGTGCGAGCTTCGACCAGAACCAGCAGCCGGCGGTCGGCATCGACCTCAACGGTGACGGTGGCCGCAAGATGCGTGAAGCCACGCGTGCCAAGGTTGGCAAGCTGATGGCCATCGTGCTGTTCGAAAAAGGCAAGGGCGAAGTGCTGACCGTGGCCACGATCCGCGACGAACTCGGTTCGCGCTTCCAGATCACCGGCATGGAATCGCCGGCAGCGGCTTCGGACCTGGCGCTGCTGCTGCGCGCCGGCTCGCTGGCAGCGCCGATGGAAATCATCGAGGAACGCACTATCGGCCCGCAACTCGGCGCCGAGAACATCAGCAAGGGCTTCCATTCGACGCTGTACGGTTTTGCGGCGATCACGCTCTTCATGGTCGCCTACTACATGATCTTCGGCGCCTTCAGCGTGTTTGCGCTGGGCGTGAACGTGATGCTGCTGATCGCGCTGTTGTCGATGCTGCAGGCGACGCTGACGCTGCCGGGTATCGCCGCTATTGCGCTGACGCTGGGTATGGCGATCGACGCCAACGTGCTGATCAATGAGCGCATCCGCGAAGAACTCCGCAATGGCAACTCGCCGCAGGCAGCGATTGCGGCCGGTTTCGAACGCGCATGGGCCACCATCCTCGACTCGAACGTGACGACCCTGATCGCCGGCCTCGCGCTGCTGATCTTCGGTTCGGGCCCGATCCGCGGTTTTGCGGTCGTGCACTGCCTGGGCATCCTGACGTCGATGTTCTCCGCCGTGATCGTGTCGCGCGCACTGACCAACCTCTGGTATGGCCGCCGCAAGAAGCTCGCTAGCGTTTCCATCGGCCAGGTCTGGAAGCCGACCGTTTGATGGCCTGAGGCCGACGGTTCAAGAAAGGATTAGAAATGGAATTATTCCGAATCAAGAAAGACATCCCGTTCATGCGGCATGCGCTGGTGTTCAACGTGATTTCCGCGTTGACCTTTGCCGCAGCGGTGTTCTTCCTCGTGGCCAAGGGCCTGCACCTGTCGATCGAATTCACCGGCGGTACGGTGATGGAAGTCGCCTACACCAAGCCGGCGGACCTCGAAGGCATTCGTAACACGGTCGGTGGTCTGGGCTTCAGCGACAGCCAGGTGCAGAGCTTCGGCACCGCGCAAGACGTGCTGATCCGCCTGCCGGTGCAGAAGGGCTCGAACTCGGCGCAGGTCAGCACGCAAGTGATCGATGCGCTGAAGGCGCAGGATGCGAGCGTCTCCCTGAAGCGGGTGGAATTCGTCGGCCCGCAGGTGGGTGAAGAACTTGCGCACGACGGCCTGACGGCGCTGGCTTTCGTGGTGGTCGGCATCATGATCTACCTCGCGTTCCGCTTCGAATGGAAGTTCGCGGTCGCGGCCATCATCGCGAACCTGCACGACGTGGTGATCATTCTCGGCTTCTTCGCGGCCTTCCAGTGGGAATTCTCGCTGACCGTGCTGGCCGCGGTGCTGGCGGTGCTGGGTTACTCGGTGAACGAGTCGGTGGTCGTGTTCGACCGCGTGCGTGAAACCTTCCGTGACCGCCGTTTCGGCAAGCTGGCCACGGCCGACGTGATGAACCACGCAATCACCAGCACCATCTCCCGTACCGTCATCACCCACGGCTGCACGCAGCTGATGGTGCTGTCGATGCTGCTGTTCGGTGGCCCGACGCTGCATTACTTCGCGGTGGCGCTGACCATCGGCATCCTGTTCGGCATCTATTCGTCGGTGTTCGTTGCCGCCGCCGTGGCGATGTGGCTGGGCGTGAAGCGCGAAGACCTGCTGAAGCCGGTCAAGGCCAAGGACGAGACGGATGGCGCAGTGGTCTGATCCCGCTGTCTGAGGCTGCCGCACAACGGCAGCACAAAAACAAAGCCGCCTTCGGGCGGCTTTGTTTTTTCTGCTTTACTCATGCAACGAATAATCAGACAACAAAAAAGCCGCCCGAAGGCGGCTCCTTGCAAGACCGTTGCGACTCAGATGTCTTTGGCCAGCTGGTCGGCGATACCGATGTAGCTGCCCGGCGTCATTGCCAGCAAGCGGTCTTTGTCTTCCTGCGGGATGGCGAGGCCGCCGATGAATTCGCGCAGCGCATCCTTGGAGATGCCCTTGCCGCGGGTCAGTTCTTTCAACTGTTCGTACGGATTCTCGATGCCGTGGCGGCGCATCACCGTCTGCACCGGCTCGGCCAGCACTTCCCAGCTGTTGTCGAGGTCTTCGGCCAGGCGCGACGGGTTGACTTCCAGCTTGTTCAGGCCGCGCAGGCAGCTGTCGTAAGCCAGCAGGCTGTAACCGAAGCCGACGCCGATATTGCGCAGCACGGTCGAGTCGGTCAGGTCACGCTGCCAGCGCGATACCGGCAGTTTCTCGGCCATGTGCTTGAGCACGGCATTGGCCATGCCGAGGTTGCCTTCCGAGTTCTCGAAGTCGATAGGATTGACCTTGTGCGGCATGGTCGACGAGCCGATCTCGCCGGCCTTGGTCTTCTGCTTGAAGTAGCCGAGCGCGATATAGCCCCAGATGTCGCGGTTCAGGTCCAGCAGGATGGTGTTGACGCGGGCAATCGCATCGAACAGCTCGGCGATGTAATCGTGTGGCTCGATCTGGATCGTGTACGGGTTGAAGGTCAGGCCGAGGCGCTGCTCGATCACATTCTTGGAGAACGCCGGCCAGTCGACTGCTGGATAGGCCGACAGGTGGGCGTTGTAGTTGCCGACCGCGCCATTCATCTTGCCGAGGATCTCGACGCCGGCGATGCGCTTGGCCGCGCGCTGCAGACGCGCGACGACGTTCGCCATTTCCTTGCCCAGCGTGGTCGGGCTGGCCGGCTGGCCGTGGGTGCGCGACATCATCGGCAGCTCCGCGTTTGCGTGCGCGATCTCGGTCAGCTTCGCGATCACGGTCGACAGCGACGGCAGCAGCACCTGGTCACGCGCGGCTTTGAGCATCATGCCGTGCGAGGTGTTGTTGATGTCTTCCGACGTGCAAGCGAAGTGAATGAATTCGGATGCCTTCACCAGCTCCGGCAGGTGCTGAACTTTCTCCTTCAGCCAATATTCGACAGCTTTCACGTCGTGGTTGGTGACCGCCTCGATTTCCTTGATGCGGGCAGCATCAGCCTCGCTGAAATCGGCGGCCAGCTTTTCCAGCAAGGTGCGCGCTTCGGTGGAGAAGGGTTGGAGTTCCGCGAAACCGGCTTCGGACAGCGCCAGCAGCCATGCAATCTCGACTTTCACGCGGTGGTGCATGAAGCCGGCTTCGGACAGGATGGGACGCAGCTTGTCAGTCTTGGAGGCGTAACGGCCGTCGAGCGGCGACAGGGCGGACAGCGGGGAAAGCGACATGATGATGAAGCGCGGCGCAGCCGCGCAGGAGAATTCGGAAAGTCCGGGATTTTACCATCCGCCCACACCCCCGCCGGTCGGGATTCCCGCTTGCTGCGGCAGGCAAACCGGGGCGGGCCGGCTGGCGGCGCAAGCGTGGCAGGCGGCGTTGCAAGCAACCACAAGCAGTCACGTTCAGTACGGCGACACGCTGCGAATGGGCAATTCAACAAGTTTTGCCAATGATATAATCGCGTCCCCGTAAAACCATACACATCTCCCATTTCGCCATGAAACTGATTGGATCGCTCGCCAGCCCCTATGTCCGTAAGGTCAGGATCGTGATGGCCGAGAAGAAACTCGACTTCAGCTTCGTGGTTGAAGACGTATGGTCGCCGGCTACCACAATCAGCGAATCGAATCCCCTGGGCAAGGTGCCTTGCCTCGTCATGGAAGATGGCGGCGCCATGTTCGATTCGCGTGTGATCGTCGAGTATCTCGATACGATGTCGCCGGTCGGCAAGTTGTTGCCGAATTCGGGCCGCGAGCGCGCCAGCATCAAGTGCTGGGAAGCGCTGGCCGATGGCGTACTGGATGCAGCCATCAACATGCGCCTCGAGCGCATCCTGCGTCCTGCCGAAAAGCAGAGCGAGGAATGGGTTGAGCGCCAGCTCGGCAAGGTGCGCAATGGCCTCAAGGCGATGGCCAACGGACTGGGCGAGTCGGCCTTCTGTGCCGGCGGTCATTTCACGCTGGCCGATGTTGCCGTCGGCTGCACGCTTGGCTGGCTGGCTTTCCGCTTCCCGGAAATCAACTGGCGTGAAGACCATCCGAACCTGGCGCGCCTGTTCGACAAGCTGTCCGAGCGCCCGTCGTTCCGCGAGACCGTGCCGACGGCCTGAGTTGACGGCAGCGTGCATGAAAAAGGAGCCCGCGGGCTCCTTTTTGTTTTTCAGCGGTGGCATCGGGAGCGCAGGCCGCGCCCGATGCGGCTTGCTTACTCTTCTTCCATCTGCGATTGCAGGTAATTCTGCAGGCCGACCTTGTCGATCAGGTCTTTCTGCGTTTCCAGCCAGTCGATGTGCTCTTCAGTATCGTCGAGGATGTGCTGGAACAGCTCGCGCGACACGAAGTCACGTGCCGCTTCGCAGGCGGCGATGCCATCCTTGACGGTCAGTTGGGCCATCTTTTCGAGTTGCAAATCGCAGTCAAGCATCTCGGGGGTGTTTTCGCCGATCATCAGCTTGTGCAGTGCTTGCAGGTTGGGCAGGCCATCAAGCATCAGGATGCGGTCGATCAGCTTGTCGGCATGTTTCATCTCGCCGATTGATTCTTCGTACTCTTTCTTTGCGAGCTTGCCAAAGCCCCAGTGCTTGTACATGCGCGCATGCAGGAAGTACTGGTTGATGGCCGTCAGCTCATTGGTCAGCTGGTCATTGAGCAGCTTGATGATGTTCGGATCGCCTTTCATGTGGACCTCTTTGCGGGTTGTGATTTGCCCCCGATGTTACTCCAGCCATCTGCGGCTGTGAGCGCGGGCACCGTATTTCGTTAGTGCGAATCATTCCCGATGGCCGGCGACACGCCGGCTGCTCGCACGCTGGCGACGCTGGCCTGTCCGGTCAGGGCCATGGTCATTTCCAGTTCATCGCGCAGCAGGCGGATCACATGTGCGACGCCCATCGGCCCGGCCGCTGCCAGGCCCCAGACATAGGGGCGGCCGACCAGGACCGCGCGCGCGCCGCAGGCGAGGGCCTTGCAGGCATCGGCGCCACTGCGGATGCCACTGTCGAACAGCAATACGCTATCCGCGCCCAGGCGCGCATGGAATCGCTTCAGCACGGTCAGCGCCGCCGGTGTGCCATCGATCACCCGGCCGCCGTGGTTGGATACCACCAGTCCGTCACAGCCGAGGTCCAATGCCTGTTGCGCGTCGTCCTCGTGCAGCAAGCCCTTCACCAGCAGCGGCAGCCGCGTCTGCTGGCGCAGCCAGGCGAGGTCGTCCCAGCACGGCGCCAGTTGCATCCACTGGTCGAACACCACGCTCTGCCCGGGCCCGATGGCAGGCAAGGCCGGCTCGGGCTCGAGGTTCACTGCGCGCATGCCCGCGGGCAGGTTCAGCGTTGCCTGTTTGACAGGGGCATCGACCGTAAACACGATCGCCTGCGCACCCGCCTCCTCGGCCTTGCGCAGCAAGCGAAGCGTCGCATCGCGCCCCGACTGCCAGTACAGCTGGAACCAGGCATCAACACCGGTGGCCGCAATGTCGGCCAGCGGCTGGCTGGCAAGGCTGCTGACCATCATCACGGCCTGTTGCGCCTGCGCGGCCATCGCCGTTCCGACTTCGCCTTGTGCATGGAACAGTCGCTGGTACGCGATCGGCGCCAGCATCAAGGGATGTGCGTAGTTGCGGCCGAACAGTTCGATGCGCGTGTGCCCGCCGCGCACGTCAGCCAGCGGCCGCGGCATCAGCGGCAGGCCTTCGAGCGCGGCGATATTGGCGTGCAGGGTGCGGCCGGCCCCATGACCAGCTTCCAGGTAATGCCAGATCTCCGGCGGCAGCGTTGCCTGTGCCTGTGCCGCATAGGCGGCGATCGAATCGCAGCTTGGCTGCATCAGCTGTCGGCCCATTGGCGCAACAGGTTGTGATAGGTGCCGGTCAGCTTCACGACGGCGTCGGTCTCGCCCACGGTTTCGCGCAGCTGCAGCAGTGCCATGTCCATCTCATACAGCAGGCGACGCTGGCCATCGTCGCGCACCATGCTCTGCATGAACATGAAGCTGGCCACCCGCTCGCCGCGCGTGACGGGCGTCACGCGATGCACCGATGAAGAGGGATAGAGCACCAGGCTGCCGGCCGGCGGCTTGAATGCATGCATGCCAAAGGTGTCTTCGATCTGCAGTTCGCCGCCGTCGTAAGACGCGGGGTCGGAAAGGAACAGCGTGGCCGACAGGTCGGTGCGCACATAGCTGCCATCCGGCGCTTGCCGCATGGCGCCGTCGACGTGGGCGCCATAGGCATTGGTCGCGCCGGAATAGCGATTGAAGAAGGGCGGCAGCACCTTCAGCGGCAGTGCGGCGGCAAAGAAGGTCGCATTGCGCGACAGCGCCTGCATCACCAGCCGGCGCAGCGCGGGCAGGTGCTTTTCGTCCTCGGCCAGTTGCTGGTTGTTCTTCACCAGCGCAGCCTGAGTGCCCGCCGTGATGCGACCATCGGCCCATGTTGCTTCCTTCAGCAGGCGCTGCGCTTCAGCCAGCTCCTCGGCAGACAACAAGGGGTCGATGGTGACGATCATGTGGCAGCCTGTCGGGGTCAGTATTTGAATTCGGCTGTCACGATCACGGTGCGGCGCAGGCCCGGCACCGTGAAGCCGCCGTTGTCATACACCGAATCGTAATACAGCTTGTTGAATACGTTCTTCACGTTCAGCTTCACGGCCCAGCGCAGTTGCTCGTACGAGACCAGCGCATCCACGCGCTCGTAAGCCGGTGCCGTGTTCGGAGCGAAGCTGGTGCCGCCCGGCAGGGTCGGCAGCGTGGCGCTGCTCGGTACATACGCATAGCGGTCGCCTTTGGCCTCGACGCCAGCGCCAACTTTCCAGTTCTCGTCGACTTTGTAAGTGGTCCACAAGTTGTACGTGTAGCGCGGCGTATTGCGCGCGCGCTGCCCGACCAGACCGGCATTGGCGCCGTCGGCCACTTCGAGGATCGTCGAATCCATCAACGCAACCCCGGCGAACACTTCCCACTTGCGGGTGATGCGACCCGCCGCCTCGACCTCGATGCCATCAGTACGGCGCTTCTTGGTGAGGATGGGTGCTGTCGTCGCTTCGAGGTCGGCATTGCGCTCCCATACCTTGTTGGCGCGATACAGCGCACCACGCAGCGTCAGGTCGCCTTCGAACAGGATGTACTTCGCGCCCAGCTCCATCACATTGCTGCGCTCGGGCGGCTTCGGGGTGATGGTCAGCTGGTACAGGTCAGCGGTCGGGCTGAACGAGTCGCTGTACGCGAGGTAGTAATGCGATTCATCGGTCGGATGATAGGACAGCGAGCTGCGGTAGCTCCATTCGCCATAGTTCAGGTTCGCGCCGTTCGAGTACTTTGCGTTCATCTGGTCGCGGCGCACGCCGGCCGTCGCGCGCCACTTCGGCACGAACTCGACCGTGTCCTGCGCATAGACCGCGTACGAATCGCCGCTGAACTTCGCGGGCGTCGATGTCGATGGCAGGTAGGGGCGGAAATCGGGTTCGGACAGGTTGCCGCTGCGGTTCAGCAGCGAAGTACGCCAGCTGTCTTCGTACAGGTATTCGACGCCGGTCAGCAGCTGGTGCTTCATGCCCAGGTAGTCGAACTTGCGGCTGTAGTCAGACTGCAGCGTAACGGTATCGTAATACGCCATGCGGGTCACGTTGCCGCCGTTGCCACCGGTACGGCCGCCGCTGGCGTTCGGCGCATCGACGATGCTCGGCGTCTTGGCCCAGTAGCTGCGATCGTAGTTGGCATAGCGCAGCTGGGTGCGCAGTTGGGAGACGTCATCGATCTGCCACTGGTGTACCAGCGTGCTCATCGACGTATCGCTGTTATCGAAGGTCTTGGCAGTGCCCCAGAAAGAGCCAGCGGACAGTGGTACGCCGGTCAGTGCGCCGGTGCTGGACACACGATAGCCCGTTGCCGGTCGACGCGTGACGCTATCGAATGGGATGCCATAGTCCGGGTTGTCGCGCGTGCGCAGATAGTAGTGGTTGAGCCAGAACTTGTGGTTGCTGGACTGGTTCAGCGCAAGGCTGATCGCTGCACCGGTACGGTGTATGTCAGGTTCCGTGCCCGAGGCCGGGTTGCTGCGCCAGCTGCCTTCGGCACGGTCCATCAGGTTCACGCGCAGGCCGGTATCTTCGCTGACGGACTTGTTCAGGTCCGCCGTGAACTGGCGGTAGCCGTTAGAGCCGGTGCTGGCCGTCAGTCGGTACTGGTCGACATCGAGCGGAGTCTTGGTGACCTGGTTGATCACACCACCGGCCTGGCCGCGGCCGAACAGCATCGCGCCGGCGCCGCGCAGCACGTCGAGTTGTTCCAGGTTAAAGATTTCCCGGTTGTACTGCGCGGTATCGCGAATGCCATCGAGGTACATGTCGCCGAAGGTGTAGAAGCCGCGCAGGTTCATGTTGTCGCCCGAGCGGCCGCCTTCAGCGGCATTGAAGCTGATACCGGCCACGTTGCGCATCGCTTCCTGCAGTGACGATGCCTGCTGCTCCTGCAGCATCGTGCTGGTCACGGTGGTGACAGCTTGCGGAATATCGTGCGGGTCTTGTTCAATTTTGCCGACGCGGGTCTTGGTGGCAACGTAAGCGGGCGCATCGCGCGTCGCATTCACTTCCACTGCGGGCAGAGTGCTGTCATCCTTGTTCTTTGTGTCGCTCTTGTCTGCAGCGATCGCGGTACCGCCGCAAAAAGCCAGGCCCGCCACCAGTGCGCCCAGTGGCTTGAGTTTCATTGCGTTGTTCATGCCAGTAAAGCCTTGTCGTTCGCCCCTTGCACAAGGGGCGGTCATTTATCGTTTTGGCTGGCTGACCGGCGGGGCGGTGTGGCTGGCTGGTGTGTCGTGTTACATCTTGGCGCGTACGGGACGCGCTTATTTTTTCGGTTCTGTCACGAACCCGATTTTGCTCAGGCCGCCGTTCTGAGCGGCGGCCATGACCTGGGCGACCTTTTCGTATTGGGTCGTGCGCTCGGCTCGCAGGTGCAGCTCCGGTTGCGGATCTGCCTTGGCGGCGAGGGCGATTTTTTCTGCCAGCTCGCTGTCGCTGGTCTCGCGGTTGTTCCAGTACAGCTTGCCGCTGCCATCGATCGTCACATTGACGGTTTCAGGCTTGACGTCGTTCGGCTGCGTAGTCGCCCGTGGCAAGTCGAGCTTCACGCTGTGGTTGATGACGGGGATGGTGATGATGAAGATGATCAGCAGCACCAGCATCACGTCGACCAGCGGCGTGGTGTTGATCTCGGGGTTGAAGTCTTCGTCCGACTTGTCGGACAGCGTGCCCATGGCCATCTTGACTCCGCCTTACGCGACCACGGCCAGTTTCGGGCCGCCGTGCTTGGCGTCGCCGGCACGCGCGCCGGTGACGAATAGCGCATGCAGGTCGAAGCCGAACTTGTTCAGTTGCGCGAGCATGGTCTTGTTGCTGCGGACCAGCGCGTTGTAGCCAAAGGTCGCGGGGATGGCGACGGCCAGCCCGAGCGCGGTCATGATCAGCGCCTCGCCGACCGGGCCGGCCACCTTGTCGATGCTGGCCTGTCCACTGCTGCCGATCGACACCAGCGCGTGATAGATGCCCCAGACGGTGCCGAACAGGCCGACGAAGGGCGCAGTCGAGCCGACAGAGGCCAGCACCGCCATGCCCGACGACAGCTTCGACGACGATTCGTCGATCGCCTGACGCAGCGACAGCGTGACCCAGTCGCTGACTGACAATTGGTCCTGCAGGCTGCCGGCATGCGCATGGTGGTGGCGCATTGCCGAAGCGCCAGCTTGTGCCAGGTGCGCGAAAGGATTGTCCTCGCCGAGACTGCTGATGCCAGCCTCAAGGCTGCCGGCTTCCCAGAAGCTGCGGCGCGCCGAATCCACTGCACGGCGATGACGCCATGCCTGCAGGCCCTTGGCGATCATCACTGTCCACGAGGCGATCGACATTGCGATCAACAGCAGTGCGACGAGTTTGGTGACGAGATCGCCTTGTTGCCAAAGCGCGGCAAGGCCATAGGGGCTGGTATTCATGAAGGTGGGTTCAGGTGTTGTTGAATATTCCGACGCTGCTGACGGTCATCGGGGTACGCTGTGCCGCTGCTTGCGGTGGCACGGGCGGTCAACCTGCGGTCAGGGGCATCTGCCGCGCCGGAAGCGAACGCCGCGCGACCATCGTTGTCAGCACAGCAGTCATCGACAATGCATTGACAATTCAGCGACAACTCAGGCCGCAGCGACCTCGCGGCGGATTTCGACGGCCTTGATCACATTGTCTTCTAGCTGGTCGCGAACCACCGTCTTTGCATAGGCATTGCACTTGCCGCAGCAGCTGCCCACCTTGAGCTGTGCGCGGATCTCGGCGAGCGACGTGGCTCCGGCATCGACGGCGGCGCGGATGGCTTTGTCAGAGACGTTGTGGCAGATGCAAACGATCATGATGGTGTGCGTGTCAGGTCAGGCGGTGAGAATCAGCTTGTTCGCCTGCGTCAGCCGCAAGCGATAGATCTTTCCTTCGTGGTCGATCTCGATTTCCCGCATCTGCTTCATCAGGTCGGCCAGCTTGACCCGCTGCGTCGCCTTGATCACGCCGCCCGGTGCGAGCAGGGTGTCGTGGCTATGCGTCTGGTCGTGGCTCATGTTGTTCTGAATCTGTAAATGCGAACAATTCGCGTTTAGATTATTGACGATTGGCCTGCCGCTGGCAAGCGTTTTTTTGGCGAGGGAATGATGAAAGAGGAAAAGCGGGGCAAAAGCGAGGTATAGCCGGGATTGGGCGGGTGCCGGCGCGGTGGAATAAGCAGCGCTGGCCGAAACAGGATGGCCAAGCGGATGCGCTGAGGGGCGCAAGGAAGGGCGGAGGGGGCGCGGAAGGGCGCTGGACAGGATGTTGGATGGGCTGCGGGAGCGGATGGGTGCCGGGCGGGCCGCGTGTGGGCCCGCCCGACGCTGATCAGACGCTGATGCCGGCTGTATCGATGATGCCGCCGCCCAGGCAGACCTCACCGTCATACAGCACCGCGGATTGCCCCGGAGTGACCGCCCACTGTGCCTGCGGGAATTGCAAGGCAAAGCGGTCGGCGCCCGCATTGTGGTGTACGCAAGCCATGTCCGGCTGCCGGTAGCGGGTCTTGGCCGACAACGGGCCATCCTTCGGCGGCTCGCCGGCGACCCAGCTGACCTGGCCGGCGGCCAGGGTTTCCGATAGCAGCCAGGGGTGGTCATGGCCCTGCACCACGTACAGGGTGTTGCTGGCGACATCTTTGCGGGCGACGTACCAGGCTTCATGGTTGCCGTCGGCATCGCGATGCTTCTTCGAGCCGCCCAGGCCGATGCCCTTGCGCTGGCCCAGCGTGTAGAACGAGAGGCCGACATGCTCGCCGACGACTTCACCATCCGGCGTCTTCATCGGGCCCGGCTTGAACGACAGGTAGCGGTTCAGGAATTCACGGAACGGGCGCTCGCCGATGAAGCAGATGCCGGTCGAGTCCTTCTTGCGCGCGTTCGGCAGCTTCAGCTCGTCGGCAATGCGGCGAATTTCGGTCTTGTGCAGTCCGCCGAGCGGAAACAGCGTGCGCGACAGCTGCGCCTGGTTCAGCCGGTGCAGGAAGTAGCTCTGGTCCTTGCTGGCGTCGATCGCCTTCAGCAGCTCGAAGCGGCCGTCGCGCTCGCGCACGCCGGCGTAATGGCCGGTCGCGATCTTGTCGGCGCCGAGCGCCATCGCATGGTCGAGGAAGGCCTTGAACTTGATCTCGGCATTGCACAGCACGTCCGGGTTCGGCGTGCGGCCGGCCTCGTACTCGCGCAGGAATTCGGCGAACACGCGGTCCTTGTATTCGGAGGCGAAGTTGACGGCCTCGATGTCGACGCCGACCACATCGGCCACGCTGGCTGCGTCGATCCAGTCCTGCCGGGTCGAGCAGTACTCGTCGTCGTCGTCGTCTTCCCAGTTCTTCATGAACAGGCCGATGACTTCATATCCCTGCTGTTTCAATAGCCAGGCCGCGACCGAGGAGTCGACGCCGCCGGACATGCCCAGCACCACCTTTTCCTTACGCATGATCTTGCTCGGTGACGCTGGGATGGGTGTAAATGGCGGACAGCGGCAGACGACGGCCGCGCAGGTAGTCGTCGATGCACTGCAGGACCAGCGGGCTGCGGTGCTTGTCGCGCAGGGCGACGATCTCTTCGTAGCCGAGCCAGACGGCGCGCAGGATGCCGGTGTCGAGCGCGCGATCATGCACCGCGCCGGCGGCACCGGCAAAGGCAAAGCGCAAGTAAGTTACGTCCTCGCCAGTGCGGCTGGACTGGTAGCGCGACATATAGACGCCAACCAGGGCTTCGGGGTGGAATTCATGGGCGGTCTCTTCGAGCGCCTCGCGGCTGACCGCTTCGACCAGCGATTCATGCGGATCCAGGTGGCCGGCCGGCTGGTTGAAACGGATGCCGTCGCTGGTCTCTTCTTCGACGAGCAGGAATTTGCCGTCCTTTTCGATGATCGCTGCAACCGTGACGGAGGGTTTCCAGATGGTAGACATGGTTTCCTTTGCGTAGAGCCTTAAAAAAAACCGTGTTTTATGTCGAGCCAGCGAAGCTGTGCGACGCAGGATTGCGGCTTGGTAAATGCAGGGTCAAAGTTTTGAAACAGCACATGTGTTTGCGGTTTTGCTCACTCGGAGCCTGATCAAAGACCCGCGATTTTACCGCTTTGGCGCGCAGGGGCTCCGGATGCGTCAAAGGCGGGGTTTGGCAGAGCGCAAGCCAGAAACGCGAATAGCCGGAAACCAATAATTGTGCGTTGCGCCAAAAATGTGGACAATGTGAGGCTTTGCAATTTCCAGAGGGCAAATCCGCGCCGCCCTCGACTTTGACCCTTGCCGAAATGGGAATAGCCCCGGCTTTTCACATGGGAACGCGGGGGTTTGAGTGTAAGATTCGGGCGCATTTTTTTCTTTTTGGAGAACGCCATGAGAATCGGCATTCCAGCCGAGACGCGTCAGGGGGAGACGCGGGTAGCCGCCACCCCGGAGACAGTAAAGAAACTGGTCGCTGCCAAGCACCAGGTGACCGTGCAGTCCGGCGCAGGTGTGGCCGCAAGCATTCCTGATGAGGCGTTCTCTGCGGTTGGTGCGCAGATCGGCTCGGCCGCAGACGCCCTCGGTTGCGAGATGGTCCTCAAGGTCCGCATTCCTTCGGCTGAAGAACGTGGCCTGATGAAATCGGGCGCCGTGCTGATCGGCATGCTGAACCCGTTCGACACCGAAGGCCTGAACGCACTGGCATCGGCCGGTCTGTCGGCCTTTGCCCTCGAAGCCGCGCCGCGTATCACCCGCGCGCAGTCGATGGACGTGCTGTCGTCGCAAGCGAACATCGCCGGCTACAAGGCCGTGCTGATGGCCGCCAACACTTACCAGCGTTTCATGCCGATGCTGATGACCGCTGCCGGTACCGTCAAGGCCGCGCGTGTCCTGATCATGGGCGTGGGCGTGGCTGGCCTGCAGGCGATCGCGACCGCGAAGCGTCTGGGCGCCGTGATCGAAGCGTCGGACGTCCGTCCGCCGGTCAAGGAACAGGTCGAGTCGCTGGGCGCGAAGTTCATCGACGTTCCTTACGAAACCGATGAAGAGCGCGAAATCGCCCAAGGCTCCGGCGGCTATGCCCGTCCGATGCCGGAAGCATGGATGAAGCGCCAGGCGGCCCTCGTGCACGAGCGCGCCAAGCAGGCTGACATCATCATCACCACCGCACTGATCCCGGGTCGCAAGGCTCCGATCCTGATCAGCGAGGAAACCGTCAAGGCGATGAAGCCGGGTTCGGTGATCGTTGACATGGCGGTCGAGCAGGGCGGTAACTGCCCGTTGTCCGAACTGGGCAAGACCGTCATCAAGCATGGTGTGCACATCATCGGCGAAGGCAACATCCCCGCCACCTGTGCTGCTGATGCATCGGCCCTGTACGCCCGTAACGTGATCGACTTCATGAAGCTGATCATCGACAAGGACGGCAACCTGGCCATCGATCGTAGCGATGAAATCGTCGCCGCAACCCTCGTTGCCCACGGCGGCGAGCTGCTGCGCAAGTAATCAAGAAGTCTGGAGTAGTAATGAACCGTATCATGCTTCGCGCAAAGATCCATCGCGCGACTGTCACGCAGTGCGACCTGAATTACGAAGGGTCGTGCGGCATTGACGAAGACCTGCTGGAAGCCGCGGATATCCGCGAATTTGAAAAGATCGAGCTGTACAACGTCAACAATGGCGAGCGCTTCTCTACCTATGCAATCAAGGGCAAGCGCGGCAGCGGCGAGATCTCGCTGAACGGGGCAGCAGCACGCCTCGCTCACCTCGGCGACCTGTTGATCATCTGCACTTACGCGCCGATGACCGACGAGCAAGTGGCGACGTACAAGCCGAAGATCGTCTTCGTCGATGACAAGAACGGCATTACCGGACTCAAGAAATAAGACCCGTTCCCGGACAAGAGACAAACCGCTCATAGACAGCTAACAACCAGAGGACATCATGGAAGTCAGCCATACCATCATTAATTTAATCATTTTCGTGCTGGCGATTTACGTCGGTTACCACGTTGTGTGGACCGTCACCCCGGCGCTGCATACGCCGCTGATGGCAGTCACCAACGCTGTGTCAGCCATCATTATCGTTGGCGCGATGCTGGCAGCTGCCCTGACCGAAGGTCCGGTCGGCCAGTTCATGGGTACGCTGGCCGTCGCGCTGGCCGCCGTGAACGTGTTCGGCGGCTTCCTGGTCACGCAACGCATGCTCGAAATGTTCAAGAAAAAAGAGCCGAAGGCCAAGAAAGAGGGAGCATAAAGCCATGAGCATGAACGTCGTTACCCTTCTCTACCTGATCGCCTCGATCTGCTTCATTCAGGCGCTCAAGGGCTTGTCCCATCCGGCTACCGCACGTCGCGGCAATGCCTTCGGCATGACCGGCATGGCCATCGCGGCCTTCACCACCCTCGCACTGATCGCCAAGCTGCAAAGTGAAGCTGTCGCAGCGGGCGGTGTCAGCGGCGGCTTCGGCCTGCTGATCGCCGGCGTCGTCGTGGGCGGCGGTATTGGCGCCATCCTGGCCAAGCGCGTCGAAATGACCAAGATGCCGGAACTGGTCGCAGCGATGCACTCGCTGATCGGTCTGGCAGCTGTCTGTATCGCCGTCGCCGCCGTGTCGGAGCCGAAGGCTTTCGGCATCGTCGCGATGGCCGGTGACGCCATCCCGATGGGCAACCGCATCGAACTCTTCATCGGTACCTTCGTCGGTGCGATCACCTTCTCCGGTTCCGTGATCGCGTTCGGCAAGCTCGCCGGCAAATACAAGTTCCGCCTGTTCCAGGGCGCGCCGGTGCAGTTCGCCGGCCAGCACATGCTGAACCTGATCCTGGCTGTCGTGATGGTCGGTGCCGGCCTGGTGTTCGTCGCTGCCGAAGGCGCCGCACCGGCATGGGAGCCGTTCCTGGTCATGACCGCGATCGCCTTCATCCTGGGCGTGCTGATCATCATCCCGATCGGCGGCGCTGACATGCCGGTGGTGGTGTCGATGCTGAACAGCTACTCCGGCTGGGCGGCAGCAGGTATCGGCTTCTCGCTGAACAACTCGATGCTGATCATCGCCGGTTCGCTGGTGGGTTCGTCGGGTGCGATCCTGTCCTACATCATGTGCAAGGCGATGAACCGTTCGTTCTTCAACGTGATCCTGGGCGGCTTCGGTGGCGAAGCCGCGGCAGCCGGCGGCGGTGCGCAGCAACAGCGCAACGTGAAGTCGGGTTCGGCGGATGATGCATCGTTCCTTATGTCTAACGCCGAGACCGTGATCATCGTTCCGGGTTATGGTCTGGCCGTGGCACGTGCACAGCACGCCCTGAAAGAACTGACCGAGAAGCTGACCCACAATGGCGTGACCGTGAAGTACGCGATTCACCCGGTGGCCGGCCGTATGCCGGGTCACATGAACGTGCTGCTGGCCGAAGCCGAAGTGCCGTACGACCAGGTGTTCGAGATGGAAGACATCAACAGCGAGTTCGGCCAGGCCGACGTGGTACTGGTGCTCGGCGCGAACGACGTCGTGAACCCGGCAGCAAAGGATCCGAAGTCCCCGATCGCCGGCATGCCGATTCTCGAGGCGTACAAGGCCAAGACCATCATCGTCAACAAGCGCTCGATGGCAGCCGGTTACGCTGGCCTCGACAACGAACTCTTCTACATGGACAAGACCATGATGGTGTTCGGCGATGCGAAGAAGGTCATCGAAGACATGGTGAAGGCTGTCGAATAATTCGACACCGCATCAACGAAGAACGGGCGCAGCGATGCGCCCGTTTTTTTTCGTCCGTCGGCGCACTGCGTACCTGAACTCGTGCCGGTCGGTCGATACAAACAGCGCTCGCTATGGATTGCTATCAGAAGGAGTGCTTGCCGTGAGTTTGTCCGATTCTCCCCGCGTTTCCCCTCGCCCGTTCATCTTGTCGCCAACGGACACCACAGGCAGGACGGAAGACCATGATGCATCACGGCAGGAGGGTGCGTTCACCGGCAATGATGAGAAGGGACCCCGGCGGCCCGTCATCAACCAGCGCGATCGGGATGCGGTACGCAAGCGGCTGGACTACTACCTGAGCCTGAGCGACTCGGACGAGTCGGTCACCTCGGCGACCGCCGACGGCAGCACCGACAGCGCGGGCGAGGCGGGCGCGCTGCCTACCGGCACCGGCGGCCTGCAGCCTTCCCAGGCCATGGCGCGGGTCTCGTCCACCGATCCGCAACTCATATCCTTGGCTTCGCCGCCGGTCACCACGGCCGGCGCCACGGCTGTTGCTGAAGCCGCCCGCGGCGGTGCCGCGCCGGTCAACAGCGACCTCAAGAAGGAAGCCATCACGCCACAGACCCAGGCACTGTTCACCGGCATTCGCAGCGGCAAGCGAAGACTCTTCGAGCAACTCCCGCAGCAGAAGAAGACGCAGCGCAGCTGGGGTATCCACATTGACTGGCAGGACAAGCAGACCGGACGCTCGCCACTGACCCTGGCGCTGGCGCTGAGGGAATGGGACATCGCCGTCGAGTTGCTGTCGCTTGGCGCCGATCCGGACCTGCTGGACGGAGTACATGATGCGCCAAGCGATCTGGCCTCGCCGATATGCAAGATGATCCTGCAGTTCTTTTCGTGGGATGCGATGAAACAGTCCGGGGACTGGACCCTCGGGATTGAGGTCATACTCAAAGATCTGCTGCTCACCCGGGATGCCGTCGACGGTGACACGATGCTCACCTGGGCTGCCGGTCGCCGCCATGACAAGCTCGCGTGCAGGCTGATCGATGCCGGTGCCGGATTCGATTTCTGCAGCAAGCAGGGCGAGGGACCGCTCGAAGCGGCCTGCCGCAACGGCAGTCTGTCGCTGGTGCTCACCATGCTCGATGCCTGGCCCCGACTCGTCACGACCAACATCGGACGCGCCTATTTCCGGATGGGGCTGCGTGCGGCCATCGAGGCGAAGCGGCCGGCAGTCGTCGGCGAGATGCTGTCCGCATTCCGGCGCATTTACCGTGCGGGCGGCAGACCGCCGGCACAGGACAATGCGTTGGACGTGGAAGAAATCATCCCGCGCGACTGGCGCAGCGAGGCCGAGGCCTATCACGCCTTTTTCGGCGGGCAAGCCTCGACGACCTTCGTGTTCGACACGGCCTTGCAGCGTACCCGCGATGACTGCCTGCTGACTCGCGAAGAATGCGCGTTGCTGATGCTATCCGAGATGGAGATGCTGGCCGTCAGGAAGGGTTCTTCGAAAGTGCTGGAGGTGATCGAGGCGCACTACAAGCCGGCCACGGGCATTCAGCGCACCACCACGGTGGCCGGCAGGGGCCAGGCGGGCAACGCGTCACGCGCGTCATCCGGCGAGGCGTCGATCCCCGAATCGACTTCCGAATCAACTCCCGAATCAACGAACGAATCGACCCCCGAATCCAGCCTTAACCAATGACGCAGCTGCGGCGTCTGATGACCAGCGCTATGTCAGCGGGTGCCAAACATCATCTGCTCGGCCAATACGCGCTTGGCCGGCGGGAAGACATCGATCAAGCCGAGGGCGGCGCCCAGCAGGTCTTGCGTGAATGTGCCGTCGGCCGAGCTGGCAAACACGCGGGCCATCAGATCGGTCAATCGTACGGTGGCACCACGGTCGGCCGTGCGCTGCTGCTGGAATCGCGCCAGCGCCTCGGGCGTGGCGTCACGCGCAAGCAGGCGTGCCAGCACGGCAGCATCGCGCAGGCCGAGGTTCAGGCCCTGGCCGGCCACCGGGTGCAGGGTTTGCGCAGCATTGCCGATGGCGACCGAGCGCGCCGTTGCGGCGGCTACTGCGTTCAGTCCCAGTGCATACGCATGACGCACGCCGGTGCGGATGAAGCGACCGACGCGCTGGCCAAAGGCCTGCTGCAGCGCTTCGAGAAAGGCATCATCCTTGATGGCCAGCATCGCATCGGCACTGTCGGGGCGCATGCACCAGACCAGCGAATAGCCATCGTCCTGCGGCAGCAGGGCCAGCGGGCCTTCGCTGGTAAAGCGTTCGAAAGCGCGACTGGCGAGCATCGCATCAGCGTGCACGGTGGCCACGATCGCGGTCTGTTCATAATCGCGCTGCACGCTGCGCGCGGCCTGTTCGCCAAACACGCCACCTTCGGCTTGCACCAGCAGGCGAGCATGCAGGGTTTGTCCGTTCGACAGCGACAGCATCATGCCGTCTCCCTGTTCATCGCTGGCCGTCACTTGCACCGGCCGCAGCTGGCGTACGTCGCTGCGGGCCAATGCGTTGGCCAGCGACTGGCAGACATCGCCATAGCGGGCCACATAACCCAGCGCAGGCAGTTGGTACTCGGAAGCCTCGATCAGCGTGCGGCCGAAGCTGCCGCGGCGGGATACATGAATCTGAGTGATCGGCGTCGCACGTGTTGTCCATGCGTCGACCTGCGCCAGCAATTGCCGGCTGCCCCAGGACAGCGCAATCGAGCGCGGGTCGGTTGCAGCGGTCTCGGCCGGCTTGCCATCGATGACGGCAATGTGCTCGCCGCGCATGCCGCGATCCACCAGCATGGCTGCCAGCGCCAGCCCCACGGGGCCGCCGCCGACGATGGCGATGTCGAAGCGCTCAGTCATTCATCGCTCGCTGCATGGGAGTCATCGTTGATCGCAGGGTCACAGCGGGTGCTCGCGTCGGAAGGTCAGCGGATCAGGCGGATCAGGCGGCTCAACCGCGCATCACCGCTTCGATCTCGGACACCGTCTTCGGCGCCTTGTGCGTGATGATGTCGCAACCGGCTTCGGTGACCAGCGCATCGTCTTCGATGCGGATGCCGATGTTCCAGTATTGCTCGGGAACGCCCGGTGCCGGACGCACATAGATGCCCGGCTCGATGGTCAGCACCATGCCCGGCACCAGTGTGCGCCATGGCTTTTCGGTGGCCGACACGGCCGGGTCGCGGTAGTCGCCGACGTCATGCACGTCCATGCCCAGCCAGTGGCCGGTGCGGTGCATGTAGAACTGGCGGTAGTCGCCGTTGGCGATCACGTCATCGAGTGAGCCAACCTTGTCGCGGTTCAGCAGGCCGGTGTCGAGCATGCCCTGCGCCAGCACCTTCAGCGCCGCCTCGTGGCCATCGGTGAAGCGCTTGCCGGGGCCGGTGGCGGCGATGGCGGCGTCTTGCGAGGCCAGCACCAGTTCATACAGTTCCTTTTGCGGGCCGCTGAACTTGCCATTGACCGGGAAGGTGCGCGTGATATCGGATGCGTAGCTGTCGAGTTCGCAGCCGGCATCGATCAGCACCAGATCGCCATCGCGCAGCTCGGCATCGCCGGCGCGGTAGTGCAGCACACAGGCATTGGCGCCGGTGGCAACGATCGAGCCATACGCAGGGAATTGCGAGCCGTTGCGGCGGAATTCATGCAGCAGCTCGGCTTCGAGGTGGTACTCGCGCAGGCCGGCACGCGAGGTGCGCATCGCGCGCGCATGCGCTTCGGACGTAATGTCGGCGGCGCGGCGCATGATGGCGATCTCGTCGGCATCCTTCACCAGGCGCATTTCATTGAGGATGGTGCGCACATCAAACGCAGCCGACGGGGCGGTGACGCCGGCGCGCACCTGCATGCGCACCGCATTGAGCCAGCCCTGCACCTGCGCGTCGAGCTTCGCGCTGCTGCCCAGCGCATAGAACAGCGCCGGTGCATTTGCCATCAGCAGCGGTAGTTCCTTGTCGATGGTATCGACCGGGAAGGCGGCATCGAAACCAAACGCTTCGCGCGCTGCCGCCGGGCCGAAACGATAGCCATCCCAGATCTCGCGCTCTTCATTCTTTTCGCGGCAGAACAGGATGGCCCGGTCGCGTTCGCCGGCGATCAGCACCAGCAACGCTTCGGGTTCGCCAAAGCCGGTCAGGTAGTAGAAATAGCTGTCATGCCGGTACGGATAGTCGGCATCGGCATTGCGCATCACTTCCGGCGCCGTCGGGATGATCGCGACACCGCCGCCTTGTGCATGCATCTTCTGCAGCACGGCGGCGCGCCGGCGTGCATAGGCGGCCATGTTCACTGCAATATTGTTCGTCGCGCTCATGTTCATGCAGAACCCTTCAACGGTGCATTCAGTTGTTCCAGTCGCTCGACGGTACCGACATCGGTCCAGTCGCCGCGGAAGACCTCACCGCCAATTTTGCCCTTGTCCGCGTATTCGCGCAGGATGGGCGCCAGCTTCGCGCTGCTGCCCGGCGTGACGCTGTCGAACAGCTCCGGGCGGTAGACGCCGATGCCGGAGAAGGTGAAGCGCGGCTCGCCTTCGTTGGCAATCGCGAAATTGGCCAGCGCGAAATCGCCTTCCGGATGGTGCGCGGGGTTCTTCACCAGGTACAGCCAGCCCATGTCGCGCTGGTCGGCAGCGTAGGGACTCCCCCACGGGTCTTCGCTTTCGAGCACGCTGGTCACCTTGCTGAAATCGAAGTGCGGGCAATAGATGTCGCCGGCAATGGCCACGAAGGGCTCATCGCCCAGCAGGTGGCGCGCTTTCGCAATGCCACCGGCGGTCTCGAGCGCCGTGCCTTCGGGCGAATAGACGATTTGCGCGCCGAACTGGCTGCCATCGCCCAGCGCATCTTCGATCATCTGGCCGAGGTGCGCATGGTTGATCACGATCTCGGTAATGCCCGAGCGCACCAGGTTCAGGATGTGCCACACGATCAGCGAGCGGCCGCGCACCTTCAGCAGCGGCTTCGGGCAGCTGTCCGTCAGCGGCCGCATACGCTCGCCGCGGCCGGCGGCAAAGATCATTGCCTTCATCGGTCTGTGCTTCCTTGATGTCCGTTTGGCGTCAGAAGGTGAAGCCGACGCTGGTCTTCGGCTCTTCCAGCGTGTCCAGCAGGCGGATCAGCGGGGCGAGCTCCTTGTAGCGATACGCGCACTTGCGGGTGTATTCCATCACCAGCGGCATGTCGTTCAGGTAACCATCCTTGCCGTCGCGATGGAACAGGCGTGCGAAGATGCCCAGCACCTTCAGGTGGCGCTGCAAGCCCATGAATTCGAAGTCGCGGTAGAAGTCATCGACATCATGCGACACCGGCAGGCCGGCCTTGCGCGCGCGCTCCCAGTAGCGGATCGCCCAGTCGAGCACCATCTCTTCATCCCACTGCACGTAGGCGTCGCGCAGCAGTGATACCAGGTCATAGGTGATCGGGCCATAGACTGCATCCTGGAAGTCGAGGATGCCGGGATTGCCCTTGTCGAGCACCATCAGGTTGCGCGAATGGTAGTCGCGATGAACATAGACTTGCGGCTGCGCGAGGTTATTCGCCAGCAGCACCTCGAATACCTTGTCGAGCTCGTTTTTCTGCGTGTCATTCAGCGTCGCATTCAGGTGCTTGCCCACGTACCAGTCCGGGAACAGCATCAGCTCGCGGTGCAGCAGCGCGCGATCATATTCGGGCAATTTGCCCGGCTGGCTTTGCACCTGCAGCAGCACCAGCGCTTCGATCGCATCCAGATACAGCTTGTGCGCCGTGTCCGGGCCCAGCTGCTTCAGGTAGGTGGTGTTGCCGAGGTCGGTCAGCAGCAGGAAGCCGTTGTCGACATCCCGCGCCAGAATCTTGGGCACCGTCACGCCGGTGGCGCCGAACAGCTCGGCGACCTCGATGAAGGGGCGCACGTCTTCCTGTGGCGGCGGCGCGTCCATCACGATCAGCGTGCTGCCGTCTTCCGCATCGACGCGGAAGTAGCGGCGGAAGCTGGCGTCGGCCGACGCCACGCGCAGCGTCTCGGTCAAGGTCTTCGGTGATTCAAGCTTGGCAAGCCAGGCAGCCAGCTGGGTCAAACGGGGATCGTTGGATTGGGAATCGGACATTGGGGATGAAAAGTTCGAAAAATGCGGGTTCCGGCGGCCGGAACTTGGCAAACAGGCCAGCCTTTGATCGGGGCAGGCAGTGAGTTCCCATATAATAAGGGATTCGCCCTTTGGCGCGGCGCAGCACACCTACGAATTCACTTTTTCATGACGCGGCGATTGCCATCACTGCAAGCTTCTCAACTGCCACGCAAGTCCCTGTTGTCCCTCGTGATCTCGCTGACGATCGCCGGACCGGCTTGTGCGCAGCAGCCTTGGATCACGACTGCGGTTGAGGGTGGCGATGGCCCGACGGTGTTTGTCGGCGAACAGCTGTCCGGCCGCCCGGACCGTGAAGTGATGATGGACCGTGAAGTCGAGATCACGCGCGGCCCCACCGTGCTCAATGCCGACGCCGTGCGTTACGACATTGTCGACGATCGCGTCGACGCCGATGGCAATGTGCGCATGGTCCGCGAAGGCAACCGCTTCAATGGCGACAAGCTCAGGCTCAAGCTCGATACCGGCGTCGGCTTCATGGACAGCCCGGTGTACCGGCTGCTGCGCAAGAATGCGCAAGGCCATGCCGAGCGCATCGATTTCGAATCCGAGGACGTCGCCACCGTGCAGCAGGGCGTCTATACCACCTGCAATGGCCCGGAGCCTGACTGGTACCTGCGTACCGGCAAGCTGACCCTGGATGACGGTGCCGGCATCGGCTATGCGCGCAATGCGGTGCTGGTGTTCAAAGGCGTACCGCTGGCCGGTACCCCGGCGATTTCCTTCCCGCTGACGGACGAACGGGTGTCGGGCTTCCTCGCACCGACGATTGCGACCTCGACCAGCAACGGTTTGCAACTGACCACGCCGTACTACTGGAATATCGCGCCCAATCGCGATGTAACGATTTTCCCGACCTACATGGGCACGCGCGGCTTGATGCTGGGTGCCGATGCACGTTATCTCGAGCGCGAATTCGCCGGCGAAACGCGCGTCGAATTCATCAACGACAACAAGGAATCGATCACGCGTTATGGCATCTCCGCACGCCATAACCAGCTGCTGGCACCGGGCTTTAGCTTCAGCACGGACCTGAACGCTGCATCGGACAACAACTACTACCGTGATTTCCCGCTCAGCCATGTGTGGGATCGCCCCGGCGTCAACCGCCGCTTGCTGCCGCAGATGGCCACGCTGGCCTATGGCACCACGGATTGGAACGTGAGCGCACAGTTGTATGACTTCCAGGTGCTGCAGGATCCGCGGGCCCCGGTCACGGCACCCTACGGCCGACTGCCGCAGATAACGGTCAACAACTTCCGTTACACCGACACTGGCTTCGACCTGACGATGAATTCGCAGTTCACGCGATTCACGCATGCGACGCTGGTGCAGGGCGACCGCATCGTGCTGAACCCGCGCGTGACTTACAACTACCTGCAGGGGCCGGGCTATTTCGTGCGTCCGAGCTTCTCGATCCATTCGACGGCCTACAACCTCGACCATGTGACCGACCCGCTGATGAAGGCGCCGTCGCGCACGCTGCCGACCTTCTCGGTCGACAGCGGCCTGGTGTTCGAGCGCGATGCGAGCTTCCTTGGCCGGGATGCAGTGCAGACACTGGAGCCGCGACTGTTCTACACCTATACGCCGTACAAGGCGCAGAACAGTCTGTACCCGAATTTCGATACCTCGGAAGCCGATTTCAGCTACGCGCAGATCTTCCGCGAGAACCGCTTCGTCGGTAGTGACCGCATCGGCGACTCCAACCAGGTGACGCTGGCGATGATTTCGCGCTTCCTCGAAACCAATGGCGCCGAGCGCTTGCGTCTGGCGGTTGCGCAGCGCTACAACATCAGTGATCCCAAGGTCGGTCTCGGCAGCGAACAGCAGGCGACCGAAGCCCGTTCCGACGTGCTGCTGCTGACCTCGGGCCGCGTGACCAATACCGTGCGGCTGGATGCGAATTTCCAGTACAACCAGGTTAATAGCGAAATCAACCGGGTGAATTTCGGCGTCTACTGGGCGCCGGAGCCGATGAAGGTGCTCAATGCGCAGTACCGCCGTGATTCGCGTAACCTGCCCAATATCCCGAATACCAATTTCGAGCTGATCGACGTTTCCGGCCAATGGCCGCTGGGCGGCCGCTGGTATGGCGTGGGCCGCCTGAATTACCTGCTGGACGAGAAGCGCGTCGGCCAGTCGCTGGCCGGCCTCGAGTACCAGGCCGACTGCTGGATTTTCCGTACCGTCGCGCAGCGCTTGCCGACGGCCACCGGGGTGACCAATACCTCGATATTCCTGCAGCTGGAATTCAATGGACTGTCGTCGCTGGGCACCAACCCGATGCGCGCGATTCGCGGTAATGTACCGGGCTACCAGCGGCTCGGACAGCCGCAATAACACCCGTGCCTGATGCACAAGTATTTTGCGTAACCTGCAAGCTCACGACCGGCATCGCCGGCCCTGAACCGGAATTGCACACCATGAAGACATTCGTACACAAACTTCCCGGCGCAAAAGCGTCCTTCCTGGCAGCCCTGGCTCTTGTGACTGGCTTTGCGCTGGTCAGCCTCAGCCCTGCCGCCGCACAAGACAAGGCCGCGAACTCGCGCCAGCCCGTGCTGGTCGATGCGATCGTGGCCGTCGTCAACAGCGACGTGATCACGATGAAGGAACTCGAAGAGCGTATGCGTCTCGTCGAGCAGCGTATGAAGCGCCAGAACGTGCAGATGCCACCGCGCGAGCTGCTGCAAAAGCAATTGCTGGAGCGCATGATCGTTACCCGCGCGCAAATGCAACTCGCGCGTGAAACCGGCATCCGTATCGACGACATCCTGCTCGACCGCGCCGTGGCCCGTATCGCCGAGCAGAACAAACTGAGCGTGCAATCCTTCCGCGATCAGCTGGAGAAGGATGGCGTGTCCTTTGCACGC
>JACCDR012210294.1_pt1 | contig 30195 bp, 28 predicted proteins | sample 7446431 | NCBI WGS metagenome assembly JACCDR01 (sample SAMN15323443, study PRJNA562643) | freshwater metagenome | isolation source: river surface water | place: USA:Blue River Watershed | collected 2017-08-17
CGGAGGTGCCGGCGGCAACGCGGGCGCGCAGGTCGGTGGCGTCGATACGCGTCCACTGCCGGAGCAGCTCCCCGCGCGCCGGCAGACCGCGCTCGTCTGAGGCTAGAAAGAAGAGCGGGGCGCCGAAGCGCCCCTTCTCTAGCCACGGAACGTCGCCATCATCTCCGCGAAGATGACGGCGCCGTCTTCCTCGGTGAGCCCCGGCGGGATGGTGACGGTGAACTCGTCGTGGATGAAGTTCTCCATGCGGATGTTGTAGTTCTTGTTGAGCCACTCCACCACTCTCGGGCCCTTCTCTGCCGACATGAGAAGCGTCGCGATGCTGGTCATCTGCGGTTGGGTGAAGATGCTACGCGCCATCGGTCATCACCGTCTCCGTCACCGCAACGAGCTCGAGCTCGTCGAGCCGCGCGCGGTCTTCAGCGCTCTGGTATGGCTGGCGCCGGAGGAGGGAGTAGCAGCGCCGGATGTTCTCCGGCGACCTGTCTTCTACCTGCTCCGGCCCCGACCAGCGGGCGCTCGGGCCGCTCCCGACCCAGAAGCCCGTGGAAGCCCACCACATCACTCGTCGTACTCGTCGTCGTCGTCGTCGTCGTCGACGTCACCGCTGTCGTCGTCGACGTCCGACGGCCGCAGCACTGGCCGGTTCCTCGCCTTCACGTCTTCGCTGACGATGACCACGTGCCCCCAGTCCGCCGGCGCGCGGTTGTAGTGGTTCGGCACCACGCACCAGATGACCGTCATGTTCGGAGGCGGCGCTGGAGGCGCGTAGCCGTCGCCGTCCGTGATGTACACGAGGATGTCGGGGTACGGGGTGAGCTGCTGCGCGGACTCGAGCGGCTTGATGAAGCTCGTACCGCCACGGCCGTAGGCATCAGTGAGCTCGCGGAAGAACTCCGGGCCCACGCGCTGCCACGGAAGCGAGATGTCCGTGTCGGCATCGACGAACCACACCTCGTCGATGCCGAGCGTCTGCACGATGGCGTACGCCTCGCACGCGGCTCGCGTGAGTTGCGCCGCCCCCATCGAGCCCGAGCTGTCGCGGATGATGGCGACTTCGGGCAAGTACTCCACCATGCTCGGCCGGACGACGCCGCGCATGATGGAGCGCTTCGAGGGACGCACGAGAGAGAAGTCCTCTCCGCCGAGTTGCAGCCGTCCCGTCGCGTCATGCATCACGACGCTCAGCTCGTCTTGCCAACGAACGCACGACTCCTGGTCGAACTTCTTGAGGAGCTCGTGCAGGCTCGACGGGATGGAGCCGCGTCCGTGCGACTCCGCGTGCGCCTTCAGCTCGGCTTCCGCGCGAGCCGCGATGGCCCGAACCTCTTGCTCGTCGCGACCGAGGCCGGGCTCGGCGTTGAGCTCGGCCTCGATGTCCGGGTTGTGTGAGTGGCCCCCAATGCCGCCGCAGTGGCCCGCAGCGACACCCCCGCCCCCGCCTTCGCCCTCCTCGTCCTGACCGTTCTCGGAGGGCTCACCGCCACCTTCGGTCGGGTCGCCCTTCTTTTTCTTCTTCACGCCTCCGCCGCCCTGAGCCATCTGCTGCAGAAGCTCGTAGTACTCCTCCGTCGTCTTCCCTTCGGGCAGGTCGAAGTCTTCGGGGAAGATGGCGGACTTGTCGAGCTGCCAGTGTGCCGTGCGGAGGTCGGGATTGATGGCGAGGTCGCCGGCGATGTTCCAGAGCTTCGGATTGTCGACGCGCTCGGCGCGCTCGAAGTGACGGCGCACGAAGTGATTCACCTCGTGCACGATGTCAGCGGCGAGCGCGTCAACGGAGGCCTCGTTGGCCCATGCCGGGTCGTAGCCCAGCACGAGCTTGTTCGTCACGAGCATCGTGCGGATGCCGGGCACGGCCTGGAACACGAAGCCGTAGACGATGCTCGAGAAGTACGGCGCCTTGTAGATGACCTTGGCACGTGCTTCCTGCATCTTCCGTTCATGCCGCGCATCCGGGTCGTCGTCTTGCAGGCTCACGGAGTCCTCTTCGTGTAGTTGGACAGGCCCGACGCGCCGAAGTGCGCGATGGCCTCACGCGCCACGGCGTTGATGTCTTCACCCGCCTTCGTCGTGAAGCCCGCCTTCATCAGCGACGATGCCGGCGAGAGCGCGAGGTCGGCGAGCTTGTGCTTGATGGCGGACGCGATGAGCTTCCACGCGAGGATGACGTACTTCCTCTGCTCGGCCCGGTCCTTCTTGTCGAGCGCGTACGTGACGGCCGACGAGTAGACCGCGAAGGCAACGTCGAGGCGGTTCCGGTCCGGCGCCCACCCGTTCTCGAGAACGTCCTTCGGGTCCGGCAGGTTCGCGCGCGCGACCCACTCCGCCCATGCCGCGGCGTACGACCGTCCGACGCAGGCCGAGAGGAGCTCGGTGATGAGGTCCGTGCGATTGAGGCACGTCGCGGTTGCGATGCAGCGAAGGGCGACGTTCCACGAGCGCGGAGATGCCCACGCGCGGCTGCGGTCGGGATGACCCATCGGAGGCATGTGATAGAGCGTGCGCAGGTTCTCCTTGCCGGACGTCACGCTCTGGTAGTGCCTCTGAAAGCCGGCGCCGAGGCCGCGGATACGCGGCCAGACCTCGCCCCACGTTTCGGCGACGAGCCGCTCGCTCTCCTGCATGGGCAGCGCGCCGCCGGCGTCGCCGGTGAGGAGCCACGTGTTCCAGTCTTCGGTACTCGGGCAGCCCACCTCGAAGTGGATGAAGCGGTTCGCCATCGGGGGCGCGAGGTTCCAGCCGCCCGCGGCCTGCTCCGGCGGATTCGCGGCAGCGAGAACGCGCACACGCCCCGGCAGACGGCGCCCTGCGATGAAGCGCTCCTGAACCGTGCCGAGCCCGGCACCCTGCATCGCAGGTCGTGCGCACGTGAGCTCGTCGAGGAAGAGGATGCCCTTGCCTGCCGTGATGAGCATGTTCACCTGCGGCAACGTGCAGACGGTCATGACGCCGCCCTTGCCGTCCGGCACGAAGACGCCGGAGATGTCCTCCGGCTGGTGCGTCGAGAGGTAGACCGTTCCGACCGGAAGCCCGGTCATCTCGCCGACCGCTTCGACACGGCCCGACTTGCCGATGCCCGGCGGGCCCCAGAGAAGGGTCGGCGCTCCCCAGCGACAGTCCTCGTCGCGCGGGTCCGTCATCGGCGTGAGCAGCGCGACGGAGAGGAGCTCCTCGAGGTTCGAGGTGATGAGGTTCGACGAGAGATTACCCTTGGCCATTGTCTTCAGTCTCCGTGTATTCGATGTGACAGCCGCAGCCGCACGTCCCGGGGTGACGCCAGCAGCGGATGAGAAGGCAGTCGCTACACTCGCCCTCTTGCGAGAGGTCGTCCCACATAGCGATGTAGTTCTCGTTGATGATGGTGAGGCAGTAGAGGCAGAGCGCTTCGGGCTTGCCGTTCGGGTCGAAGGTGGTGCCCCGGAAGTGATTCGGAGCGCGCTTGGAAACGTGGAACTCGCCGAGCGTGAAGGTGCCCGTGTACTCCCACTCGCGGATGCCGCTTCCGCAGCAGACGCACTCGAGTGCGCTGAGCTCGTCGCGGACAGGGGGCTCGTCACTCGTCGCGCCTTGAAGGTCGTGGTAGTGCGCCTCCCAACACTCGAAGCAGAAGAAGAACGACTGGAACAGCGCCGTCCCTTCGATGTCGTTCTCATCGATGATGTTGTGGAAGACCGCTTTGCCGCCGACGACCTGCGGCTGCATGATGCGGATGAGGAAGACCTCCTCCGTGTAACGGAGAGGCTCCTCGCAGTCGTTGCATGTGTGACCGGTGTTCTCCAGTCCCCACGGAGTCAGCTCCGTTCCCATCGAACACGTCTCCTCTCTGCCCTGGACCACCTCCTCTCGACAGTCTCGAACCGCGTGTCCGGAAACAGTCCGGTCTCTGGGTCGATGTCTTGCACGACGATGAGCAGCTCTTCGCAGTCGTTGCTGCGGCTGAGATGGACACGTCGGTCCATCTCACCGCCGGGCAGCAGTAGGCCGTTCGGAAGCTGTTGTCGAGCGAACAGCTCGCGGTCGTAGAGGTCATCCATCAGGTCGTCGTCATCGCAGCAGAACCCGAACCACTCCGGGTCCTCGGGTCCCACGTACTCGTCATCGCGCCAGTCGACGGGCTCGCCGACGCGGCCGATGCCGAGCAGTACTTCGAGGTCTCGCTGGTTGCAGAAGGTGACGAATCCCTTCTGGTCGAAAAGCTTGGCGCGCACTCCACCGAGTGCGCGCCCGTCGATGGGCAGGTACAAGCCCTGCACTTCCCAGACGCGCAAGGCGTTGTCCGGGTCTACGATGCGTGCTCCGACGACGTTGTGTGTCGCTTCGAGCAAACGCGTTCCGGGCACGGTCGCCGGACGTCGCAAGTACACGTTGGGCAGCAGCATGAATCCCTCGTCAGTCACAAGAAGGCCTACTCTTCAGCCTTCTTATCCCCTTCGGTCTCCTCTTCTTTTTTCTCCTCTTCTTCATCGGGCAGCTCGAAGAGCTTCTTCACCTGCTCGTCGAAATCTGCGCCGGTGGTGCCGGACGTCTTCGGACCCATCGTTCTCCTTCCGGAAGAGCGTGCTTCGCTCCACGGTTCTTATGCCCTCGATGGTGGTGTAATCTCACGGCGACATGGCCCATCTGGACCCGCGTGATGCGTTCGAGCACCTGAAGGACCGCGTCCTCGAGGGGCTTCAAGCGCAGTTCCCCATCAAAGGGCGTTTCCAGTCACTGCACCTCGACAAGCTCGATGTGCCCGACGCGCTTCATCCGGACGACCTGCGCGCGCAGCACGCGGCCAAGGTGTCGGGCGAGACGTGGGCCGTGCCCGTCTACGCGCAGCTCTCGCTCCGCGACAACGACGGCAAGGTCATCGACCAGCGCCGGGTGCGCATCGCCGAGCTCCCCAAGACGACGAGCCGGTACAGCTACATCGTCGGCGGGCAGGAGTACCAGGTCGACAACCAATGGCAGTTGAAGCCTGGCATCTACGCGCGCCGTCGAGACAACGGTGAGCTCGAGAGCCACTTCAACGTGACCGGCCGGGGCACGCGCGCGTTCGACATCGTCTTCGACCCGCCGTCGAAGCTCTTCTTCATGCAGTACGGCGGCAGTCGCGCGAAGATTCCGGTCTACCCGCTCATGAAGACGATGGGCGTCGACGACGCCTCGCTCGAGCGCGCGTGGGGCAAAGAGATTCTTCACGCCAACCAGACCGCGCCCAAGGTCAGCACGGCACTCGACACGTTCTATCGGACGGGCAAGAAGGCCGCGCCGCCGGACAAGAACGCGGCCGCGCAGTACTTCTACGACGCGATGCACTCGGCCACGCTTCGGCCGGACGCGACGCAGGTCACCGTCGGCAAGCCGTTCTCGAACGTGACCGGTGATGCGCTGCGGCTCGCGACAGAGAAGATGCTGAAGGTGCAGTCCGGTCATCCCGAGGACGACCGCGACTCGCTCGTCTTCAAGGACCTCCGCACGACGGGTGACTTCGCGTTCGACAAGCTGCGCAACGCGCAGCGTGCGATTCGCATGAAGGGCGAGAAGCGGGTCAACACGGCGAAGGACGTTCGCGACGTCGTGAAGTTCGACCTCTTCAACGCGCCGCTGCGGGAGACGTTCACGAAGAACAGCGCGGCGCGCACGGCAACGCAAATCAATCCGCTCGAGATGGTCTCGTCGTCGCTGCAGACGACCATCATGGGTCAGGGCGGCATCCAGAGCGAGCGCTCGGTCACGGACGAAGCGAAGTTCGTGAACCCGAGCCACCTCGGCTTCCTCGACCCGATTCACACGCCCGAGGGAGAGAAGACAGGCATCACGCTCCGTCTCCCCATCGGCCTGAAGAAGGTCGGCAACGAGGCGAAGCTCCGTCTCTACAACCTGCGCTCGAAGAAGATGGAGGACGTCTCGCCGACGCAGTTCATGCAGGCGAAGGTCGTGCTGCCCGACCAGGTGCAGTGGGACGGCGCAACGCCGAAGCCCATCGCGAAGACCGTGCGGCTCAGCGACACGGACAATCAGATTCGCGACGGCCACTTCCACGACGCCGATTACGTGATGCCGCTCGCGTCGCAGCTCTTCAACATGACGAGCAACCTGATTCCGTTCCTCGGCAACACGTCGGGCGGGCGCGCCTCGATGGCGAGCCGGCAGATGGAGCAAGCCGTCTCGCTCATGCATCGCGAGAAGCCGCTCGTGCAGGTGAGCACGGGCGCGAAGGCGAAGGGCGCCGACACCTTCGAGAACCTGATGGGGCACCGCGCGTCGCACCAGTCGCCCGTCGACGGCAAGGTCGTGTCGGTGCAGCCCGGCGCCGTCGTCGTGCAGGATGCGCTCGGCGCGAAGCACGAGGTCCAGCTCTACAACCACTTCCCGCTCAACGAGGCGAAGGGCGTCATGCACTCGACGCCGCTCGAGCACATCCAGCCCGGCGCGAGCGTGAAGAAGGGCGACATCCTCGCCGACACGAACTTCGCCAAGGGCGGCACGCTCGCTCTCGGAACGAATCTCCGCGTGGGGTACGTGCCCTTCAAGGGCTACAACTTCGAGGACGGCATCGTCATCTCCGAGAGCGCTGCGCAGAAGCTCTCGAGCGAGCACCTCCACAAGCCCGCGCTCCCCATCGACAAGGAGACCGTTCTCGACAAGGACCGGTTCTTCCGCGAGCACCCCGGCGCGTTCAAGCCCGCGCAGATGGCGAAGCTCAACGACCGCGGCATCATCCGCGTCGGCCAGAGGGTCGAGCCCGGCGACCCGCTCGTCGCAGCGATGAAGCCGTACAACCTGAAGGACCGCACCGGCCTCTCGGCCATCCGCAAGAGCATGAGCGGCGCGCACACCGACAAGAGCGTGCGCTGGGACAGCGACTTCCACGGCGAGGTCGTCGGCGTGCACGAGAGCAAGGACGGCGTGGCCGTGCACGTGCGCACCGTTGAGCCGATGCAGGTTGGCGACAAGATGGCCGGCCGCTACGGCAACAAGGGCATCGTCACGATGATTCTCCCTGACCAGGAGATGCCGCACACGAAGAACGGCAAGCACATCGAGGTCGCGCTGAACCCGAGCGGTGTGCCGGGCCGCATGAACGTGGGTCAGGTGCTCCAAACGGCGGCCGGGAAGATTGCCCAGAAGACCGGGCAGACGTACGTCGTGAAGAACTTCGAGCCGGACACGAACTACCTCGAGAAGGTGAAGTCCGACCTGAAGAAGCACGGGCTCAGCGACACCGAGGAGCTCTTCGACCCGGTGACGAAGCAGTCGCTCGGCCCGGCGCTCGTCGGTCCGCAACACCTCCTGAAGCTGGTGCACCAGGTGGAGAAGAAGCTCTCCGTCCGCAGCGGCCTGCCGAGCAGGTCCGGCGCGCAGGAGGGCTACGACCTGAACCTCCAGCCGACCAAGGGCGGCGGCATGGGCGGACAGTCGGCGGGCACGCTCGGTCTCTACGCGCTCCTCGCGCACGGCGCGAAGGCGAACATCCGCGAGATGCAGACGTACAAGTCCGAAGGCCCGGACCCGCAGACCAACCCCTCGAAGCAGTGGCCGAGCGACCACAACCGCATCTGGGCGGCCATCACGACGGGCACGCCGCTGCCTCCACCGAAGCCGACGTTCGCCTTTCAGAAGTTCACCGACATGCTGCGCGGTGCGGGCATCAACGTCGAGAAGAACGGGCACGACCACACGCTCACGCTCTCCCCGCTCACCGACGAGCACATCAAGCAGCTCGCGAAGAGGGAGCTGCCGAAGCCGGCTGAGCTCCTGCACTCGAAGCTCGACAAGAACGGCGACCCGAAGCCGAAGGCCGGTGGCCTCTTCGACGAGCAGCTCACCGGCGGGCACGGCGGGCGGCAGTGGACGCGCATCGGTCTCGCCGAGCCGATGCCGAACCCCATCTTCGAGGGGCCCATCCGCGCGCTCACCGGCCTGAAGAAGACCGACTTCGCCGCCATCGTCGGCGGCGAACGCGGCGTCACGCCGAACGGGCACATCACCGACACTGACGCAGGCCTCACCGGCGGGCACGGCATCAAGCTCCTGCTCGACCGCATCGACGTGAAGAAGGAGCTCCCGAAAGCGGAGGCCGCCCTGCTCGCGGCGAAGGGGCAGAAGGTCAACGACGCGCTGAAGAAGGTGAAGTACCTGCGCGCGCTCGACCAGCTCAACATGTCGCCGACGCAGGCGTACGTGCTCCACAACATCCCGGTTCTGCCGCCCGTGATGCGGCCCATCGCGCGCATGCCCGACGGCGCGATGAAGTTCTCGGACATGAACGGGCTCTACTCGAACTTCGCCAAGGTCAACGAGAAGCTGAAGGACCCGGTCCTCGTGAAGAACCTCACGGACGACCGCAAGAAGGAGCTCCGCCGCGAGGTCTACGACGGCGTGAAGGCCATCATGGGCTTCGGCTCGTACGGCGAGGTCGACCACAAGGGCATCCTCCACGAAATCGCCGGCCCCTCGCCGAAGAAGGGCTACTTCCAGCGCGTTCTCATCAACCGCCGGCAGGACCTCACGATGCGCTCGACCATCGTGCCGGAGCCGAAGCTCGGTCTCGACGAGGTGGGCATCCCGCAGAACGCCGCGCTCGACCTCTTCAAGCCGTTCGTCGTCCGCAAGCTGCGCGAGATGGGCGCCATCCAGAACGAGCTCCAGGGCCCGGCCACCATCGAGAAGAGGACGCCGCAGGTCTGGAAGGCGCTCGACAAGGTGATGGAAGAACGGCCGGTACTGCTGAAGCGTGACCCCGCGCTCCACAAGCACTCGGTGCAGGCCTTCCGCGCGCGCCGCGCCGAAGGCAACGCCATCCAGATTCACCCGCTCGTGACGGGTGGCTACAACGCCGACTTCGACGGCGACACGATGAGCGTGTTCGTTCCTGTCACGCGTGAGGCGGTGAGCGAGGCGCACGGCATGTTCCCCTCGAAGAACCTCTTCAGCGAGGCGACGGGAAAGGTGATGTACCAGCCGACGCTCGAGAGCGCGCTCGGCCTCTTCAAGCTCTCGGACGTGGGGAAGAAGACCGACCACGCCTTCACGAGCCACGAGGCTGTCCTCGAGGCCGCGAAGAAGAACCGCATCGGCGTGAACGACGTCATCCGTGTCCCGAGCGGACACACGACCGCCGGGCGCGTGCTCATCGCCGCGACGCTGCCGGAGCCGATGAAGAAGACGGTCCTGCACGACCTCGACCTCCGGCTCGACACGAAGAAGGGGCTCAACAACCTCCTCACGACGCTCGCGAAGGACCACGCGCACGACTTCGGTACGGCGGTGAACCAGCTCAAGGACCTTGGCAACGGCGCATCGTTTGGCGCTGTTCCCATCCCGCGGCCATCGTCGGCCGGGCACAACCTGTCCTTCAAGATGATGGGCTCCACGCCGGTCGCGGCGCATGACAAGGACCAGGAGTACATCGCGATGGGGACGCACACGCTGTCCCTCAAGGACTTCGAGCCCGACAAGCAGGTGCGCGACCAGGTGCTCAACCCGGCACACCGTGAGGCCGACCGCATCCGCGCCGACCACAAGCTCTCGCAGGCAGAGAAGGACCGGCAGGTCATCTCCGTCTACGAGCAGGCCGACGCCGCGATGAAAGACCTGCACACGAAGAAGTCCGAGAAGAACCCCTCGAACCTCTTCAAGATGTACCAGGCGGGCGTGAAGCCGGGCTGGGACCAGTACAAGCAGATGGTCCTCGCGCCCATGATTTACAAGGACTCGTCGGACAAGAAGATTCCGACGCCGGTCACCAAGAGCTACGCCGAGGGCCTCGACATTGGAAGCTACTGGACGCAGATGCACGGCGCCCGCCGCGGCGCGGTCATGAAGGTGCAGGAGGTCCGAGACCCCGGCTCGATGTCGAAGCTGCTCATGAACAACATGATGCACATGCTCGTCTCGTCGCCGGACTGCGGCACGGACAAGGGCATCGCGCTCGACGCGCACGAGCACGACGTGCACGACCGCTATCTGCAGCAGGATTTCTCGCACGGCAAGCTGCACGTGCCGGCGGGCACACTCCTCACGCCCGACGTCGTCGGCAAGATTCGCGCGGCGAAGAAGGATGCGCGCGTCATCGTGCGCAGCCCGCTCAAGTGCGAAGAAGAGAAGGGGGTCTGCCAGAAGTGCGGGGGCCTCAACTCGAGCGGCCACCACCACGACCTCGGCACGAACATCGGCGTGCAGTCGGCGCATGCCGTCGGCGAACGCGCCGTGCAGCTCACGCTCAAGAGCTTTCACACCGGCGGTGCCGAGAGTGCAGGCGGCTCGAAGCTCCTGAGCTCGTTCGAGCGCTTCGACCAGCTGATGCGCCTGCCCGAGAAGATTCCGGACCAGGCGTCGCTGGCGATGGTGACGGGCAAGGTCGAGAAGATTCAACCGACCGCCACGGGCGTCGACGTCTTCATCGGGGGACAGAAGCACCACGTCGGCAAAGACACGTCGGGCGTGCCTCTTCATCTCCCCGCGCCGAATGGACCGGCGACGGGCTGGACGCCCCCGAAGGTCGGAGCTCACTTCAAGGCCGGAGACTTGCTCTCCGACCCGGCACGCACGTTCGTGAACCCGCACCACCTCTACGAGGCGACGGGCTCGATGGAGGAAGTGCAGAACCATCTCGCGAACGAGGTGTACAAGCTGTACGCCGGCGAGGGCATCAAGCGGCGCGCGGTCGAGACGGTCGTGCGTGCGATGGGCAACCTCACGAAGGTGATGCACCCCGGCGACCACCCGACCGTGCTGCGCGGCGAGTTCCGTCCGCTCTCGTCGGTGAACCGGATGAACCAGGAGCTCCAGAAGCAGGGGCTGCAGCCCATCGACCACCACCCCGTGCTGAAGGGCGTGCAGGTGATGCCACTCGCCATTCAGGAGGACTGGATGGCGAAGTTGCAGCACGAGCAGCTGCGTGCGACCCTCATGGAGGCCGCGGCGACGCGCGGCGTCTCGAACATCCACGGACCGCATCCCATCCCCGGCATCGCCTACGGTGCCGAGTTCGGGCTCAACGCGGCCCACTCGACGACGCCGGGCCTCGAGAAGCTGAAGAACGTTCCGAAGCACCACTACTAGGCGATGTCGAGCAAGTTCCGAACGTCGTTCACGCACCAGCAGGGCACCGACCCCGCCAACGTCGTGCAGGGGCGCGTCGTCAACGTGAACGTCGTGAAGTGGACCATCGACGTCGTCGCGCAGTTCGACCGGAAGAAGTACTTCAACATCCAGGTCAGCTCGCCGTACATGCATCACGCCAACGGTGAGGGCATGTTCGCGTTTCCGGAGATTGGTGCAACCTGCATGGTCTGCATCCCCGGCGACAGCTCGGCGCCATTCGTCATGGCGTACGTCATGGCGCACGAGCTCGTCGACGATGCGACCGAAGACGCGCCTCTCGGAACGAGCTCGCACGGCGCGCCGCCGGCGAACGCGACCGACGCTTCCTTCGCCGGCGGCCGACCGCGCGCCATCCCCGGCAGCCTCTACTTCAAGACCCGCGACGGCAACTTCCTCAACATCCTCCGCGGCGGCGTCCTGCAGATTGGCTCGACGGAGCTCGCGCAGCGCATCTACATCCCGCTCGGCAATCTCGTCTGCGACATGGCCGAGAACTACGAGATGCACACGGCCGGCGGGTCGATGAAGTGGGGGCTGCAGGACGGCCCGTCGCTCGAGAAGTTCCCCGGCCAGTTCTTGCAGACGTTCCGCGTCTTCGCGAACGACCGCTACGCCGACGTGAAGTTCGCCTGCGGCAAGGTCTTGAACCCGATGCCGGAGCCCGACGGTGGCGTCGCGCAGGCGCAGGCCGGCGTTGGCGTCGGCGAAGACAACCCCATCATCTACGAGCTCGCCGTCAGCCCGAAGGGCTTCGTCGCCGAGAGCGGCGACCTCGCCGACCCGAGCGCCGTGAAGGCGTCGGTCATGCGGTTCGTCTTCGACCGCACCGGCAACTTCTTCATGCGTGCCGAGGGCAACGTCCACTACTTGTTCAAGAAGAAGCTCTCGTTCAAGGTGACCGACGAGCTCACGCTCGAGACCGAAGCGCACATGGGCCTGAAGGCGACGGACGGTATCGACGTCGACGGCGGGACGTACGCGCACATCAAGGGCAAAGTCGTGCGCCTCGGGCAAGGGCAGCTGCCCGTCGCGCGCCTCGGTGACGTCGTCAGCGTGCCGCTCGCCGCCGTGCCCGTGTTCATCACGTTCAGCAGCCCGCCGGTTCCGAATGCGCCGATGGCTTGTACTATCACTACAACCGTTCCTTTTGCCGGCACTATCGCCACGGGTGCTGGTAACGTCCTCGCATGAGCACGGTCCTCGTAGGGACGTACACGCTCGGCGCCATCAACGTCGGACTCACGGGCGCCATCGCGGCGGTCGTCCCGCTTCTCGCGCAGGTCGACTTGATGCTCACGGGCTCGTTCGGTCTGGGCGCGCTCCTCGCCGACCTCTCCGTGCAGCTCAACGCCGCGCTCGCCGCGCAGGCGCAGATTCTCATCTCCGTCACCGACCCCATCGCGGCGCTGAAGGCGCAGCTCCAAGCCATCCTCTCCGTGCAAGCAGGCATCTCTGCGACGCTCGCTCTCGGACTTCCGCCGTTCGCCGTGAGCGTATCGGCGTCGGCGGCGCTGAGCGCCTCGCTCGCGCTGAAGGTCGGCGGCATCCAGGCGCTCATCGCGTTGGTGCTCTCGTTGAAGCTCCCGCTCGTGAGCCTCGTCGGACAGCTCAACGCCGCACTGAGCGCCGGCCCCTTCGTTCTTCTCTCCGTCGGCTTCGATGCACCGAGCACGCTCGCGAGCTCGACGACGGAGTACTCTGGGCTTGTGGGCGGTGGCGTCGGTGGCATTCTGCCGGGAGACCAGGTCTACGGCGTCATTCTTCTGACCAAGGCCCCTTCGGCGGCTGTAGCGCTGAGTGCTATCCTGAGAACCGCCTAACGAGGAAAACATGACCGTTCAGCCGCTGTTCTTCGAGCCCGATGTGAAGTTCGAGAAGGTCGCCTCCGAGGTGATGCTTCCGGAAGACCCGAACGAGTGGCCGAACGAGTTGATGCAGGAGCTCTTCAAGCAGGTCCCGTACATCGCGGACTTCGAGCCCCACGTGGAGATGGAGAAGGTCGACGCCGAGCGCGGCTTCGGCTTCGGTCGCGTCATGGTCCAGAACAAGACCGAGGTCCAGCACGGCACGGACCCGGCGGCGGCGAACGCGGCTGGCGTGAACAACGCCAGCATCCCCATCGTCATCAAGGACCGTAAGCTCCAGCCGCTCGACCTGCTCGTCACGAGCGACGACAAGATGTTCCCGCTCACCGAAGCGCGTCTGCGCGGCGCCATCTTCCGCCCGCAGGCCTTCGACATCACCGGCCGCGGGCCCGGCGACATGTCGATGATTGGCCAGCTCTACCCGCCGTACCGGCAGAACTACGGCTTCGGCGGTGGCGGCGCGACGATGAGCGTCGGCATGGGCAAGGAGGGCTCGCTGGGCAAGGGCGCGGCCGCGCTCCTCACGGCCATCATGCCGACGGTGAACGAGAGCGACTACCACGCCTTCTTCCAGAAGGTCTCGAGCGACCGCGGTCTGCAGGCCGCGCTCTCGGCCAACCTCTCGGCAGCGAGCTCGCTCCGGGCGCTCGCGGAGTACCAGCCCGTGTCGCCGACGAAGCTCGCGTCGACGGCGCTCGAGCACCTGAAGCCGACGGTCGTGCAGCTCCGCAAGGAGGTCGAGGGCTACTCGCTCAAGACCGCGTCGTCGCGTTGCTGGCTCCCGACGCGCACGACGATGGACCGCGGCGAGGCTCTGCGTACGTTCGGTACGAAGGTCGTCATCGCCGCCGACGAGACCGGCGCCGTGACGATGGCCGCCGGCGAAGGCGTGAGCGAGGCGCAGCAGCCGGAGAAGGACAAGCCGGAGCTCATCTCGCAGTTCGGCATCTACAAGGTGCAGGACGACAGCGGCAAGGAAATCGTCGGCTACGTCTTCCCGAACCTCATCGACGTCGACGGCACGGCGCTGCCCATCGCGCTCTTCACGAACGGCAGCGTGAAGGCCGTGCAGGGCGACATCGTCGGCGTGAACGTCGGCGGCGGCGCGAGCATCCCCGAGGGCAAGCCGAGCGGCACTGGCGCGTTCTTTCAACTCCTGTCGAACGGACGCGCGCAGGCGACCGTGCCGATGACGCTGCAGGCGACGATGTCCACGCCCGGCGAGGCGGCGGTCATGCACGGCGAGACCTACGACGGCACGCCCATCCAGGTCTCGGTGCAGCCGAACCTCCAGGACATCCAGTGCGTCGACGGCCGCCTCATCATCCCGGAGTCGTTCTCCTGGCTCCCGCTCGACAAGGCGGAGGACACGCACCTCGTCGAGAGCCCCGAGGGCTGGGGCGCCGAGCTCGAGGCGAAGCAGGCGATGGCGACCGTGCGCCTGCGCTGCGGCGGCGAGGGTAGCTTCTCCCTTGAGGGCCTGCCGGTCGACAAGCTCGCGAACGACCAGCGCCAGTTCCTCTCGCTCGACGACACCCTCTTCTTGCTCGCCGGCCTCGGCGCCGACCTCGACTATGCGCAGCAGAAGCTCGGGGAGGCTGCGGCGTGGAGCGCGCCGGTCGACGTGCGCGTCGGGCGCTACATCAAGACGGCGAGCGAGCACATGGCAGAGTCGCGCGTGAAGGCGGCGTCGAACATGTCCCTCTTCACGACGACCGTCCCGCAGCTGCGCAAGGACCTCGTGAAGGAGGCCTCGGTCATCCCGGACCCCATCGCCGTGGACACCGTGCTCTCGCTCGGCTTCCTCAACCCCGAGAACCTCGGCGCGTTCATCGGCTACCTGCCGGAAATCGACCAGGCGCAGTCGAAGATGTGCGAGCTTCTTCTGGCGGCGCGCCTCGGCCTGAAGGAAGTACCGGTGGGTGCCCTCGAGAAGGCCGTGCGGGCGACAGAAGAGGCCATCGAAGGCCTGAAGGTGCTAGCGTTCCAGAAGCAGTAGATGCGCCTGCGCAGCCCGGCGGAGTACTACATCAAGTCCTTGGTCTGCCACCCAGACCGACTGGACACGTCCGCCATCAAGGACCGCCTCATCGACGAGGGCCTCGACTTCATCTCCGACGCCTACATCGAAGGGCTGCGGAAGAAGCTCGAGGCGAACAAGCCGCGCGAGTTCTATCCGAACGACCGCAGCCACGCGCCGTCCTTCGCGTTCCTCGTGCGCGAGCGCATCAACAGCATCTTCCAGCCCACCGTCGCGATGAAGATGGCGCTCGAGATTCTCGAGGCGCCGCGGGCGAAAGAGTTCGTCGAGTCGATGATGCTCGTGCACATCCCGTTGCCGGCCATCGCAGACTTCGTCACGCGGCAGCGGAAGGTCTACTGCACGTCCGAGTCACTCGAGCTCTACGCGCACTACTTCTGGAACATCGAGCTGCTCGATTCGACGCAGATGCGCGTTCTTCTCGACATGCGGGCCGAGGTCGCGGCGGCAACGGTGCCGGAGTTCAAGGACAAGAAGAACGTGCTGACGCGTGCGCACTACAAGGACGCACGGAAGATTGCGGCGGACCTGCCGTACTCGCCGACGAGCGCCATGCTCGCGCAGCTGAGTCTCGGCGAGCGCCCGCGGCGTGCGGAGATTGCGAAGCGGCTGATGGAGACCCGCGACATCGTCTGGCTCCGCGCCATCCAGGCCGCGCAGACGGACGCCCGCGGGGACGACCAGAAGTTCTTGAACTACGTCAACGGCGGACGGATACTCGAAGAGCTGCTACAACTCGCGGTGAAGCCCGAGGACCAGCTGCGTGACCAGCTCTCGGCCATCACGCTCCGCACCGAGACCAAGAAGGTCCCGTCCATCCACGCCTTGAGCGCTGGTCAGCACACGACCGAGCTCATTCACATGAACAAGGACGCCGAAGAAGATGAACCAGAGCCCGCAGGAGCTGAGCCCGGAGGCGGCGAAGTCGACGCTTGATGATGCGACGAAGAAGGGGGTGCCGGTCTTCGCCATCCACTTCATCGACATCACCGAGTACACGACCTTCCGCGCGCAGCTCGCCATCACCGATGGCGACCTCGTCTTCCACTTCTACGTGACCGAAGAGGTGAACGCGCGCACGCAGCCGACGCCGGCGGAGTACTGGCTGGGCGACACGTGCATCTTCGCGAACACGCTCGCGGCGGTGGCGCAGGAGTACTTCAACGCGGACTACCCGCGGCTCAAGGCCTGCTACACCGCGGAGCAGGTGAGCTGGTGGCTGCGCGCGTACGGGTTCGGGCAGATGCTCGACCCGCACAAGTTCGCCTACACCTTCCTCGAGCGCCTCGATGCCGCCTTGGACGCGGCAATCTCGAAGGCCGCGTGAGTCCGCCGAAAGCGCAGCCACTTCACGGTCCAGCCACTCGCCTGAGCGTAGCCGCGAATGTAGCGACTGAGCGTGTCTCGGGTGTCCGGGGACATCTTTCCCGGCGCGAGGTAGAAGACGCACTCGAAGTTCTTCTCCCGCGGTATGAGTCGCCCGTCCGGCAAGAACGTCGGACCGCCACGCTCGATGCTCGCCCACAAGTTCGTGAGCATCTCCTGCGGGTCTGACGTGCGCTTCGGAGGAAACACGTGAGCGTCTCGCCGTACAACATCTACCACACGCATCAGCAGCCGCCGCAGTCCTTCGAGGAGGACTACGACCTCGAGCGGGAGCTGACGGACGAAGAGCTGCGCGCAGCCGTCGAGGGCGGGTTGCCGTGGTGCCCTCTTGAGGCGGAGTACCAGGAGCTCGAGGAGTTCGGCTTCTTCGAGGACATCGAGAAGCGCTCGTACGACGCGCCGTCGGTGATGCCCTCGCAGTTCACCGAGTTCGCGTTCCGCATGCCGACGAAGGACGGCACGTACGAGCCGTTCTCTTTCGACGGTCGCCGGCACATGCGGCGCATCTACGACACGCCGGCGAAACGCCTTCTGCTCTTCTGCGGTCGTCAGGTCGAGAAGTCGACGTTGTGCGGCAACCGCATGCTGACGTACTGCTGCATGGTCCCGGCCTTCAAGGCCCTCTACGTCTCGCCGTCAGCCACGCAGACGAAGACGTTCTCGGTCGACCGCGTGAAGGAGCCGCTCGAGACGAGCGACATCCTCCGGAGCTTCACGACGACCGCGCTCCAGCAGAACGTCTTCGAGAAGCAGTTCGTCAATCGCGCGAAGATTACGCTCCGCTACGCCTTCCTCAACGCCGACCGAACCCGCGGTATCCCCGCGTGGCTCCTGCTTCTCGACGAGCTCCAAGACATCCTCGGCGACAACATCCCCGTCATCGAGCAGTGCACCGCGCACGCCCCGGAGGAGTGGAAGTCGTTCATCTACGCAGGCACCCCGAAGGGCCTCGACAACGTCATCGAGTTCTACCGGAGCGGCACCTCGAAGGGCCGCCCGATGTCGACGATGGGCGAGTGGGTCGTGCCTTGCGACCGCTGCGGAGCGAAGGGCGGCGCCGGCCGCTACTGGAACATCCTCGGCGAGAAGAACATGCAGCGGAAGGGGCTCTGCTGCGAACGGTGCGGCGAGCGCATCGACCCGATGCACGAGGACTCGCAGTGGGCGCAGCAGCACGAAGACGGCATCTTCGAGAGCTACCGCATCCCGCAGCTGATGGTGCCGTGGCGGTCGTGGGAAGAAATCTGGCTCGACTACGGCCGCTACGACCGCGCGCGCTTCTTCAACGAGGTCCTCGGCATCTCGTACGACTCCGGCCTGCGCCCGCTCACGCGACAGCAGGTGCGCGACGTCTGCCATCCCGACATCTCGATGCACCCGAAGGAGCTCGAGAAGTACGTCCCGCTCAGCACCGCGAACCCGGTCTTCGCCGGCATCGACTGGGGCACGGGCGAGAACACGTACACGGTCGTGTGCCTCGGCACGTACGTGAACTCGAAGTTCCGCATCTTCTACATCCATCGCTTCACGGGCGAGGACGTTGACCCGCCGGCGCAGCTCGAGAAGCTCGACGAGCTCCTCTCGTACTTCAACGTCCGCATCATCGCGACCGACTACGGCGGCGGCTTCGACCGCAACGACCACCTCGTCCGGAAGTTCGGCCCGAAGCGCGTGCACAAGTACCAGTACCTGCCGCGCGGCAAGAAGAAAATCTTCTGGAACCCGGCCTACCGCCGCTGGCAAATCACGCGCACCGAGGTGATGAGCGACGTCTTCAACGCCATCAAGCGCAAGCAGCTCGAGTTCCCGCGCTGGGCCGAGTTCGAGGACCCGTACGCCAACGACTGCCTCAACATCTTCGCGCAGTACAACCGGACGCTGCGCATGCTGCAGTACGACCACCGACCGGACCGACCGGACGACGCGTTCCACGCCATCTTGTACTGCCTGCTCGGCTCGATGATTGTCTTCCCGCGCGTCGACATCATCTCGCCGGTGCGCGAGCTGCCGGGTCAGGGCCCGCTGCGTTCGGGCTACCGCGGGCCGGTCGACCAGGGCTGAAGACGGACGTCGACGCACGCCGCGCGAAGGTATGGGCAGCGTGTGTCGACTCTCCGCGGGTTTGCCTTCAATCCCCGCGGATGCGCCGCAACGTAGCGCGGTCAGTGCAGGATGGCCATGAGCTCGTCGACCGCACCTTGGCTGCCGTTGAACACGGCGTCGGCCATGCGGCGGCCACGCATACGGCGGCAGAGCATGTAGCCGATGTACCAGAGGTGCCGGGCGCCGGCCTGGAAATACTTCTGCGCCGCAGCGAGCTCCGGTGTCTCCGCCTCCGCGCCGGCGCGGAGCACGTCGCTCGTGAAGTCCATGAACTGCTTCCAGGGCTCGTCGTCGTAGCAGGCCTTCGAGACGAGCTCGAGGTACACCTCGTCCATCGCGAAGAACGACCCGCCCCAGAAGCGCCACCAGTCCGCGTCGCGTAGCTGCGTTCGCGTTGGCGGCGAGAGCGTCATCTCGTACAGGGCCTGGATGCTCTTGTCGTCGCGTGCGAGCGGCGGAACATCGATGCCGAGCTGCTCGAGCAAGCTGGCCACGCGCGCCTCCATGGCCCGCGCGGTCGCCAGCGCCTGCAGTGCGAGCGCCTTCACCTGCCAGATGCTGGTGCTCTTGTCCTCGCGCGCGAGGCGCAGCATCTGGACATCGCTTCGGCTGTACTGCAGCCGCTTGCGGTCGTCGATGAACCTGGGAGAGATGAGCCCCTGCCGCGTCCAGACGGAAAGAGCGTCCACGCCGATGCCGAGGAGGCGGGCCGCTTCTTTTCTATCCACGTACTCGCCGAGCGGTTGTCTTCCCATGTAGCGGACCCGTAGCGTAGCTTAGGGGAGGAGAACCGAGATGGCCGATTTGCCGACGCAGGGACTGCTCCAGCAGATGAACGCCCGCCCGCATTCGGGCGAGTTCCTGGAAGTGCTGGGCAAGCGCGCGGCTGCGCGCTGGGCTTCTGGGCAACACAAGACCCTGACGGCAGCTGTCACCGAGACCGTGAAGCAGGCGCAGCTGTCGCCGGAGCAGGTGAAGCGCGTCGTCGAGTTCGCGAACACGTCGGCGTACCTCGACGAGTTCAAGAAGGAAGGGGCGATGCACAACGTCGTCGACTTCCACGGCGGCCCGGCCGACGTCTCCGAGATTCTGAAGGACCTGAACGATGGCGGGGGCGGCTCCGTCTTCGACACCGGCTCGCTCGACTACTCCTCGCCCCCGAGCGAGAAGCGCGCGAGCGACGAGCGTGACGAGGTCGTTCTTCTCGAGGCCTTCGGCGCCGAGAAGACCGCAGAGCCCCTGCCCTATGCGAACCCCTACAGCGAGGCCATCGAGCTCAAGGACAAGCTCGCCGGCGCGTCGGAGCAGCTGCTCGCGCAGACCTCCGGCCTCGAGGTGATGTACGCCGACCTGGCGGACTGCCTCTACAACGACGTGAAGCAGGCGGCGCTCGGCGGCATCTCGCTCGGCCGCGTGGCGCAGGCTTGGCAGCATGTTGCGCCGAGCGACGACTACATCAAGGTCGCGTTCGAGCTCCTCACGCCGCGGCTCCTGCGCGAGGGCGTGTTCCACTCCCTCGAGGAGATGACCGCATCGGCCGACAAGACGGCGAGCGCGGGCATGGTGAATCCCGAGCACCCGCTCGTCGTCGACTTCAGCGAGTTCTGCGACACGCTCGCGAAGCTCGCCGAGACGCGCGCGGCGCGCACGGAGATTCTCGAGCACCTCGTCACGCTCGAGAACTACATCAAGACGGCGGCGTCGACGGTCGGCAACATCTACCGTGCGGCCAACCACGCGGCGGAGGCGGCGGCGAGCCGCGTCGGCCCTTTCGCTGAGAAGCACCTCGGCGCCGTGCCGGGGAAGCTCATCGGCGGCGCGGTCGAGTACTCGCCGCAAATCGGCCTCGGCCTCGGCGCCATGGAGCTGAATCGGCGCATCGACAACAGCCCGAGCGCGCCGGCGCGCGCCGCGCGCGCCACGAAGAACGTCGTCCTCCGCAACATCCCCGGCACGCAAGAGAACCTCATGGAGCAGTACCGGCTCCAGAGCGGACAGTGACCATGAGCAAGAACCCCGTCGAGGAGTACTTCGAGGAGAAGACTGCCGGCTTCGGCCGGAGCTTCATGAACGAGGTCGGCAACGCGGTGCGCCCGGGCAACCTCGGCGCCGCGGCCGGTCGCGGCGTCGTGAACGCCGGGTTCGCAGCTGCCGGTGCGGGCGCCGTCGCCGGCGCGGCAGTGGGCGCGCAGAAGCTCTACGACGCGGCCACGAAGGCTCGCGACTTCCGCGCGATGCTCGAAGCCGACCCGCGGCTCGCGCAGATGCATCAGGAGGATCCGCGGCGCGTGAACCAGATGTTCTCGACGCTGCGCACGTTCAACCCGGGCTTCACGCGAGACCCCATCGTCGCCAGCCACTACGTGCTGCAGATGGCCGAGTCTCCCGGCATCGCCGGTAGCGTCGCCGTCGGCACGCTCGACTACCGTGACAAGGCGAAGAACCCGCTCGTCGACAAGGTCGTCGGAAGCGCGCTTCATCGCGTCGACAAGAAGTAGTACATGCTCAAGGCCGCCTTCTTCCGGGGCGCTGACGAGCAGGGGCAACACGTCTTCCCGCTCTTCGGCCCCGCCGATAGTGTCTTCGAGAAGACGGCCGAGCCGGTGCTTCTTCCCGAGGTCACGAAGTACATCGCGTCGCTGAAGCCGCGGGCCGATGCGCAGTACCACCTGCTCAACGCCATGGGCGCGTCGGAGTACTGGGGCTCGAACATCAACGGCGACGCCTTCAAAGAAGCCGCGCTCATCCACAAGCCCGACGACTGGACCGGCAACCCGCTCATCGACAAGGTGAAGGCGGCCGACTGGGCGTACGGCTTCCCGACGTTCTACTTCGCGCACCCGTACGCGCACCATCGCAACAAGGACGCGAGCCGCGCGTTCGGCGAGGTCGAGCTCGCAGCATGGAACCCGCGCATGAAGCGCGTCGAGCTCGTCACGCGCGTCGACAAGGACAAGTGCGAGAAGTTCGGTGGTGTCGGCGTCTGGGACAAGCTGAAGGCCGGCGGGTTCCCCGACGTGTCGATGGGCTGCAAGGTCCCCTTCGACACGTGCAGCATCTGCCTGGACTGGGGCACGTACCACAAGGCGCAGGCGACGTTCGTCCCGGGCAAGCACAAGTACGAGGGCGAAGCCGTACTCGCGTATCACAAGGAGCTCATCAAGAAGAACGGCAAGGGCATCCGCGGCGTGAGTATCACGCGCAAGGACTACTGCGAGCACGCCGCGAAGGCGATGAATCGCATCCTGCCCGATGGCCGGAAGGTCTTCGTCTACAACGACTATCCGAAGTTCTTCGACATCTCGTTCGTCTTCATCGGCGCCGACAAGACGGCCAAGGTGATGATGAAGCTCGCCGACGACGCGAAGGCCTTCTGGTACATCGGCGGCAGCGCGGAGCTCGCAGAGAAACTCGGCTACGACGAGAGCGACGAGGCGCTGCGCCCTGCGTTCATCGCCGAAGAGCAGGAAGAGAAGGTCGCTGCCGCGCCGGACGAGGCGCTGAAGATGGCCTTCCTCGGCAAGCAGGCGAAGAACAAGGGCGCCGAGATTACGAAGGACGTCGTCCCGAGCCAGTTCGCCGACAGCGCCGTGCCGGTCCTCACCCGGAGCGAGCGTGACATGCCGAAGGACGTCCTCGAGGCGCTCTGCGCATCGCCGCTCGAGGAGGCGCTCTCCACACCGACCGCGCTCGGAATGGTGCTGCGGCCCCGTGAATTCCAGCGCATCATCCTCGTCCAGATGGGACATCGTCCGCTCGCAGACCGCTTCGAGCGTGAGGGAGTCGTCTTCCCCAAGAGCAAGGACGAGCTGGCCGTTCCGATGGGACCGGCGTTCTTCTCGCACGTCCTCGCGAAGCTACTTCTGCCTTTGATGGGTGAGCGCTCGGCTCTCGGCCCCTCCATCGAGAAGCGAGTACTGGTCGCCGGCGGGGGAGCTAAAGAAAAGCGGGCCACGACTTCTTCCCTTTCTTCAGAGCTGCTGCGTAAGATGGGGTCTGCGTACAACGGATACCGTACTGGCGTCATGGAACTTGTCGCTCATGCTCAAGACCTCATGTCCTCGATGGCATCGCCATCGAGCGAGCAGCTGCACAAGCTCTCCTCGGCTCCCGTCGGTGAAGTGTTCACTCCCCTGGCCGCCAGCTACTTGAAGCTCGCGTACTGGGATGAAGTCGCCGGCGTGGAGAGGGGAACCCCCTCGAGGAACACCTGGCCCACAAGCAAGTCGTCTGGAGGCCTCTCATGAGCGGTGTCATCGATTCGTTCCTCGCCGAGATGTACAACACCAAGACTGCCAGCGCGCCGAGCGCGCAGGAGGACCTCGAGAAGGAGGCCTCGGTGCAGCTCTTCATGAAGCTCGCGGGCCAGGAAGGCATCGACCTCAAGTCGATGTCCGACAAGGACGTCATGGCGCTCTACGACACCTGGCAGGCGAAGGTCGCCGAGTCCGGTGCGGTGGAGCCGCCCGTCGCCGCGCCGGCCAAGACCGCCGGCGTCGACGATGCGGCGCAGGCGACGCGCGCGGTCGCCGAGAAGGAGTACGAGGAAAAGAGGGCCGCTGCCGAGAAGGCCGCCGAAGCCGACGTCCTCGGGCGCATCATGGCGCACGCCTTCACCGACGAGTTCCGCAAGATTGCGGCCGCCGGCGGCGTGCCGGGCATCGAGGCCGGCGCCGAGTCGGCCAAGACCGCGGGCGAGATGCCCGAGGCCTTCCGCAACGCCATGAAGGGCAAGGGCGAGGACAAGGGCGAGAAGAAGGACGACGACGACGGCAAGGGCGAGAAGGGCGAGAAGAAGGACGCCCCGCCGCCCTTCCAGAAGAAGAAGGCCTCGGCCATCGACGAGCTCGCCGCCGAGCGCGCCGTGAAGGTGGCGCACGAGGGTGGATTCAACGCCGAGCAGGCCGCGCGCAAGGTCGCGTCGGTCCGTGAGCTCGAGCTCGTCGGCGAGTCGACGAAGGTCGCGAGCGCGGCCAGCCTCGACGACGCCGTCGGCATTCGCGCGCTCGAGTTCCTCGAGGCGGCGGGCTACCCCGTCACCTGGACGACGCCCGCGCAGCAGTAACAACCACGGACGGATGAAGATGGGAGGTCACGGACATGCACGGTCGTCTGAAGCACGCGGCGGAGCTCGCGTCTTCTACGGGTGCGTCCGCGGCCTCCCCGATTCCGTCCCCGTCCATCGCGCCGACCTTCGCTCCTGGGAAGAAGGGTCCGGCCGGACTCGCGCCTCGCACCAACTATTCCCGGGTGAACACCGGCGAACCTCCCGCGCTCGACGCGGGGGCCGCCGCCCAGAAGTCCATGCCCCCGAGGGGCGCTGAGATGCTGCCGAAGCTCGCGGGAGGAGAACGTTCCATGGGACAGATTGCTGGTCGTCGCACGCTGCAGGACCTCGTGAAGAGCGCGATGGTGGAGTCCGCCGAGCGCGTTCGCATCAACGAGGAGGCGCGCACGCAGGCGCAGAACCTCGGCGAGAAGGTCGCGTCGGCCACGGCGCCGGTGGCCGAGTCTCGTGAGCTCGTGGGACAGGACGTCGAGAAGCTCGCGAGCGCCCTCGACTTCCTCGCCGGCGAGCTCGAGACCAAGGAAGGCTCCTTCGGCGGTCCGTACAACCTCCACGCGTCGGCCGCAGCGTCGGACCTGCCTCCGGGCGTGAGTGCGGCGAAGGCCTCGACGCCGCTGCCCGACAAGAAGGGCGAGGGCGTGCACACCATCCCGATGCGCCCCGGTACGCAGCCCGGAACCGGCTCGCTGATGGAGAACAATCTCAACCACCGCCCCGGCGGCAAGGAGAAGATGGTTCTCAAGAACGCCGGCGCCGACGTCGTCTCGCTCGTTCGCGCGAAGCTCGCGTCCGACGAGGCCGAGAAAAAGGAGACCGAGGGTCTCAACCAGGCCGAGAAGGGCGTCGAGAAGGCGAAGGACGCGCACGAGTCGGAGCCGGAGAACAAGAAGGCCTCCGCGCTCGCCGACTACCTCCTCTCGCGCACGAAGGCCGCGGGGGAGAAGGTGGCCGAGGACGCCATCAACCCGGCGCGCATCACGGCCGGCCGCGCAGTGCCTCCGGAGGCGAGCGCCTCGGGACAGCCGGGCGGCCAGCCCGCCGGCGGAGCGCCGCAGGGCCCCACGGGCCTCATCGAGTCAAACACGTCGGCGGCGAACTACACGAAGGGCCAGTCGCACGGCCCGCGTCGTGAGGAGCTGAAGAAGTACTTCAACGAGCCCGCGCTCTCCGCGCAGCACGACCACGTGCTGCAGGACGCGTTCGCGCACACGGGTGAGGCCGGTCCGAAAATCGCGGCGGCCAACGCCCCGACGCCGCCCGCCCCCGCTGCGCCGGCGGCCTCGGCTGCCCCCGCGCCCGCGCACCCCGCGCCCACGAGCGTGAAGACTGCGGCGGCCCGCGCGCTGCTCATCAACCTCGCCAAGACGGCCGAAGCCGAGGCGAACAAGAAGACCCCCAACGACGCGGCCGCGTCGGCCTGAAGGAGAACGAGATGCTGAAGGTCAGCAACGCCCAAGTGGCCGAAGTCCTGCACGACGCGGCCGACAAGCTGCGCAAGCAGGCTTCGCGCATCAACGAGCTCGAGACCGAGCTCGCGTCGCGTGACCTGCGCGGTCGCGTGGAGAAGCTCGCAGGTGAGATGCACCGCAAGGGCATCGACCTCGACACCTCCGCGACCGACCTCGCGGACCGCCTCGAGAAGGCGGCCGCGGCGGGCAAGCTCGAAGCAATCGAGGTCGGGGTGGACCTCGTCGGGCCGGACATGGGGTCCAAGCTCGCGTCTCTCACCAACGACGACGGCCCCGGGACTACCTCGGGCGCGTCGGACCTGGAGCGGTTCATCGTCGGCACTGCGGGCTGAAAACCGCTCCGACCCAACGTGTCTGAGGAGGATTCATCATGTCGACTCTGCAGAAGGTCAACTTTCAGCCGGTTTCGGACATCCTGCCGGTGCACCGCCGCGACTTCCCCGTCGCGGACGCGACGCTCGTCAACCCGCTGAACGCCACGTGCCTCATCGATGGTGAGTGGCTCATCATCAACACCGCGGGGCAGTGCCTCCGCGCGTCGGCCATCGGCTCGCCCGGCGCGGGCGCGCGCAACGGCGCCAAGCCCGTGCGCGCCTTCCCGTGCTTCGCCGAGCGCGGGCGCTCCGACGTCATGTCGATGTCGCAGAACAAGGTCCCGCTCCTCTTCATGGGGCAGTACGAGTTCGACACGCGCATCTTCGATGCGACGGCGGCCGTTCTCGGCGGCGCGGCCATCTCGTACGTGGGTCAGCCCCTCAAGGTGGCGACCATCACGATGAGCGGCCGCAACTTCTCGGGCCTCGTCGGCGCCGGCGACATCGGCGGCGCAGATGTGGAGCCCATCGTGGGCTACGTCACTCGGCTGCCCGCCAATAACGGCGGCCAGCTCCGGTTCATGTCGGGCTGGGGCTCGCGCGGGTAACCGGAACCGCAGAAAGAAGAAAGGAGCGAAATATCATGAGTGCAGTTCCGGCGCGTGTTCTGAACGAGCTCTTCACCAACAAGCTGGGTTCGGCGGAGGGCAAGGAGAAGATGGCGGAGTACGGTGGTACGTACATCCGCGACCGTCTCCGCGAGGTGTCCTACGCCCGCAAAATCATCCCGCCCGAGCAGGTGACTCGAGCGGACTGCCAGGTCTCGGTGAATCACGACACGCTCGTGAAAATCGTGAACGTCGAGCCGCAGTCCCGCGCGATGACCATCTCGTTCCGCGGGCAGCCGACGGCGCGCTTCATCCGCGGGCCGAAGGCGGAGGTGGGCTTCTTCACCGTGAGCTCCGAGGTCTTCCAGAAGACCGAGCAGGAGCTTCTCGCGTACGATATGCCCATCACCAAAATCATCGAGGAGAACTCGGTGAAGGACCTCCAGGAGGTCGAGGACCGCGAGTTCACCGTGCACATCGAGGCCGCCGTCCAGGCGCTCCAGGTGCAGGCGAACGGCGCGGCGGTGGCGCTCAACGCGTCGCAGATTCAGGGCGCCGGCGTCATCGAGTTCTCCATCCGCAAGGGTGAGCTCGCGCGCACGGCGGCGACCAACGACGCCACGGTGCGCCCCCTGCAGCGCCCCGACCTCATCAACCTCTTCAAGATGCTCGACACCAACCGCCTCCGCAGCGAGCGCCTGCTCATGACGGAAGGCGACTGGGACGACATCCTGCAGTGGACGGTCGAGGACTTCGGTGACCGCCTCCAGTCGGAGACGGCCGTCGAGGGCTTCAAGTACAACACGCTCTTCGGGCGTCAGTACGTCCGCACCATCAAGACGGACATCCTCCGCGCGGGCAACATCTACTGCTTCACGAAGCCGGAGTTCTTCGGGAAGTTCTACGTCCTGAACAACACGAAGTTCTACATCGACAAAATCGCCAACGTCATCACCTTCCAGGCGTGGGAGGACATCGGCATGGCGGTCATCAACATCGCGGCGGTGCGGAAGCTCGAGCTCTACTCGGCCGACGCGAACCCGACGACGAACGCGGACACGCTCCTCCCGAACTTCATCCCCGTCAGCGAGGACGCGCTCGGCGCGCCCAACAACCGCGTCGACGCCGGCCTGAAGTTCCCGAACGTCGTCCAGTTCTAGTCGCCGTCGCGCATCCGCGCGGCATCTGCGAGGATGCGAGGGCGTCGGTGCCGGCCGGTACCGGCGCCCTTGCTGTTTTCAGGAGGACCCATGTCGGACGAGACCCAGAGCGAGACCATCAACGAGACGCCGGCCCCGGCGCCTCCGGCCCCCGTGCAGTACCGCGTGTTCTCCGTCGCGCGCGGACGACTCAACCGCACGGCGCGCGCGGCGCTGCCGCGGAAGCCGAGCAGGAAGCAGTTCATCGGCGGCAGCCAGCTCCGGCTCACGGCGGGACGGCCGCTCACCATCTCCGAGGACTTCCTCCGGAAGAACCTCGAGGAGCTCCGGCGGCAGACCGAGTCGCACGTCCTCGAGGTGCGCACGCTCGACGGCCGCCTCGTCGACCTGCAGACGCTCATGCCCATCGAGTCGTCGAACACCGAGGCGAACACGCGCCCGCAGTTCCCCCTCGACTCGGTCGAGAACGACAAGAACCTCCCCGGCCTCAACCTCCCGCCGCAGTACGCGGCGGACGACCTCACCCTCCCCAACGTGCTCTCGCCCGGCGAGAAGCCCGCGCTCTTCGAGAGCGCCGAGGAAGCGGCGCGTGCGGCCGACGAGGGCAACGCCCCGGGCGACCGCCCCACGCCGGTCGACGACGCCGAGCTCGACGCGCGCATCGCCCAGGCCCAGGAAGAGGCCTCGCAGGAGGAAGTCGCGCAGGAGGAAGCAGCTCCCGAGACTGCCCCTGGCGTGAAGGAAGAAGTATCCTCGGAGAAGAAGGGCGGCGGTAGCCGCCGGAGGAGCGGTCGATGAAGGTCTTCAACCTCACGGACATCGAGACGCCGGCGCTGAAGCAGCGCGGGCTCCTGAACCAGACCTTCGCGGTCGGCGACAAGCTCCTCGCGCCCGGCGCGAGCGACGAGGTCGACGACGAAACGCTCGAGCGCGTCCGCCCCGAGCTCCAGAACATGGTCGCGCTCGGCATCGCCGCGCTCGGCGATGTTCCGTCGGAGTACACCGCGAAGAAGGCAGCCGCGCAGGACAAGAAGACGGAGGCCAAGGAAGCGCCTGCGTCGTCCGACTCCGAGGTCGAGACCCCGAGCCCGCCGGCGAAGCGAGGGCGCTGAGCGATGGCGCTCCAGGGAATCCCGGGCATGACGCCGGCCTTCGTGGACTTCGTCCAGATGGTCCGGCACTTCATGCGCGACTTCCCGGAGCTCAATCGCATCGTCGACGGCGTCGAGTCGAGTGACCGCCAGATTGCGTGGGCGGTCCTCGACGCGCTCGCCGACTTCAACGGCACGCCGCACCTCACGAACTACGCGCTCGAGGACCTGCTCACGAACAACCAGCACGCGCTCCTGCGGCGCATGACGGTCATCACGCTCATCGAGAGCATCGGGCTCCTGCAGACGAGGAACCACATCAACTACTCCGACGGTGGCCTCAACGTCGGCGTGAACGACAAGACCCCGCTGCTCATGAACTGGCTGCAGTACTTCAAGGCGTACACCGACCAGATGAAGCAGCGCGTGAAGGTCGCTCTCAACATCCAGGGCATTCTCGGACCCGGCAACGCCGGCGTGCACTCCGAGTACTGGGCCGTCAACGCCACCTACGCCGCTTTCTGAGGGACCAATGGCCATCGCACGCGTCCGCAAGTTCACCGAAATCTACGAGGTCGAGACGTTCCTCAACGGGGGCATCATCCTCGGCGACGTCGAGAAGTCCGGCATCGGCGCGCTGCCGAGCGGGCTCTCCGCAGGCATCGACAACCTCGTCGGCAAGACGCTGCACTTCACGACGCCGAACGTGACCATCACGTTCACGGCCGCGTCGCCGGCGTCACCGAACCAGAACCCGAACGTCCTGCTCTTCAAGGACATCAAGGCGCAAATCGAAGCGCAGGCGGCGGCGCTGAAGGTCCGCAGCTTCGGCAAGAAGCTCGTCATCATGGAGGCGACGCCGACGAACGGCCTCGTGCTCGCCGATGACGGAACGGCGAACCCCCTGCTCGGCTTCAAGGGCCCCATCACCACCAAGGTCTACGCCGCGCCGCCGAGCGCCGTGGCCCCGTGCTGGACCTTCGCGACGGTCGACCCGAGCAACGGGCAGCACGTCATCTACACGTTCGAGTAGGAGAACACGATGAGCCTCGAAGACGTTCTGGCAGAGGGCATCCCCACCGGAGAGGCGGCGGACTTCTTCATCCGCATTCGCGGCGGGGCGAAGCTCGCCTCGCCGGAAGAGCTCGAGGCTGCGCTCGCCGCCCTTCCGCAGGAGGAGCGCGAGGAGCTCATGAAGGGCGCGATGCAGGCGGGGGAGAGCACGCCGCCGGCGCTGCCTCCGACGGCGATGGGGAAGAACATGGCCCCGCCGCCCGCGCCCTCGCTCCCGGCGACGGCGATGGGACAGAACAGCGTGAAGATGAGCAGCCTTCACGAGGACCACGAGGACGAGGCCGGGCGCTCGCGCGGGCGCGCGGCGACGGCGGCACACTTCGAGCGCGAGAAGCACCGCACCCGCGAGAAGAACCGCGAGCTCGGGGGCCGGCTTGCTGGCGCCGCGGCCGGCGGCGCCGCGGCACACTTCGGCGGCAAGAAGCGCCCGCTCTCCACGCTCGTCGGCGTCGCGCTCGGCTCGCACCTCGGCGGCACGGCACGCCAGCGCTCGGGCCAGGCCGCGGATGCGAAGGCGTGGGAGAAGAAGCACGCCGAGGCCTTCAAGGAGGCGCTCGACGACACGGGCTTCGCCGCGCCGCCGGCGCAAGTCGCGCCGCAGCAGCCCCAGCCGCAGGGCCTCGAGCCGGTGCTGACGCCGGAGGTCGAGGAGTACCTCGCGGGCGAGCAGGCGGCAGAACAAGAAGCCGAAGTCGCGCACGCGGGCTTCCTCCGGCAGAAGCTGCAGGAGGCGCAGGCGCAGCTCCAGCAGACCCAGCAGGAAGCGCAGATGGCGCAGTCGTCTGCCCAGCAGATGCAGGCGGCGCAAGCTCAGCACGAGCAGCAGATGCAGGCGACGCAGCAGCAGGCGCAGCTCGCTACCGAGGCCGCGATGCAGAACGTCCAGCAGGCGCACGAGCTCGCGCTCAAGGCGACGAGCCAG
>JACCDR011223650.1_pt1 | contig 30191 bp, 36 predicted proteins | sample 7446431 | NCBI WGS metagenome assembly JACCDR01 (sample SAMN15323443, study PRJNA562643) | freshwater metagenome | isolation source: river surface water | place: USA:Blue River Watershed | collected 2017-08-17
CCACGATGGCGCGGTGACGATCCCGGACGGCCGCGTGGACTGGTTGCCGAACATGGCTGCCCGCAAGAACGTGCAGTGGGGCAGCAAGAAGGGCGGCATTCTGGTGGTTGGCGGATAAGCGCCTAACTTAAATTCTACGACACAGAATGTCGGGTGAATTTCCGCGCGGTGTCGCATAATTCCGCAAAACTTCACGGGGAGGCTTGCCATGACTGAAGTTCACGAACAAAACGCGACAACGCGCCACGCCATAAGCGACACGCCAGCCGTGTCGCATCAACCGCCGAAGCTGCTGGAGCAAATGCGCGAGCGCATCCGCGTCAAGCACTACAGCCTGGCGACAGAGAAAACCTATTTGTATTGGGCGCGGTTTTTTATTCGGTTTCATGGCCTGCGCCATCCGCGCGACATGGGCGCGCCCGAGGTTGAAGCGTTTTTGTCGCACCTCGCCACGCATCGCGACGTGTCCGCCAGCACGCAGAATCAAGCCATGCACGCGATCCTGTTTCTGTACCGCGACGTCCTGGCGATTGAATTGCCATGGCTTGACGGCATCACCCGCGCCAAGGTCGGCAAGCGGCTCCCCGTTGTGCTGACCGTCGCCGAAGTGCAAGCCCTGCTGCGCCACGTCGACAGCACCAATGGCCTGATCATCAAACTACTCTACGGCACCGGAATGCGCATCAAGGAAGCGCTGCGCCTGCGCGTTAAGGACGTCGATCTGGCGCGGCACGAAATCATCATCCGAGAGGGCAAAGGCGACAAGGACCGCGTGACCGTCATGCCGGCCGCCCTGGTGCCTGCCATCAGCGAACACCTGACGCAGCGGCGCCGCTGGCACGATACCGACCTCGCCACCGGCCATGCCGACGTCGATCTGCCGAACGCCATCGAGCGCAAATACCCACGCGCCGGGCGCGAATGGGCGTGGCAGTATATTTTCGCGGCGCCCTCCTACAGCGCCGACCCGCGCACTGGCGTCGTTCGGCGACATCACTGGTGCGAACGCAACATTCAGCGCGCCATGCGCAGCGCGGTGCAAGCGGCCGGCATCAACAAGCCCGCGCACCCGCACACCCTGCGCCACAGCTTCGCCACACATCTGCTGGAGGCCGGCTATGACATCCGCACCGTGCAGGAATTGCTCGGACACAGCGATGTTTCGACCACGATGATTTACACGCACGTGCTGAACAAAGGCGGGCGCGGCATCATCAGCCCGCTGGATCGGGTTGGGCCGTAGCGGTCAGCCAAGCCGCGCGGCGAGGTCTTCGCCGCGCAGGCTGGCATAGCGCAGGGCCATGCGCGTGTCGGCCCAACCCATGATTTTGCAGATCTCAATCTCGTTGAACACCCAGCCCCGATCATTGCGCAGCTCGAACCACCGGCAGGCCGCCTCATGGCGCAGGTCATGCTCGGAAAAATCCGCCACCCCGGCGTAATCAAACAGCCCCTTGAAGCGCTTGGATAGCCGATTCGATGCCCCGGCGCGGCCCGCCGGCGTGCCGTCCCAATAGGGAAACAGCAGCCCCACCCGGCCCGCACACCACGCCCGCAGCGGCTCGCGCAACACCGGCTTGATCGGCACCACGCGCGGCTTGATCCAGCCCCGGTGGCCCTTGCTGCCCTCCACGCGGATGATGTTTTTCTCCAGGTCAATCGACTCCACCCGCAGCCGGAAAGCCTCGAAGAGCCGCATGCCGGTCTCGACGATCACCTGGTAGAGCAGCACAAAGGCCGCATCGTCGGTGAAGATCCGCTCGCGGTCCTCGCGCTTTTCGCCGGCCAGCACCGCCGCGATCCGCGCCACCTCGTCGGGCGCCAGGCGCCGGTCGCGCTGCACATCGCGCCGGGGCGCCACAGTGGCCGTGTCGTTCGCGTTGTAGGTGGAATAGCCACGCGGCAGCAGTCGCAGCACATTGGCCAGCGGCACCGCGCCGTCGGCCGTGGTCATGCGGATATGCCAATCGATCACCCGCCCGAGGGCCCCGACCCGCTTGCGGATCGAGCTGGGCGCCAGATGCATCTCGGCGGACTTCAGCCAGGCCACGTACTGCTCGACCCAGCGATAGGTCAGCCCCGAAAACCGCAGCCCGACCAGCGGCTTGTCGCCCACCATCACGCCCAGCAGCGCCGTGTCCGAATTCGTCAGCCCTGGCGCGCCGGCCAGATAGCCCTTCACCACCTCATAGACCAGCGGATCAGCCCCGCGCTTGGCCTCGCCCGCGATCAACTCCTGCGGCACGATGCCGCGCGCCAGCATCGCATCGAGCTGCTCGCCGTAATTGCGCGCCTCGACTTCGGAATCAAAAGTGGCGATAAAGGGTTTGGGCAGCATCGAATGCCGCACCCGCAGCTGGAAACGCCGCCCCCGCTGCTGGATATTGACCGCCATCGAACTCACCTCCACGCACAAAACAACCCGGTGCATGGTAGCACTGCTACCAATTCGAGGTAGCAGCGAACCGATTTGAGGGCAATTTGAGGCGCGTGAACGACAAAGCCGCCCTGCGGCGGCTTGTCTAACATGCTGATTTACTGCGTATTTTCTGGAGGCGCGGGCCGGAGTCGAACCGACCTACTCGGATTTGCAATCGGATCACCGGATTTTAAATCAACGACTTGCGACGCTGCGTCTGATTTCTGCCGATACTCGGGTGGTAGCTGCCGGCGCTGCAGTTCGGACTCGTAGCTTAACCGACAATGATCGCGCTCGAACCGATCCAGGAAGCGGACCCAGCGCCAGCGCCCTTCGCGCCAGCAGCGGGCAGACCAGCTTTCGTCCGCCCAGCCGCCGGCCAGGGTGTTGGCGAGCTGGTCGAGCGCGATCAAGATCTGCAGCAGACGCATCAGGCCAGGATCTCGGCAGCGCGCCCTGGCTCAAGGATGCCGGCCGCCTCAAGTGTCTGGAATCCGGTGATCGTGACCAGATCATCCTTATCCACTTCCTCTGCCAGCGTGTAGAGCTGCCAGAAGTAATCGACATTGGTATCGACAGCCGCTGCTGCCCTGATCGCGCCGTACTCTGCCGGCGTGATGCGAAGGAGCATTTCCTTCTTGGTGAGGATGCGCTTGGAGGGAATGACAGGCGCAGGAATCACCGGTTCAGCATAGGGAACCAGCACCCACTCAAACCCAGTCCAATTCGGAAACGGTTGTCCGACGATCTTATCGCCGTGAGCCGGAGGTTCTACGTCGGTTTCGCGTCCTGCAATGGGGCTGGAACTGAGCCAGCCGTATGAGTCGAAGCTGTGCATGGTTTAGTTCCTCACCTTCATGTATTGCTGGAAAGTGATATTCACCCCCCCAGTAGGGCTGCCATAATTCACGTCGGTTCGCAGCTTGAACTTGGACATATCTTCGGTAGCGGAATAGCCGGTGTTCTGCGTTCCGACGCCGTAGTACACGCCCCCCTTGATCGCCAGGGCAGAAATGCCGTAGTAACTTACATTACCCATCCCACGCAAAAACATCGCATCCACCGTCCAACCAATGCCGTCCGACGAAAAGGTTTGCAGTGGGTATGCCGACCCTGACGTAATCCCGATGAACTTGCCGTTCAAATAGAACACACGATCAGGGCGCAACCAGTAACCGTCCTGCGGCCCTTTGATAAATCGCCACGTCGCGCCGTGATCTTTTGAGGTAATAACTCCCCCAACGGTGTTTCCATCAATCTTGATGACGATCGGTATGACAACTGTTCCATTACCATCAGATGCGATAGAGTTAGAAACCCCCGACGCTTGAAATGGCAGGAATTGGTCGCTCCAAGCCGCCCCATCAGAAGATGTTTGCACCATGACTTGGGCATCAGTTCCAGCAGAAACCACGGCAATGAACTTTTGCCCTGTCCAGCACACCGCAACACGATTGCAACTACTCCCACCAGACGCGGCGCTCCATGCAGTCGAACCGTCATTCATGTAGAAAATTGCTGACGCGGTTGCCAGCGCACCATCCTTGACGCAAACCGTGCGCCCCGCCCCCCCGTTTGCAGTCGGGCCGTAAGCCAGCCCGTGCAGCGAAGAAGTTGTTGCCACAGAACCAGTTGTTGCGGTAAGCGCAGCAGATGGGTCAGTGAAAACCCGTGGCATGACTGTGGCCGAACATACTGCAACAAACCGGCTGCCAGCGTAAATAACCGAAGTGACATTTGCTGCGGTTGCCTGCCAGGACGCTTGCGTAATCCAACTAGCACCGTCTGTCGAATACTGAAGGCACGGCTCATTGGTGTTTGCTACCGAGGGCACGACCAGATGCGTTGCGCTCGCAGCGATGTTGACCGTCTGTGGGGCTTTATCCAGCGTTCTAACCGTCGAGGTAAAAACACCAGCCGGAAAGTACGGAGAGAGCAGCGGATAGTCCGAGCGATTGCAGTCGCGTCCGTCCAAAGCGATCCACTGCCCGTTGGTCATTGCTTCCAGATTGATGGGGGATTGGATCACCGAGCCTATCGGGAACTGGTCAAGCTGCGGCTTGCCGAAGGCACTCATTAGAAACTCCCGCCCATCATGCCAACCGATGCCAACTGCGAGGCGACAGTGCTAGTCGCATACAGCTTGCAGGAGGGACCGAGTACCAGATTGGTGTAGGTCTTGATCGCTGTGAATGCCGGCGCAGTTGTGGATGGCGTAACCACCGAGACAGTGATCTCATCAATCGGGTTGCTGTTTGTGCCGTCGTAAAGCCAGATGACGACTTGACCGGCGAGCGTCGTGCCGGTTCCCTGCACTTCGATTTGATCCACCCTCACGCCGTTAGTGTTTGTGTTCGGGCTGATAAGGACGCCATTGGTCGGAACGCCGACCACTTGAGCGCGTGACGTGTTCGCCGTCGCCGACAGCGCGATCATCGTGCTGACCGGTGTCTGCGGATAGATGGGGGTGGGTGTGCCTGCCATTTAGAGGGCTCCTAGTGAATAAGCGATAGAAGGGGGGAGCGAGGGCGCGGCGCCCACTTTCACCCAGTTGGTTGCATCCGCGCTCGGGTCGGTGGTGCCAGCCCCGGCGAGGATGCGGCGATAGGTTTGAAAATCCACCGGGCTCCACACATTGACCCCCAGCGAATACGTCGTGCCGCTGACCCACTGCACCACATTGGCCGTGGCCTGCGCCTGCGCCACGCTGGCGGCGGCTTCGGCGGCCTTGGTGGTGGCAATGGCGGCCTGGCTGGTAGCGGTGCTCGCGTAGTTGCCGGCCGTCACTTTGTCGGCGTTGACTTCGCTGGCCACCGCGTTGGTTTCGTCGGCAAAATCGGGCAGCGCCGCCAGAAAGGCATCGGCGCGGGTTTTGAAGCTGCTCGGGTCGTCGCGCGTGGGCGGCGTCGGCAGCGTGGTGATGGTCGTCATGTCAGGCCCTCAATGGTCATGCGTAGCTCCGAATAGGTCGGGTAAGTGATGCTGATGCCCCAATCGCGCAGCCAGCCATAGGCGACGAGGCTCTCGTAGTCCGAATCCGAGACCCACACCACGGGCGCAGCGCGCACACTGGCGAGCTGGCGCGCGACGTAATCGACGCGCGCGGCCGGCACCAGGATCTCCATGTCAAAACGCTTGGCATAGCTGCGCTCGACCACGCGGGTGACGCCGTAGTCGTCGGTCTCTTTGCGGCTGTAGTCGATAATGCCGAGGCCCGCGCCCGGGCGCTCGCTGCCCACATCGACCAGGCTGCCCACGGCCAGCGTGCCGCACTTGGCGGTGGTGGTCGCGGTCAGGGTGACGGTGAGCCGGCCGTTGCTGTAGGGCGGCAGATCGTCGAGCATGGTCAGCGTGCGCGGCTGCAGCTCGCTGAAAAAGTATTCGTACCAATCGGCCAGCGGGGCGGCGTCGGACATATCCACGGTGCGCGAATACACCGTGCTGCCGCCGGGGCCGTCGGTCATGGTCACCGTGACGCTGGTGGCGTCGACATCGAGCAGCGCCAGCGCCTGGACGATGCCGGGGTCTAGCACCACCGTCAGCGGCGTGGCCTGGCTGGTCTGGCTACCCACCGCCTGGTCAAACATCTTCCAGCGGTTGGTGGGGCCCACTTCGAGCCACCAGGTGGCGGTGAGGTCGGTTTCGGGATCGTGGTTGGTGTTGCTGCCCTGCAGGCTTTCGTAAATTTTGTGCGTGCTGGTCTTGATCACGCGGTTGCCCAGCGCATAGGTGGTGCCACTGCTCCAGGCGGCGTAGTCGGTTTCGGGCGCGGTGCTGCTGACCAGCATGGCGCTGGTGATGCTCACAGGGTTGATGAATTTCATACGGCGGTCCTCACGCGAAGCGCGTCGCCATCGTCAAAGCGATCCAGCGTGCGGGCGGTTTTGGCGGTGGCGCCGGCGATGGCGCGGTTTTCTGCACTGTTGTCGGCACGCAGGGCGGCCAGCTCGTTGCGCAGGGCAATCACCTCGCCCACCAGATCGCCCTGGGCGGCCAGCCCGCGCATCAGGGCGCGGTTGTCGGCAGCGGGGATGATGCGTTCGCCGGCGTGGACCTTGGCCAGCATGTCGGCCGGCACGAAATCCGTGCCCACCGCAAAGGCCGGCACCGTGATGCCGAAGCGGGCGAAGCTGCCGGCCACGGATTGCAGGGTGGCGATGGTGCGGGCGGTGAGCAGCGCCTGATCGATGCTGGCGCTGCTGACCGACTTGCCCAGCTCGACCACCGCTTTGGCCAGCTGTGGCAGTCGGCCCGCGGCGTCCTGATCGCCGGCCCCGGCTTGCGCGCTGGCGATGGCGAAATCCGCCTGCGCCTTGGCGAAGCTGCGGTCGGGGCTGACCAGCTCGCCGCGCAGCTCGCGCACGGTGTCGGCGATGGAATCGGTGACCCGCTGCCAGGCCTCGCGCAGTTGTTCGGCGGCGCGCTGCTGTTCTTCAAAGGCCCGGGCGGCTTCCTGCGCGGCCTGATCGGCGGCGCGCTGGGCGGCTTCCTGCTGCCGCGCCGATTCTGCGGCGGCGGCTTCCGCCAGGCGCTGCGCTTCAGCCCGCGCCGCGCTGGCATCGAGGGCGTCGTAAATCTGTTGTTGCAGGGGGCGCAGCGATTCGTCGAGGCCGGCCAGCTCGATGGCGCGGCGCGCAGCCAATGCCCCCGCACTATTCCCCTGCGCGTCGAGCAGATCGGCCTGCAGCGAGGTGCGCTGGCTGGCGATGCCGGCGAGGCGTGCGGCCTCGGCATCCGCTGCGCGCTGGGCTTCGGCCGCTGCCGCTGCAGCGCTGGCGGCGATCTGCTGCGCAGCGGCGTCAGCGCTGGCGGCGATCTGCGCAAACGCCGGCGCGAGAGCCATCAGTTGCGCTGCGGCGGCGGCGCCCGATTCACCGAGCGCCAGTTGCTCTTCGACCAGCGCGCGATAGGCCGCACTCGTGGTCGGCACGGCCAAGCCCAATTTCTCGAAGGCATCGGCCAGTTGATCCTGCTGCAAGGCCAGCTTTTCGGCCGGCGTGTAGATTGCTTCGATGTAGCTGCCAATAGCACCGCTTGCCGCCTGCAGCCCGCCCATGCCCTCAACCAGCTTCAGAATTACCTCATCACCCGTGATGCCAAGCTGGGTAAATGCCGGGCGCAGCGCATCCAGAGCAGCTTGCGTCTGGTTGATGGCATCGACCGTCTTGGTCAGGTCTTCCAGCGATGCGCTTGCCCCCAGCTTGGCCAGCATCTCGTCGGCCCAGCCGGGCAGATCCATGCCATCGAGCACGTCGCGGATCGACTTGCCGAGCTCACCCTGGTACTGGGCAAAGCCCGCCGCGCCATCGGCGAAATCACTGCGCCCGCCGAAGCCGGTCGACCAGTTCACCAGATCCTGACCGCCGCGCTGAATGCGCAGGCCGCCCCAGGCGCCATCCTTGCTGCTGTCGTCGGCGAAGCCGGTGCCGACGGTAAAGCCGCCGGCGAGGCCGAAACTGCGCGCAATCCCTTCGAGCATCACGCCGGCCCCTCGGGCCAGGCTGGTCGCCGCCTCCGTACCCTGCTGCGAGAAATCACTGGTGCGGAAATCGGTACCGCCGAGACCCTGGGCGCGGTGGCCGTTGATGACGCTGCGATTGCGCAGCGCCTCATTGGTGAGCACGTTGCCCTCGGCATCGACCTGGGCAAAGCCGCCGACGTGCGGTGTGCGCTTGGTGGCCAGCATCTCATAGGCGATGACGGCGGCGGCGATGTAGGGCATGGCGGCGCCGAGGGTGGAGCCGATGCCGGCCGCCGACGTAGCTCCAGCATTGGCAGCTACCGCACCCGAGGCGGCAAAGCCCCCGGTGGCGCCGGCATACATGCCCGCGCCAAAATTGGCCAGGGTTGCGCTGCCGAGAAACTGACCGGCAGCAAGGACGCCGGATGCAAGGCCGGCGGCCCCTGTTATGCCGCCCAGCAGGGATGTCAGGTTACCTGCGGCGCCAAGCGCATTCAGTGTCCCGCCCGAAAACCCACTGCCGAATGCGGCAATCCCGGATTGCTGGACCGCGCCCTGAATCACCGGGCGCAGCACCAGCGTGCGGAAATAATCCTTGAGGTATTCGCCGGCATTCTTGCCGCCGCGCATCAGCGAGTCGGTCAGGCTGCGGCTGATGTCGTCGTAGGCTTTTTCCCACTCGCGGCGGACCTCTTCGCCGGCCTGCTTGCTGGCGTCGAGGCCCTCCTTGCTGGCCATGGCGTCGCGGATGCGGCGGCGCGCCTTGATCTCGTCCTCCAGGTCCTGCATCACATCGGCGCGCGCCTGGCCGCCGGCTTCCATGCGCAGCTGCTCTTCGAGGCGGGCGATGGTGGTGGCTTCGATTTCGCTGCCGAGCTTGCCGTAGTTGGCGACTTCCTCTTCGAGCTTGGCGGCGTGATCTTCCAGCGAACGGATGACTTTTTCCTGCGCCTCGGATTGCCTGTCGATTTCCTTGAACCATTCCGCGGCGGCTTTTTTGGCGGCTTCGGCGGCGTCGATGTTCTTTTCGACGGCGATGTATTGCTCCAGCAGGCCGGTGATGCGGATCTTTTCCGCTTCGGTCAGCTTGAGCGTGCCGCTGGCAATGTCGGCGGTGAATTTGGCGGCGGCCTGCTGCGCGGGGGTGAGCTTGGCGCCCTGCTGCAGCTCCAGCTCGCCGACGGCGATGCGCTCGCGGATCGACTTGGAAAGCTGGTCGTAAGCGCTGGCGGCAGCCTTGACGGCCGGGCTCGGCTTTGGGTCAGGTTCTGGTGCGCCCGGTTTTCCTCCGACCGCCGCCGGCAACTCGCGCAGGCGCTGACGCGCGTTAAGAATGCGGTCGGTCAGCGCGTCGACTTCCTTGCGCGCCTGCTCGGCCTCTTCGCGCATGACCTCGCCGATACGCGAAAAGCCTGAGAAATCGCCTGTTGCCAACGCCGCCATCTGTGCCGCGATCCCGCCCAGCTCGCGACCTGTCGCGTTGAATACGTAGGCGACATTGATGCCGAGTGCAGCGATGGTCTCGAACACCACCGCGACACCTTCGCCCGCCGCCGTGAACGCATTGGCAGACGACTTGCCGTCTGACATCGCCTTGGCCACCTCGACCAGCGGCGCAATCGCGCCGTTGGCAAACGCCACGCCAAGGGTTTCAGTTTGAACTTTGAGCAATGCGAGCTGATCGTTTAGCGCATCCGCCTGCGGGGCCAGCAAGGACATCTGACGCCCGTATTCCTCTGCTGCCTTGGCGCTGTCGTCCAGCCCCTTGGACCCAAGGTTCAACAGCGGAATCAGATCCTGCCCGGCCTTGCCGAAGAGCTTGGTGGCAATCGCACTCTTTTCGATGCCGTCGGGCATCGACGCAAACTGGTCGGCGATCTGGCGCAGGGCGCCGTTGGCGTCTTTGGCGGTGATGCCGGCGGCCTGCAGGGCCTTGCCGTTTTCGGCCATGTAGGTGGCGAGACCCTTGACGCCCCTGCCCACCGATTCGAGGCTGGCGCCGGACTGCTCGGCGGCGAGCTTGTAGGCGGCGAGATCGCGCACGGCGATGCCGGTGCGCTGGCTCATGTCGTTCAACGCATCGGCGGCGTCGACGGCGCCCTTGACGAAGCCGGCGATGGACGCGCCCCCGAGGGCCGCGCCCAGCGCGGCCCCCAGCGCGGGGATGCGGCTGGCGATGGTGTTGAGCCCGCTGGCGGCGCCCTCGATCTTTTTCAGGCCGGCACCAACGCTGGCAAACGCGGCCTGCGTCTGGTCGACCGCGGTGAGGACGATCTGGGTCTTGTTATCCGCCATCAGGCTTGCGCTCCGACATCAGCCGCAGCGCTTCGCGCTCCATCACCCGAATGCCGCGGAAGCGGTTGCGCGTGAGCCTGATGCCCTCGCCCCGGGCGGCCATCGGCAGCGCGGCGTAGTCGAGCCCGGTCGCACCGCTCATCGACGTCCGCCACTGCGTTTGCATGGCGATGAACAGTTGCAGGGTTTTCCAGTTGGCGGGGTGAATCCACGTGACGTCGTCCGATTGTTTGAGCTGCGTTTCGATCTGGTCCTTGTTCATCCCCATTGCCGCCAGCAGGGCGACGCCGGATTCCGCTTCGTCGGGCGGCGCGTACATCGCACGCACCGCCTCGATCAGTTTTTTTCCTTGGCCTGCGCCAGCCCGGCGATGAAGGCATCAAACAGCGCCCGCCCGGCCGGCAGATAGTTGTTCAACAAGGTGGCCAGCGCGTCGGTGCTGTACGGCACGTCGACGCCCGACCAGCCCACCACCACCTCGGCCAGCGCTTCGTGGTCCTTGCGGCCTTCGAGGCTCTGGAAAAACTCGGCCACCTGGTCGCGGGTGAGGTACTTGAACTCGACCTCGATGCTGGCCGGCTTACCGCCAGCCACCGGGATGGCCACCGCGGTCTTGAAGGTCGGGTTGGGTTGAATCTTGAACATGTTGATAGGCTCCCTTGGGTGCCTCCCTGCGAAATCAGGATGCGCGGGTACCTCAGGGAGGGAGGGCGACCGGCCGAAGCCGGACCCGCGCAAAACTCAGATTTAGGTCGCGTAAAACGAGGGCTTGCCGTAGCTGGAAATCTTGAACGGCGAGGTGACCTTCTGCTGCGCAGAGCCCGTCGGCGTGCCGGCGTAGCCGGGGTAGCCGGTGAAGTACCACTTGCTGCCGTCGCTGAAGGTGATGCGGAAGCCGCGCAGCACCTTGCTGTCGGATGCGCTTTTGAGCGCGATCTGGCCAGCGTCGGCCGGGTCCCAGTTCATGTTGCCGCTGACTTCAATCGCCGAGGCCATGCCGGGGATGGTCTTTTTCACGTTGTCGTGAATGGTGGTGATGTCGATCTGCTCGAAATCGCCGCCTGACACTGACAGATCGGTCACCGTGCTGAACGACGTGCCGAAGGTGATGGCCTGCGCCGTGCCGCTCGAAAACGTGGTGTAGCTGGTGGAATCGACGCCTTCCAGCTCGAAGGTGTTGGCAGCGACGTTGGCCACACGCACGGTGCGCGTGTCCAGCTCGTACATGCCCTGCACCGCGAGGATGACGACATCGCCATTGGCGAGGCCATGCGAGGTCGAGGTGCAGACGGCCGGGTTGGCCTTGGTGATGGCGGTGATGGTCTTGCTCGAACCGAGCGCCGACTGCATCGCCATTGCCACATTGCTCCAGGTTTTTGTTGCCATGGTTTTGTCTCCTAGACAAAGGTGCCGGGCGCGCCGGCGACGGTGAAGTAGCCCGCCTGGTACTGCAGTACGACTACGCCGGCGGGCTTGTCCAGCGCGTCGTCAAAATCAACATCAATCTCTTGCAACAGGAGGCCGGCAGGGACCTTGCCGCTCAGGCTGCCGGCCGCCTGCAGGGCGGTCTCGACTTCGGCGGCGATGGTGTCGAGGGTGTCGTCAAGCGTGGCGCCGGCTTTGGCCAGGCCGCGCACGGTGACGGTCAGCAGCCGGTCCTGCCGGGCCATTTCGCTGGTCTCGACGCGCTCGTTGTCGGTGGTGACCAGCAGGCAGGGCAGCGTGCCCTCGGCCTGCGGCCTTGTCCGCGATTGGTACACGCGTGTACCGGTGGTGGCGAGCCCTGTCAGGGCTGAGGCCACCGCCTCGCGGATCTGTTGGCGGGCGTGAGGCATCAGTTCGCCTCCAGCACCAGGCGCGTCATGCCGGTGCCGTCGGGGTGGATCTCGGCGACGGTGTAGCTGGCGCCGGCCACGCTGACGACGGCCCCGTAGGTCGGGGTCACGCTGCTCGCATCGATGGTCAGCACCGGGCTGGTGCCGGCCACGCCGAGCGCGTCGGCATAGGGTGCATCAAAGATCGCCGACACCGCGACGCCACCGACCGTGGCGGTGACGCCAAAGTCGGAAAAGAAGGCAGCGCGGGATTCGGCGAAGGCCATGGTTTAGACCGATTTCTTGATGCCGATGGCGACCACACCGACATTTTGCGGGCCGGTGACGATGGTGCCGACGTAGCGGATGTAGCGCTTGATGGACGCCGGCCAGAGCACCAGCGATTTGACATCGGCCGTGGTGGTCGACTGCGTGAAGGTGGCGCCGGAGACATCGGCCCAGCCGGTGGACCCGTCGGCGGAATCCTGGATCTTGCCGTCCAGGGTGCCGGTGCCGGTGCCGTGCGACTGCACGACGACGATGGGGGCGTCATAGCCGGTGAGGTCGACAGCGGACCCGGTCACGGTGCTGGCCTGGGAGGCCGAAGCCGACAGGTGGAGCACGCTGGCGCCGATGGGATAGTTTTGCAGGCTCATGCTTTGGTCCTCGATTTGGGTTTGGCAGGCGCCGGGGCGGCCGGGGCCGCCTCGGGTGCGTCGTCGGTGACCGCCACTGGGGCGGCGGCCACCTTGCCCATGGCTGCCAGTTCGCGGGCCAGCGGGTCGGGAAGGTCGAGCGTGCTGCCGACCTCCTGCCGCTCGCCGCGCAACAGGAAGGCGCGGGTGACGATGATCTGCATGGTCAGGTGATCGAGGTCGCCAGGCTGAATGCACCGCCCTGACGCACACCGATATCCACCGTGGCCCAGGCGCGGATGCCCGTGATGCCGGCGGCAAAGTTCGCGTAGGGGTTGGTGGCCAGCTCGATCACGCCCCAATCGGCGATGATGACCTGCGAGAAATCGCCGAACAGCATGTTGGCGGTCGGCACCTGCGTCGAGGACGTGGCCTGGAAGCCGCACATCGTGCCGTCGAGGATGTTGCCCTGCCACAGCGGCGTGTCGGTGCTGGTAAAGCGCTGACGCTGGGCCAGCAGGCCGGCGACGGCGGGCGTGGTGAGGTAGGCGCAGTTTTCGGTGAGGGCGTTGCCCGCGCCGACGTCGGTCTGGAATTCGACGATGCCGGCGTAGGCAATCGAGGTGCCTGACACCGAGCCGACACCCGCGGTGCCGATGATGCCCTGCGGCTGGCCGGAAGCGCCCGAGCCGCTGATGGCGGCCGAATCAATCGCCAGGGCGATGACGGTGGCCAGATCGTTCATCACCAGGCCTTCGGCATCCGGCGAGGACTGGACCATCAGCTGGCGGCTGACTTCGGTATAGGCGCCCACGTTCTTCGGGCTCAGCGAGAGCTGGCCGATGGTCTGCTGCGACTCGGTGATCGCGGTGGTTTCGTTCGTCAGCCAGTAAGCGGTCGCCGCGGCGGTCTGTTTCGGGATCGTGACGTTGCCCTGCAGGCCCGAGAGGGTCTTGGCGCCGAGCGCGACGACACGGGCGCGGGCGCGCAGCATGTCGATGAAGCTGCCGCCGAGGTTGGCGGTGCCGACCAGGTAGTTGCCACCCGAGGCGCCGACGGAAACGTCACGCTTCTGGATCTCATACGGCAGATACACGCCGCCGCGCTTGGATTCGCCGATCTTGTCGGCGATGGAGCGGTGGCAGTCCAGCTCGAAGGCGGCGAGCTGCTGGGCCTGCTTGTCGGAGGGGTCCGCCAGGGCGCGCATCAGGCGCAGCACCGAGTAGGACTTCTCTTCCTTGCGCGAGAGGCCGATCTCGGAAGCCGGGGCGCTGGGCTTGTTTTCGACGCCGGCCAGAATGGCGGCCTGGAAATCGGCGACGGTCTTGCCGGCGCGGATGAATTCGCCGACCTTGTCCATGGCGCCGAGGTGGCGGAATTGTTCTGCGACGCCGATCAGGTCGGCCGCGTTGCTTTCATGAGTCATGGATTTCTCCGTGATAACTTCGATTGATGGGGTAACGGGGTCCGCCTGCTGCTCGATGGTTTCGGCCTCGGGCTCGCTACCAGCGACTTCGAGGTCAATGGTGTCGGCCGCATCCAGCGACCGGCCCAGCCCCACGGAGCAATCGGCGGGAATGCTCACCAGGGAAATTTCGTGCGGGGTCCAGCGCGTGGCGACATAGGTGTCGGGTGCGCCGTCCTTGCCGCGTTGCGCCATGCGCAGCTCGTCGATGGAATAGCCCACCGACACGCAGCGCAAGATGCCGTCCTGCACCAGCGACCAGGCATCCTCGGCGGCTTGCGTGCGGCCGAAGCGGACCACGGCGCGGCCGACGCGGTCCTCGCCGATGTCGATGGACTCGATGGTGCCGATCAGTTTTTCGGGGTCGTGGTCGCGCAGCAGCGGGCGGGTTTCTTCCAGGCGCGCCAGATCGATGGCGCCGGGGGCGTGGTCAAGGACCTCGATGCCCCAGCTGCGCTCATAGGGCGCTTCGGAAGAAAAGGCCAGGCGCGCGGTGCGGGCCTCGACGTCGATGGCATCGCCCCGCTCGAATGACAGCGAGCGAGCCAGCCGTGTGGGGAGTGTTTTTCGTTCCATGGCTCGCACTTTGCCGAGCCGGGCGGGACATGTTCACCCCGAACGTGTCCCGATTTCGCCGGGCTACAACAGCACCGCAAGCAGCAGCGCATCCTCGTCGTTTTGACGCTGGCGGCGCGGGGTTTCGCGCTTGGGGGCGGGGTGCCAGGCCGAGCCGATCAGTTCGTTGGGGTCGGCGGATTGCTGAATGACGGCCACCACGCCGGCCGCCAGCGCTTCGCCCGGCGCGGCGCTGATGACGGTGTCGCCGGTGATCTGGATCGCAGCGGCCACGCCCGTGGCAGCGGCGGCACCGACGCTGGCGGCGAGGCCTTGCGCGAGCTGCGCCGGCAGGCCGTCGGCAGCAGCGCCGCCCACGGTGGCGGCCAGCATCTGGTTGATAAAGGCGCGCACCCCGGTGGCATCAGCCGCCCCCACGCCGGCGGCCAGGCTGGCATTGAGGGCGGCCGGGGTGCCGCTGGCGGCGGCGGTGGCCACGGTGCCGATGATGCTGCGCGGGATGGCAGCGGAAACGCCCACGGCAGCGGCATTGCCGATGGCGGCGCTGATGCTGACCTGCGTCTGGTCGGTGATGCCGGTGGCGCTGGCGTTGCCGACCGTGCAGGCGATGGTGACCGGCGAGCTGCCGGCGCTGATGATGGCAGCGATGCCGGTGGCCGTGGCATCGCCCACCGTGGCGGCGATGGCCCGGCTGAGCAGCGCGCTGACGCCGGGGGCCGCCGCGGCACCGGGGCCGGCGATCAGGCTGAGTGATTCGAGCGCATTGACGCCGGTGGCTGCGCCGGCACCGACGCTGGCGCTGATGCTACGCGGTAGCTGCGCCGCGACGCCGGTGGCCGCTGCAGCCCCGACGGTGGCGGTGATGGTGGTTCCGCCACCGCCCCCGCCGCCACCTTTGAGCAGCAGCAGGATGGTCATGGGTTAAAAGGCCGTGAAATCGACCAGGAAGCCAAGCGATCCGACGCTGGCCACTGTGCCCTGGGCAATGCGGAATCCTTCGTTTTCACGAATCGTGATAGTTTGGAATTCCGTGGTTTGTGCTGGCACCAGGTTGAAGAACTGACTGACCTGCGAGCTGACGTTGGTCTCTTCCGTAAAAATGTAGTTCTGCCACCAGCACGCGGCGACGGTAGCGCCGCCGGTGGGGGTCAAGCGGGCGGTGATCCCAGCAGGCAAGGCCGCATTGGTTGTGTCTTTCGGGGTGATGGTCGCCGCGGTGAAGCTGCTGCCGTTGTAGGTGGCAGCCGTTCCGCCCGTACCGACAGCACTGGTCCGCGCAACCTGCAGCTCGACACCCACGGTACCGGTGACAGCAACATCGGTCTTGACCACGGCCCACATGCCATTGACTTCGATGATCTTGCCGCTGCCGGTGGCATTGAACAAATCAAAAAATATCTTGCTCGCGCCCACCGCCTGCACTGGCACAAACAGCATGTAGCTCGGCTTGGTGCCGTGGATATGTCCACGGTCGCCGGCCAGCATGACCACCTGATATTCCTTGCCATCGCCGGGGTTGTGCGTGGCGACGGTAGCGCCACTTCCCGGTGTGACCAGGATCGAATCATTCGCCTGAGTCATGACGGTGTAATCCGCAGCACGTCGGTGCCGGCGCCTTGAAAGTCGACGGTCAGCGAGCCGGACACAATCGAGGCGGTGCCGGCGCTGGAAAGCTCCACCCAGCCGATGGCGCGCTTGTTGGCGTCGGTGTTGTTGAAGATGATGCCGTAGGCGCCGTTGGCGAAGCCGCTGGCGTTCTGCGGGATCACCACGTCGGTGGCGCGCAGGGTGAGCACGCCGGAGACGTTGGTCCAGGTCACCGAGGCCAGGGTGATGGGGCCGGTGTAGCCGCCGCCGGTGCCGACCTGGTTGGTGGCAAAGTTGGTGGTGCCGGTGCCGCCCCAGTGCGGCACCGCCGTGGTGAGGCTGGGCACGGTGGCAGTGGTGACGATGCCCAGCTGCAGCACGTCGCTGGACAGGTTGAAGGCCTTGTTGCCCATGGCGAGGATGCCATCAGCAAACCATTTGATATCGCCGGTTGCCATTTAGTTCTCCTTAATTTCGCAAATCATCGGGTTGGCTCGGCAGGCTTCGATCCAGAGGTTGAGCCGGCCGGCATCGCGGGCGCAGGCCTCGATAAAGTCGGCGTCAACAGCCAGGTGTTCTCCGCCGGCTTCCCCAGTTCGGGCGGGACCTGCATCCTGACCACCGCCGAAGGCGGGCAGCACGCTGTCAGCACGAAGGCCGCAAGCAGCATTGCCACTGCCGTAGCGGGCCCTGAAATTAGTGAGGGCGTTCTTGGCGGCCTGTTCCACCATGACGGGAATGCTCTCTCTGAGTTTTTCAATCGTCGCATCGCGTTGCTCCTGTGCGTCCTTCGCTGCCTGCTTGCTCTGGCTCAGTTGCGCCTGCGCTCGCTCCAGCCGCCAGCTCTGTACCGTCCCAAACAGCGTCAGGCAGGCAATGACCGTAACGAGCAAGGCAATCTTCCAGGCTTCCCAAATCAATCGGATCTGCGCCCACATCACTGCGCCCCCGCCTTGCGCTCGACCCACTTGTTGAGGATGTTCGCGCCTGACCAGGCAAGCATGTAGCCGACGAAGTAAAACTCGGTCATCTTGTCGCGCTCGATCAGCACGACGAAGCCCCAGGTCGAGACGATCAGCGCGGCGAGCTGGCCGAGCTTGAACAGGCTCACCTTGCCGGTGGTGGCGTCGACCACGGACCAGCGCAGGTCGAATTCATCCGCGGCGCGGTGCCAGGTCAGCAGCAGGACGCCCCACAGCCCCAGGGCCGCCGCGAGCGAGGCCAGCAGGAGGTGATCGATGCTCATGCCACCACCGCCAAAGTGACCAGGCCCGCCAGGATCAGGATCAGGCACCAATGCACGGCCCGTATTTCATGCCGGCGCCGCTGCCAATCCGCCTCGTCGATGCGCAGGTGGCTCATGTCGTCGCCGTTCATGGCTTTTCCTGCACGGTGAAGCGGAAGGAATCCAGGGGGACCGCCTTGGCAGTGATCCCGAAGGTGGGCCGCCAGAGGAACTTGACGTCCAGATCGCATTGCGAGCCGACGGGGACCATGATCGGGGTGTCCAGGTAGCGCAGCGGCGGCAGCGCGTTGCCCGGCGGATAGTCGCCGACATCGAACTCGCGCCGCGCGGGCGGGAGGTCGTACTCTTCGACCAGCCCGGTCTTGGCGCAGGTGCACACGACGCGCCGGTAGACCTCGCCCACGGCGCGCTTCTTGACGCTGTAGCCGCGCTGGTAGCGCACCGAGAGCGTGCCGTCGTGGGCGGGATAGCCGATGGCCACCCCGGGCCGCAGCACGATGAAGTCATCGACGTCATGGAAGATCGTGTCGTAGGCGATCAGCCCCATGATGGCGATGCAGAACCCCAGCCCGATGCCCAGGAAGGCTGCGTAGGCCCGCCTGAACCGATGCCAATGCGTCTCGTAGTCGATCATCATTTCGGCCCCACATGCAGGTACTGCGAAAGCGCGATGACGCAGGTGGTGATCCCGGAGACTGCAATCCACTTGATGACTTCCTTCCACAAATCGCGCCGGTCCTGCGCCTTTCTCTTTTCGTTTTCCACCCACTCGGTATGCGCGCGCCGGTGCCCGACCAGGTCCCCGTCGGGGAAGCCGTCGAGCAGGCGGCGCTCCATTTCCTCGAACTTGGCATCCAGCAGCCGGTTGAGCTTGAGCCAGAAGTCGTCATCGGTCGGCATCAGCCAATCCCCTTGGTGTAACTGACGCCGCCGCCGCCGAAATGCGCGGTGAGCAGCTCGCGTTTGCCGGCACCCGGCCAGGCGGGAAAGGCGATGTGCACCCAGCGGCCTTCGAGGATGAGCTGGTCGTAGTCGAGCCCCTGCCCCAGCCGCGCCAGGTGCTGGGCAATGTCGACCGGGGCGCCGAAGGCGGGGGCGACAAAGTCGGCGGCGAGCGCGACGAGGTGCTTGCTGGTGTCGGCGCCGCCGATGTGGCGATTGAGGTCCGCACAGCGATAGCCGCTGGTGACGTGGATCGGGCTGCCGCCCAGGGCGGCGCGCACGCGCTCGAGGCCCTTGGCGGTCAGCGTGAGGTTGTCGAGCAGCTCGGGCGGGCAGCGGTTGTCGATGCCGCGGCGCAGCGCGGTCTCGGAGAATTCCAGCTCCTCGCGGGTGAAGTGTTCGGTGAGGCGCATCAGGCGTCCGTCTCGAGCTGCCGGGCGCGGGTGATGTTGCCGTTGGCGTCGCGCTCGATGGTGGTTTCGGTCTTGCGGTTGGGCAGATTGACGGTGACTTCGGGCGCCGGCACGTCGATGCGGGCTTCGAGCTGGATCGGCGTGGGCGACACGTCGATCACGTTGCGGATCTCGGGTGCGGCGATCTGGACGGCGGCCGGCTGCACGATGATCTCGTTGTGTATCTCGGGGGTCGGCGCTGGCGGGACGGCGATTTCGTTGCGCACTTCCGGCGTGGTGATGTTGATCGGGGCGGCGTTGATGTTGAATACCGGCGGCTTCGCTTCGCGGGCGGCCTGCGCCTGCAGCTCGGCGCTACGGGTTTGCGCGTCGGCGGCAATGCGGGCGGCCTTGACGGCGGGCGCATCCTCCACCGGTGCCGGGGCGGGCGCAGCCTGGGTGATGCCGTAGTCGATGAGGGTGAGCTTGGCCTCGGCCACCTGTTGCTCGAAGGCGGCGATGCCGCTGATGACGTCATCGAGGTCGACGCCGTTTTGCGCGGCGATCATCTGCGGGCTGGCGATGCCGGACTTGACGGCGAGGCGGCTGGCTTCAATGTCCTTCATCGGATCGACCCAGGCCCAGCGCCGGCCCTGCCAGGCATGGGCGGCGAATTTGTCGCGCTTGGTGGCGGGCAGGGCCGAGCCGTTGGGCATGGTCAGCGCGCCCTTGAGCAGCGCGGAGTCGAGCCAATCGATGAACAGCGGGCGCAGGAAGGTTTCGATGAACCAGCCCTGCACCACCATCCAGCTTTCGCGCTCTTCGAGCGTGCCGCTGCGGATGCTGCTGAAATTGACGCCTTCGAGGTCATTGGCCAGGGTGGAATAGCTCACACCCAGGCCCGAGGCGATGCCGCGCAGGCAGGATTTGACGAAGCTGTCGTAGTTCTGCGTGGGGTAGTCTGGGTTGAAGCTCTTGAAATCGTAGCCCTGGGGCAGCACGGTGAAGCTGCCGGGGTCGGCTTCGCTGATGAAATTGCCGTCGGCATCGGACCCGTCGGCCAGGGCGTCGGCGGTGCCGTCGGGGCTGACAAAAAAGCCGACCTTGGCGGCGCCGGTGCGGGCGGCGACAATGGCGGCCTCCTCATAGCCATGCAGCTGGTTGAGCCGCGTCATGGCGGCGGCCATCCAGGGGAAGCCGCGGGTCTGCTCGGGGCGCTCAGGCACGAACAGGTGAAAAATGTCGGCGGCGGGCACGCGCTCGCGCACGGCGTTGGCCTTGGGGTCGCGGCGGTTGGTGCCGGGGTGCTGGGTGAGCAGGTGGTAGGCGACCGGGGCGCCGTAGGCATCCAGCTCGACGGACATGCGGACCAGGTTGCCGTTGTCCAGATCGGTGTTGTAGCCGATGTCCAGGCGGTCGATGTCGAGCAGCTGCAGGCGGTAGCCGAAGGCGAAGCGGCGGTCGCGCACGCAGCGCACCAGGGCTTCGCCGTCGCGGGCGACGGTGCGGGCGAGCAGGCGGCACAGATCGGCGAAGCCGGTGCGCCCGGTCACATCGCACTCCCCTGCCCGGCTCCAGCTGGCGAAGGCCTCTTCGATGACCATGCGCGCGAGGCGGTCCGGCGTTTTGGCGGGGGCGGGATCGGCGGCCAGCGCCTGCAGGCCGAAGCCCTGCGGGCCGACGACATTGCTGCCGACCATCTGCAGGAATTTGCGGGCGTAGTCGTTGTTGATGGACAGGTCGCGGGCGCGGGCGCGCAGCGCGGCCAGATCCATGGCCAGTTCGGCATCGAGGGCGGTGCCCTGGGTGGCCCAGCCGGCGGTGAGGCGCGACACGCGGGCGCCATCGAAACGGCGGCGCGCGATTCCGCTCGGCTTGACGTAGCCAAAGCGGCGCGCCAGCGTATCGATCCAGCTCATCGCGGGGTCCTCATCGAGTGGTCCTTACCAGGAGTTTGTTGCGCGGCGCGAGGCCGGCGGCCAGGCGGGCGGCGGTTTCTTCGGCGCGCACCTGGGCTTTGAGCTTTTCGATCTGCTGCCAGATTTCGGCGGCATTGCGGAATTTCATGCGCCGGCCGGCAATTTCGTATTCGGCGACGTGCCCCTGCTTGTTGGTCAGGTAGTCGAGGTAGGCCGATTCGGCGGCCTCCAGCATCTTGCGGGTGGTGCTGCGGGCATCGAGCGTGGTGGCGGCGGCCAGGTTGGGCGCGATGGTGAGGCGCCCGGTGCCGACGGTGTAGCGCTCGGCGGCCTTGGTGACCACGGCCTGATACTGATAATCGCCCGCGGCCCAGTTGGCGGTGGTGGCGGCAGCCACGCTGACGGCATGGTCGGCGCCGCTGGCCGAGGCCGAGAAGGTGATCTTGGTGGTGGCGTTGATGAGGGTGTAAGACAGCACCCAGCCCGCGCTGGCGGGATAGTCGGCGAGGGATTTAACCCATGCAGCGGTATCGCCGGCGGTGATCGACGCCGGCTCGGTGGTGAGGGTGGCCATGGGTGCCACTTTGCCGAGCCGGGCGGGACATGTTCACCCCGAACGTGTCCCGACGATGCGGCGGATCTGCTTGACCGAGAGCTTGAAACGCACCGCCAGCTCCTGGTAATTGCGGCCGGTGAATTGCGCGCGGATGGCGTTGTCACGGTCGCGCAGGACGGTGACCGGGCGCTTGCTGACGTAAATGTTCAGCGTTTCGCCGGCGAATTGCTCGCGCAGGACGGCGGCAATGGTGCCGGGCAGTTCGTCGCGCACGGTCTGCAGCACGGCGGCTTCGACCTTGGCGGCAATGCGCGGGGCGCAGGCAGCGGCCAGCTGGCGGATCATGTAGTCGCTCATTTCCATCCTTTGACAAAACCGCCGGGCAGGCGGGGTTTGGGTGGGCGGGGCTGGCGGTCGGCCAGGGGTTTGATTTCTTCGGGGATTTCGGTGGCGGGCGCGGGCGCAGTTGCTTCACGTGTCAGGCGCGCTTCCATGGCATCCCATTCGGCCTTGGTGCGGCGGTGCAGGCGCAGCTCGGGATGGTGGGCTGCGGCGTAGGCATAGACCCAGGTGTCGAGCGGTTCGTTGCGGGCGCCGCGCTTTTTCTCGAAGCGGTTTTTGCTGGGGTTGTAGCTCTCGCTGACCAGGCCGGCGAAGTATTCCGGCGGCAGCTGGTCGGAGAGGTGGGCCAGGCGGTGATCGGGGTCTTTGTCGGCGTCGGTGGAGAGGCGCGAGTAGAGCCAATGCTTGATGCCGACGGTGCCGACGTGGTGGATCATAACGCCGCGCTTGTCCAGCCGGCCTTTCCAGTCGACGTCCTGCATCTTGCCCTTGGAGAGCACCGGGGCGTTGTTGGGCACGGCGCCGAAGATGGCCATGGGGCGCTTGATGCGGCGGTCGCGGACAAAGGCTTTGACGGCTTCGGTGCGGTGGCCACCGGCATCGATGGCGGTGGCTTCGACCTTGAGGATGGCGCCGTTGCCGTTTTCCCCTTGGCGCTCGATAGGCTGGGCGAGCAGTTGGGTCAACGCGGCCCAGACTTCGGGGTTGGCTGGATCACCCGGCAGCTCGACGTAATCGAGCACCCAAAACTGCAGCCCCCTGCCCCATCCGACCAGCTGCACTGCGAGGCGATTATCTTGCGTGTCGACGCCCGCAGTAATAGCAAGGACTCCCTGCGGAGCGGCGCGCAGGGCGTAGGGCTCGGCACGGTCAGCGATGACGTTATGCTTGACAGCACGCATCGCGGGGTCCTCCCAGGGCTCGGCGAGGCGGTCGTTGATGAAGGTTTTGAGGCGGGCGGGGTCGTTTTGGGCATCGAGCCACATCTCCACAAGGTCGGACCAGCGCGGGCCGAGGCCGATCTGGTAGTAAAGGCAGTTGATGTGATAGCCGCGCACCTTGGCGCCGGGGTTGGCGGCAATCCATTGACCGCCGGCGATCATGGCGGTTTTGTGGTGTTCGTCGATCAGGGCGCCGCATTCGCGGCAGACATAGGCGACGCCGGTGACGACGCCATCAAGGCGCGGACCCCAGCGCAGGCCGGACCATTCCAGCGGCTGCTGCTCCTGACAATGCGGGCAGGCGACGTGGTAGCGGCGCTGGTCGGACTTTTCCCACAAAGCCTCGATGCGCGAGGTGCCGCGCGTTTGCGGGGTGCTGATGTAGAGCCGTTTGTAGGTGGCGGGGAAGGCCGAGGTGCGGCCATCGAGCATGGCGACGGGATCGTCACCGCCCTGCAGGTTGGCGGCGAATTCGTCCAGCTCGTCGACGATGAGGGTGCGCACGCTGGTGGATTTGAGGCGCGAGGGGCTGCCGGCGTGTTCGATGTAGAGCTGGCCACCGGCGAAGTCTTTAAATTCGCGGCGGTTGCTGCCGTTGCGCGAGTCGGTGCTGGTGAGCGTGGCGCGCACGGCGGGCGTTTCTTCGATCATGGGGTTGAGCTTTTGCGCGACCCATTTGTGCGCGGACACTTCACCCGGCAGGCAGACCATGACCGGGCCGGGGTTCTCGGCCATGGTATAGCCAAGGGCGTTGATGGCAATTTCGGTTTTCCCCAGCTGGATTGGGAACACGCAAACCACATCGTGCACAGGCGACCGAGCTGACAGTAAATCCATGGGCTCGCGCAGCGGCGGGTTGCGGTCGGTGCGCCAGCGCCCGGGCTCCGCGCTGCCCTTGCTGGAGAGGCGGCGCTCCATGTCAGCCCATTGCGAAACGGTAATCGGCTTACGCGGCGCCAAAGCACGCCGCGTTGCCGCTAACAGTTCTGCCAATACGCTTTTTTGCATCAGGCGCCCTCTTCCTCGCCCTTATCTTCCAGCATAGTGGTTCCGACCATCCCGACCAGCATGGACATTTTCGCCAGGCTGTCGGCGTTGGCTTTCCGCTCGGCATCCGTCAACTCTGACAGCCTCACGTTTTTCGCCACGCGCACCATGCGCTTCAATTTTAGAAAGGCGGCCCGCGAATAATCGCTGTAGGCTTGCTCGGTCTGCTTTGCTGGCGGCACAATCTCGTAACCACCCTCCGCCGAGCGCAGCCAGATTTGATGTGTCGTCAGAAGTTCGTCGCGCAGCTTTTCAAAGCGTTGCAGCCATTTAAGGTTTCGCTGCTGAAATTCAGCCATATTTCGCGCAAGCGGAAGGTCGAGCAACTCTTCGAGCCAGGCGCGCGGAATTACATCGCCCGGCTTTGGATCAAGCGCCATGATTTGCTGCATAGCGTGACGCCACTCAGGGTGCAGGATGATTTTTTCCATCGTCATGCCTCCTTAAATTCGACCGCAAAACGGCCAAAGCGCGGGCGGAAGTCGCCCAACCCGATCAACTTGCCGGCGTTCTCCACGATCTGACGGACCTCATTAGCATTGATCTGGTCGGGATCAAATGCGAGCGTGCATTCGGCGCTCCACTCGTTGAACTTCGGGCGATAGCGAGTCAGGCGGGCCATGCTGACGCGCACGCTGCGCGCATCGATAAAGCGTGGATCATTGGCCAACTCTTCCGCCTTGCGCGGGCCGTCATACCGTAGCGGCACCTTATCTTCAAGCACCATCATGGCGCGTTTGACCGTCTTGCCAAGCTTGTTCATCTTGGCGGCTTCCACCAGGCAACTGTCGATATTCATTCCGGGTATGAATGGGCCGTCCTGGTCAATGTAAAGCGCACCGATAAATTCAGAGCGCGCAATCGCCTCATGATCTTCGTCGGTTTTTTTGCGCTTGCTGGTCAGCTCCTTGTGCAGCTTGGTTGCCGGGTCAAGCGGGTTTGAAAAACGGTCCGAGTGCATCAACATCGGCGACGTGCCCTTGATTTTCAGTTTCATCATTTCCATGGTTTGCTTCCTTTCACGCTTTGCGTTCAATGATGGTCAGCACGCATTGCAATGCCGACCGTTGGTAAAACTCCATGCCATACCAAACCCCGCCTAACCGCGCAGGGCCTTGCCCAACCTCACCGGGGCATACCATTTGGTGCGATTTGCACCGGTATGAGCCGAAACCCATACCGCTGAAAACAGCCCATGCCTTGCCTTTCCAAACCAGACCTCGCCGTGCCTTACCCCGACACGCCTGGCCGCGTAGTGCGATTTGCACCGGACAGCGGTGTGACCCGCTGGCCGCTGAAAACAGCCCACGCCTTGCCATACCTTGCCGTGCCGAGCATCGACATGCCACGCCGTGACCTTCCATGCCTTGCACCGCCATACCCAGCCTTGCCGGGTTCATTGCTTTGCCATCCTTTCCATTTCAAAAACCAATTCAGTGAGCGCCATTTCGACGTGATCCGCCAGGATGGCCATGCACTGCTTTTCATCTGCCACCGGCGCCACTTGCGGGCCGGCGATGACCGGGATTGCCTCCAGGCGCGTCCTTACCGTGGTGTATATGCTCATCTGCGCGGCGATGATTTCGTCAGCCCGGCGTAGCTTCCCTCGGCGCTCATCCAGCTCGATCTGCAGCAGCTCGGCGCCGAGGTGCTCTTTGCGCACCTGGGCATCGATGCGGCGCAGCGGGGCTTCCTGGTCGGCTTCGGAAGTCGGCGGTGGCTGGACAGCGGCGGCCTTGGATTGATCATCGTGCGTGGCGTTGCGGGTGGCCAGCACGCGCTCGCGGCTGTCGGGCCACACCACGCTGTCGCCATCCATGACCAGCCGGCCCTCATGCTTGAGGGCGGTGACGCGGCTGCGGCCGATGTCCATGCGGCGGGCGAATTCGGCCTGGGTGATGAGTTCGCTCATTATTCACACAGCCCATAAATCGACGTGCACAACGGGCCGTCGTTGTCCATTCGGATGAAGTCGAATTGCTTGCCGCCTCGGCTGGTCTTTGACCACTCCACCACAGCGTCGATGTTGGCGACTTCGACGGCCTGCTCCACCGTCAGGTTGTCGCCCTGGTTGGCAGCCGCGAAAAACGTGGCCCCCCCCAGCTTGCTCGCCAGCTTGACGGCAGCTTCCCAGCTGCGGATCCGCTCGATGACTTCGGGGAAGCGCTTGGATATTTCGAGCAACTCATCTTTGCGGCAGTTGATGCACGGCATGCAGCCGACACGGCCCATGCCCATCTCGTACAGCGGGTTGTGCTTGATGCCGTGCTTTTTGTGCATGGCAAAGCAATCGGCGGCGGTCCATTGCAAAATCGGCCGGTAGTTCCATAGCTCGGCGGCGGTTTGCGGGTGCAGGCGTTTAAGTTCGCGCTCGGTGAGCAGCGAGCGGCGCAGGGATTCGTCGGCGCGGACCCCTTGCCAGCTGATGACATCATCGCCGGCGTCGAGCAGCGGGTCCTGCACCTGGGCCATGATGGGGTTGCGTTTTAGCTCTTCGCTGCAGAAGGCGGCGCGGGTGGATGGAAAGCGGCCTTTCCACAAACACAGATCGAGGAATGGGTTGCCGGTTGGGGTTTCCAGGGCGGCAGCTGCACGCTGGATGGCTTCGTCTGGCACGCCCTTTTCCGCCCAATGGGTCAGCACGTATTCGCGCTTTTTGGCGATGCGATGCGCGAAGTCGGCGCGCACGGTGCGAATGGGGAATACTTCGCGGTTGAGGTAGTCGACGTAATCGTAGGTAATCGGGTGCTCGTTGCCGGTGTCGGCAAAGACGGCCTGCAGGTTGTCGGGCTGGCGCTCGATGGCCAGCAAGAGCAGCGCGGTGCTGTCTTTGCCGCCGCTGACGCTGATGATGTTGTGCTCGTTCATCGGGTGGTCCTTTGGGCTTCAGCCCAGGCCTGGGCAAATTGGCGCTGCCATTCTCGGTTGGCGACGTCCTCGCCCACCCGTTGCAGGTCGAAGCGTTTTTTGTAGCGGACGGCGATCTTGGGGAACACGATGAGCGGCACCAGCTGCTTGCGGTTGCCGAGGTCGACGATCTTGTAGATGCCGGGCGGGAATTTGTGGCCACCGACGTCGGCGGGGTCGCCATAGAACAGGTCGACCTTGTTGGACACCTTGATGCGGCGGCTGGTGCGCTTGGCGAGCTTGCCTTCTTTGCGGGCGACGGCGACCAGCTGGGCGATGATGCCGCGCGGGAGGTTGCCGTAGTTGTCGAGCTGAATGGCGGTGGGCAGGCGCTGGGCGCTTTTGGTGGGCTGGCGGGTGCCGCCTTCGATCTGCCACTTGAGGTAGGCGGCCTGCTTATCCATGAAGCCGACGACGGCGGTGAGGTTGTCGCGGTTGGCGGCTTTGACGAAGATGCCGCGCTTGGTGAAGTTGGTCGGGCGGTCGAGGGATTTCTCCAGGGCGTTGGGCAGCGCGTCTTTGATGGCGCGGGCGGTTTTGGTGAGGGCGACGGCGGTGGCATAGCGCAGCTGCTTCTGCTGGCCGGCGATGGCGGCCATGGTTTGCCGCAGGCCTTCGACGCGGACGCGGATCATGCGCGCCCCCTGCCCTTGGCATTGGCTTCGGCGGTGGCCTTGCGGGCGCCCTCTGCGGCCTCCAGTTCGGCTTGGGTGGGGAGGGCGGGGCTGACCCCTTGCCGGCGGTCCTGCGTGCCCACTTCGCGGCCGTTTTCGTTGGCGTAGAAGCCGGGCTGGCCTTCGAGGCCGGCTTTGATCTTGGCGTTGAAGTCAGCCAGGGCGGCGGGGGTTGGGCAAAACAGGGCGCGGACTTCGTCGATCCAGGCGGCGGTCTGAGGCATTTCTTCACGCAAGGAAGCCATGCGAAGATCCTTTCGGGCGGGGTGTGCAGGCACCTGTGCAGGCACTTCGGACCCCTGCACAGGTGCCTGCACGCGAAAACCCTTTACAAAACAATCTCTGTGCAGGGTGTGCAGGGTGTGCAGGGGTGTGTACGTGCGCGCGATGCGTTTGCGTGTGACGGACGTACGGGGGCGCAGGGGCGAGCGATGCACGCTCACGTGTACGCGCGCAGGGTGCCTGCACACCCTGCACACTCGCTGGAAACGCTTGCAGCACAAGGCTTTCGGTTGTGCAGGGGTGGGGTTGGACCCCTGCACAGACCCCTGCACACCCTGCACACTTTGTTGCGAACGGAACAACGCAGGCATCACTTGACCCTCCGCAGCCCGGTCGCCGAGGTGGTTTCGTCTTTCCAATCCGCGAGGGCGTTGCGGAAATCGAGGACGGATTCGGTCAGCTCGCGGATGGGGGCGCCCTGGTCGGCGCCGGGGGGATAGAGCAGCATGGCCTGGTCGGTGGTGCTGCTGACCAGGTCGATGTAGAAGCGCTTGCGGGCCTTGCCGGCGCCGGGGCGCTTGGCGCATTGGGCGATCAGGGTGTTGGCCTGGGCGGGCTTGCCGATGCCTTGCCGACCGCACCAGAAGCGGTAGGCGTCGTAAAAATCTTCGCTCTTGCAGGTGACGCACGGCAATGGCAGCAGCTTGGCGACCCAGTCGGTCCAGAAGCGCTCGGTGCTGTCCATACCCATGGCGATGAGGTCGGCTTTGGCCTGCGTCATGGGCGGTTTGGTGTGGGGCTTGAAGTCCGCCAGGGGGACGTTCAGGAGGTGGTCATGCAGGGCGGCGATGCCGCCGGCGCGGATCTCGGCGGCGACTTCGTCGTAAAACGCCTGGGTGAGCTTTTCCGGGGTCCAGATGACGGTGTAGCGACGGTCGTCGCGCTCGAGGACCAGCGGTTGGGTTTCGTTGGAGAGGAAAACCAGATTGACGTGGTTGCGCTCGTCATAGGCGCCGATGTTCTTGGGGTTGATGCGGATCCACTCGCCGGTGATGAGGCTCTTGAGCTTGTTCTTGGTGTGGTACAGCTCCATGCGGGCGACGACTTCGTCGGCGATCAGGAACAGGCGGCGGCTGGCCCAGTCGTTGAACTTATCTTCGACGGCGGCCTGATCGACGATGCGGCCATACTCGCCATAGATGGCCATGATCGATTCGAAGAACAGGTTTTTGCCGGTGCCCTGCGGGCCATGCAGCACCAGGGCAGTGGCCATCTTGGCGCCGGGGTGCTGGATCGGATAGGCCAGCCACTTGATGACCCAGTCGAAGAGGTGGGCGCTGTTTTCTTCGTGGCTGCAGAGGTATTGCAGCAGCTCGAGCAGGCGCTCGCAACTGCCTGCCTTGGGCGTGGTGGGCCAGCCGCCCCAGAGATTGCAGCGGATGTTCGGGTCTTTTTGGGCGGGGTCGAAGCCGACCTGGCTGACGCGGACGATGCGCTTTTCACGCGATTCCATCCACTGGCGATGCAGCATGCGCGAGGTGCAGGCATTGCGCATCGAGGACAGCGGGACGAGTTTGTGCTCTTGCGCGTCGAAGACGGTGTCGGCCATTTCATAGACCAGGGCGTAGCGCGACTGCAGCTCGTCGACGTTGTCGATGGCGATGAGGTCATTGCCTTTGCCTGACCCCTCCCCCCCGGGGCGCGGTGGCGGCGCGCTGCGCTCGACCGCCGCCCAGTTGAGGCTGGCCAGGCGTTGGGTGATCTGCTGGGTGACGACGCCGGCGCCTTCGAGCACGGCAAGGTCGTTGAAGTCGGTGAGTTTGGCGGCGCGCTCGACGCTGAATTGCGGCGCGACCCAGGCGCCATTGACGGCCAGCGCCGCGGCGGCGGCAGCTTTGACGCCGGGGTTGCCTTCGGTCTGGAAGTCGTCGTCGGCGCAGACGAGGATGTTGGCGCGCGGGTAGCGCTTGCGGATCGCCACGCAGACCGGCTGCAGGTTGCCGGCATCGAAGGCGACGATGGTGGGCAGGCCGGTGGCCTCGAACAGCGTGGCGGCAGTGGCGTAACCTTCAGCGACCAGCACCAGGTCACGGATCACGCCGATCTGGTGGAAGTGCCCGGCTTTAGCCAGCCCCGCCGGCCAAAAATCCTTGTTGCGGCCGGTCTTGGCGCGCTTGGGGTGGCCCTTGGGATAGATCAGCTGGAGGCCATGGATGCGCCCGCCGGTGTCGGCCATGGGAATCACCAGCGAGTTGCCGGCGGTGAATTTGACGCCGTGCGCCTGGATCTGTTTGTCGGTGAGGTAGTCGCACTCACCGGCGGTGGAATACTTGCCCCAGGCACGGGTGGCTTCCTCGGCGGCGCGCTTGGCCTGCCCTGCCCGCTGGGCTTCGGCCTGCTTGCGGGCCTCAGCCATGCGCAGCTTGACGGCGGCGCGCTGTTCGTCGGAGAGCTTGGGCTTGTCGTCGCCGATGCGCAGCTCGATGTTGAAGCTGAATTTCTCCGAGCCCTTCCACCAGCCATAGGCGCCGATGACGGCGTAGCGGCCGTCGTCGAGGCGGATTTCGTGCAGCGAATACCAGCCCTTCTGCGTGCAGTTTTCGACCTTGACCCGGCGCAGGCGCCCGACTTCCGGCTGCGTCACATCGAACCCGGCCTGCACCAGCTGGCCGACGACGTCGTCGTAATTGACCCAGGCGTTCACAGTCCTGCCCTTTCACTACCTACCCAACCCACGCGGCGCGAATGACC
>JACCDR011794973.1_pt1 | contig 30180 bp, 40 predicted proteins | sample 7446431 | NCBI WGS metagenome assembly JACCDR01 (sample SAMN15323443, study PRJNA562643) | freshwater metagenome | isolation source: river surface water | place: USA:Blue River Watershed | collected 2017-08-17
AACCGAGGCCGTGCGGACGTTCCGTCTAACCACGCCGCCCGCGCCGCCCGAGAGACGGCGCTGGACGTGTGTTCGTGCGGACACGCACGCCATGTGGACGCCTGCCCTCAATGGGTGCCCGTCACGGTCCGCGGCTGTGAATGCACCGAACAGCGAGACGAGACGTGAGCGACCTCCGGGTCATCGATGGGCCCGAGATTGTGGCGGCCTTCGCCGAGTTCGGCGTCGAAGTCATCTTCGATGGCGAGTCGCGAGGACCGTCCCTCAACAACTACTTCATCCAGCCCGGCAAGGGGGTCCGGGTGCGGACCGTCATGGACCTCGAGCAGGACGTCGCGCTGCGTCTCGGGGTCGACCTCAAAGTCACCGCAATCTTCGGTGGCCCGCACATGATCGCGGTCCAAGTCCCCGACCCAACCCCAGACACCGTTCGGTTCGCCGACCACATCGGCGACGCCGAGGATGAGCCTCTTGAGGTCCTGCTGGGCGTGGCCGAGGGGGGTCGAACCATGTTCATGAACTTGCGTGAGGCCCCCCATCTGCTCGTCGCCGGTCAGACCGGGTCGGGCAAGAGCGTCATGCTCCACAGCCTCATCTGCAGCGTGCTCAGCGACCGCTTCGATGTCGAGCTGGTGCTGATGGACTTCAAGCGGGTCGAGTTGTCGGTCTATGCCGACAGCGAGCACCTCAAGTTGCCGATCATCACCGACGTCAACGATGCGGTGCGGGCCCTCCACTGGCTGACCGCCAAGATGGACAGCCGCCTGCAGATGCTGGCGGATCTTGGGTTCCGCAACATCGTCGACCTCAACAACTCACCGATGGCGATGGAGAGCGGGGTGACCCTGCCGTACATCGTCGTGGTCATCGACGAGGTCGCCGACCTCATGCTCCAGAAGCCTGAAGCTCAAACGCCGCTCGTCCGGCTCGCCCAGATGGCTCGAGCGACGGGCATCCACCTAGTCCTGGCGACCCAGCGACCGACGGTCAACGTCCTGACCGGACTCATCAAGGCGAACATCCCCGGACGTATCGCGTTCGCCGTCAAGACCCGAACTGACTCGCAGGTCATCCTCGATCAGACGGGGGCCGAGGACCTCCTCGGCAAGGGGGACATGCTGTATCAGGAGGGCGGCAAGGCCGTGGTTCGCATCCAGGGCGCCTTCCTCTCCATCTCGGAGGTCGCTGACATCGTCAAAGCGGCCAACGCCAATCGGAGCCACTGATGGCTATCGGACGATTTGAGCCGCCCAAGGGACGGCAGAAGAAACCGCACCTCATCGATGACATCTCCTTTTCCAAGGACTACATCGTCTGTGACTGTGCCTGGAAGGGCCCCATCGATGACTTCAAGCAACACCGAAAGGACGCAATCGCCAAGGACGAAAAGGCCGCATGACCGCTGTCCAAATCATCCAAGCGCACATCCCGTCGTTGACCGACGCCAATGACCTCGAACTCGACGGGCTGCGCTTCAATAGCGACGTCGACCGGTTCGGTCAACCGGCGGTCGACAACGCCGATCTCGCCATCCGAACCTGCGCTTGCGGAGAGCGCATCGACGGGTACCACGAGTACGTCGCGCATCTCATTGCCATGCTGGAGAAAGGATGATCCAGCCCCGCATCTACCGAGTGATGTACCGCTCGGGTCACAACGGGAAACTCGTCAAGGTCATCACCAAAGTCCCCTACTCGGGGGTCTATGCGCTGACCGAGACGCTGACCCGGGCCATGACCACGGGCGAGATTATCTACATGAGCGTCGCGCCAGCCAAGGCAGGTGAAATCACCCCCGGAGTTCGCAAGAACCTCGAACGCTGGCCGGTCGCCCTGCGCAAGAGCAGCGAGAAGACGGGCGTCGTATGGACCTCATAGACCTCGACTACGCCAGCAAGTTGCACCTGCTGCCCCCCGAGGAACTCGTCCTCGAGTTGAGTTCGCTGGCCATCGCCGTCAACTTCGACTTCGAACGCTTCTGCAAGGCGCTCGGGCTGCTTCCCGACCGCCGCTCCTCGCGGATGCTCTACGACATCGTGCTCGATGACACGGCCCAGCTGTGGCGCGAGACGAAACAAGCCGACCTCGATGAGGAGGCCCGCATCCACCGATGGAAGGTCATCACCGCATGAGTCGCGACTCAGTTCCCGGCGCAGACGGGGAGTGCCCCTTTTGCGGTGGACCCATCTACCCACTGGGCACCTCACATTGGTGCCCAGCCGAAGATCCACACCCCGGCGGGGTCGTCATCTTCAGTGATGGCCTCGTCAAGAAATCAGACCTTGCGCCCCGTGGTATGGTGGCTGTCCCACCCAAGAACGGAGGCGCTGAGTGAACCAGATGGTCGTCGTCGGCAACCTCACCAGAGATCCGGAGATGCGCTACACCCCAGGCGGGAAGGCCGTCACCGAGTTCTCCATCGCTGTCAACGAGGGCAGCGGTGAGCGCCGGACCACCGAATACTTCGATTGCCAAGCATGGGAAAAACTGGCCGAACTGGTCGGAGAACACATGCGCCGGGGCCGAAAGGTCCTCGTCGTTGGACGTCATACGACCGAGTCGTGGACCGACAAAGAGACCGGCAAGAAGCGCAGTCGATGCCGCATCAAGTGCTCGTCGGTCGAGTTCCTCGACAGCCCTCGGGACAACGCTCCCAAGGCGGAGGCCGATACGACCGACGAGGACTTGGCCCACATCAACTTCTAAGTGAAAGTGGAGACGCCTGAAACCGGCCGTGACGAAGCCGTAGGCGCTCCCTCAGAAAGGCAAGCGATGATCGTCAATCGCTTCGGAGGTGCGGAACTGGTCATCTACCAGGAAGACACCACACTCACCGAACTCGACGACCTACTCATGGAGTGGGGCGTCACCAACTCAACCCAGGAACGGATGGTCGTAGTGACCTTCGACAGCGTCACTAACATCCGATTGGTACAAGAAATCGCGAAGGGCGGGTACCACGACCTCACGGTCCCCCTCCCTCCGCTGTTGACCTCCGTACTCCTCTCGGGGACGGACCGGTTCCAGATTGTTCACAACCACCCCTCGGGTGATACCAGTCCTACCAACTTGGACGTGCAGCTGACCTCCATGGTCATGAGCGCTGCCAACACCGTAGGCCTGTACTTCGAGGACCATCTCATCGTCGGGCCCGAAGCCATTCCGTTCTCCTTCGTGCAGAACGGGATGATCGTGCCTGCCGCAAGGACGCTAGAACGTGAGGGCCCCGGCCATCAGCGTGCTGCTACAGCGTCGGCAGCTTGACCATCGAGCGGACATCGCGACGCAGCTCCGTCAGTTCCGGCTCATCCATGGAGGGAGAGTGAAAGACTACGAAGACGTAGCGGCCTACTACGACGTCCACCTTTGCGACGGGCTCACGCCTGTCGGAGAGCGACTCTATGGAGCGTGCCCGCTCTCTCATGCCCAGCACAAGCGTGGGGTTGTCGTATTGCCACACCGCATCGTGCACTGGAGCGGGCGAAAACTGACCAAGCCGGGGTTGCGGCGCTTCCTGAAGCTCGTTGCTCAGATCCGCGTCCACAACTACAACCACCACAACCAAGCCATGCGCCTGTTCGCCGAGAACACGTGGGCCAACGCGGCCGCTCGTGTTCTCCACGTCCGGTTCCCCGCTCGATACAGCGCCGCTGACCGAGCGCGAGTCCGATGGCTCATTGCCACCGGAGAACCCGTGAGCGCACCCGCCTACCGATGGGCGCACAGACAGGAGAAACAATGATCGAGGCCACGGATCTGCAGATGATCCAGAAGTTCGAGTCCATGCGGAAGATGCTGGATGTCATGTACACCCAGATGCCCGTTGGGGTCGAGGTGAAGGACGTCTCATCCTCCGAAATTGCTGAGAAGGCCGGTCTGCATCCGCAGCGAGGGCCACACTACGTCAGCACCTTCATCGACCTCGGCATCGTTGACCGGCAGGGGCCAGAGTACGGTTCCCCGGCCAATGGGATGCCCGCAGGTCGCCACTATCACTACACCCTGAACGTCGAACACGACGAGGCCATCAAGCGCTTCGAGGAGTGGGCGACGGAATACGCCGCTGAGTCGGCCCAGAAGCGGGCCGAGGGCGCCCAGCGAGGCGCAGCGAAGCGCGCTGAGTCGGTGCTCGTTGCCGAGTCCGGTGAGGGCAAGGCTGAGGGCATCGCTGCCCATGTCGACCAGACGACCATCACCCGCCTCAAGGAGGCGCGCAAGGACGAACCGGCAGCCCTCATCGAGGCTGCTCGCCGGTACGCCAATCGTGACGATCGGCTCGACGGCATGGTCGCCGACATGGAGCGCGCCGCCGCCGAGATGGGCATCCCGTTCGACCGTGACTCGGCCTTCGGGCTGTTTACCGTCGAGCGTGACGAGTTCCTCGAGACCATCGCGCTGGTCCTGCCGTACGTCGATCGCCTGGAGAAGGAGAACGAGCGTCTGAAGGAGACGCTCCACCGTGTCCAGACGTCCGGCGCAACCCACTAATAGGAGGTCAACTGTATGACCGCTCAAACGCTTGAGGCACCCATGCCCGTCGCCCAGACGGAGCAGTGGATCGCCTCTCACGGTGCCTCGTTCGAATTGCGGACCATCCGCCTCGCAGGCATCAACCGCAGCCGGTCACTGACCAATCAGGCGCGGTTCAAGGCGCTCGATGAGGACACCGTGATGGTGTACTCGGCGGCGATGGAGCGGGGCGACAAGTTCCCGCCCATCGTCGTGTACAAGGAACCGAACGGCTCCTTCGTCGTCATCGACGGCAACCACCGGGTTGCCGCCGCGGAACTGGTGCTCGGCAACGAGATCGATGCATATGTCATCGAGGGCGTGTCTGAGTTGCAGGTCCAAACGATGACGTTTGAGGCGAACGCCAAGCATGGGCTGCCTTCCTCAATCGAGGAGCGTATCCAGCACGGCCTATACCTGGTCGACCTCGGTGTCTCCCACCGAGATGCCGCGACCATGGTGAACGTGCCGCTCAACACCTTGCAGCGCGAGGTTGAGCGTCACCGGGCCGACGGTCGGTTCAGCGCCTCGAACATCGAGCGATGGAACGCCATCGCCGTCGGTGGACGGCAGCGGATGAACGCCATCCGCAACGATGTCGTGTTCCAGGCCGCGGCCAAGTTGGTCGTCGAGGCCGGGCTCAACACCACCGACATCAGCACGATGGTGACGAGCATCAACAAGGTCACGACGGAGGCCGACCAGCTGGCGGTCGTCGACTCGTACCGCCAGCGGCACGCTAGCACCATCAGCCTCACGGCCGGTGGGCGCGTGCCCACCCCCGTCAGCATGATGCGCCTGTCTCGCGCCCTGGCCTACGCCGAAGGCGTCGAGGTCAAGGAGCTGGAGCGCGTCAAGTCCGCGATGACGCCCGAACAGCTGAAGGCGCTGAACTCTCGGCTGAGCCGGGGTGCCGTCATCCTGATGGAGGCGAAGCGTGCCCTTGACCCAGGGGTCTGAGGCTCGGCGAGCAGCCGCCCGTATCACGGGCATCCGCCGGACCGGACCCGTGAGTCTCGGGATCATGCGCATGGTGACCGACTCACCCACCCCGGTGAGTCGGGACACCCTGCTCGATGCTCTGGTGCACCTTGTTCATCCGAGCAAGGCGCACCGCCGAGCCTCCGCCGACATCCGTAGTGAACGCAGGGAGAAGCGGCGGAAGACCGCTCGCGTCCTGCCTCGTCGCATTGACCTCGAGAACGACCACGAGTATCTGGTCTGGCAGGGCAAGCGGCGCATGGTCAGTCGAAGTCTCGTCGCCCTCCGGGCGAAGGGCTACATCCAACCCGTCCGGTTCAACGGGGAGGACTCGTACGAGTTGGGTGAAACCCCCTTCCCGTGGGAGGTACTCTCTACGGGTGACGAAGACGATGGGCGAGATGCCCCAGCGACAGCTTCTGGATGAACTGCGCGTGGCCATCGACCGCTGGTGCGACATCTCCGAGTGTCGTCACTACCGGTGCATCAAAGCGCGCGATGAGGCCGACTGGCTCATCCACACCAATCCACACAACTTCTGGAGCACCAAGGTCATCTACAACCTCGGTGTGCGGCGACTCGCGCGGCTCGACCGCGCGGGTCTGCTGCAAGAGGCGTCCACGCACGCGCGCGGGCGCCTCTTTGCCAAGTCGCTGCGGCGCTCTCGTGAGCAGTTGGAGTGGTCGAGTTGGGTGGATCCGACTCCATCTCGTGAGAAAGGGGGTGGTGATCTTGGATTGGAACGTCGTTCCACGCTCACAACCCCGGGCCGTGACACCGAACCTGTCACGGCCCATCGTCAGGATCGGTGAATGAACGACGACCAACAGGTCTTCAGCGCCTCCTCCATCAGCACGTTCATGCGCTGCGCGAAACAGTGGGAATACGCCTACGTCTATGAGTTCAAGAGACCACCCTCGCTGCGGATGATCCTCGGCACCAGCGCACACGCCGCCGAAGAGATCAACTTCAAGCAGAAGATCGAGAGCCAGGAGGACCTCCCGCTCGCTGACGCCCTCGACATCTTCTCGACCGCGTTCGACTCGGGAGTCCTCGAGGCTGAGGCCGATCGAGAAGACGAGAAGGAGACGGCGGGGCAGGCCAAGGACTCGGGCATCGCGACGCTGTCGGTGTACCACGAGGAGGTGGCCCCCACCATCCAGCCGCTGTGGGTCGAACACGAGGGGTTGATCTACGTCAACGATTTGCCGTTCAGCTACACGATCGACCTCGTCGATACCTTGGGTCGCGTCCGGGACCACAAGTACACGAAGCGTCGGCCGCAGGGAGCTGGCGACTACCGCATCGCCCTCATCGGCTACGCCTTGGGCTACCGCAACGAGACCGGCCAGACCGAAACTGATGTCCAACTGGACTACATGGTCAGGACCCAGAAGCCGTATCATTGGCCTGTCGCCAACGGAGGGCCAATCCCGATGGCGGCGGAAACCGCCTTTGCGGGCATCTTGGAGATGGTCAATCACGCCATCACAGAGGGAGTGTTCCTACCAACCGGTCTGACCAACCACGCCTGCAGTTGGTGCGGTTATCAGGACATTTGCGACGCCTACGCCAAGATGGGATGAATTTGGCACCGCAGACCTCCCAAACGATTTGAGGGAAGTTTTCGGACCTTTTTAGGAGCACAACTGATCGTGCTGGCCCCACCCAACCCAATCACCTGGAGGCTGCGCCTTGCCTAGAACTGCTCCGCCCCCGATCCCCAAAGAGGACCAGGTCAACCCCAAGCGGCAGTCCGATGACCCAACCGAAGACGCTCAGGACGTCACTGAGGCCATCGGCCACCTCGATCACGCCAGCAACCTACGTGCCGCCATCGAACTGATGGACGACGACTTCAAGAGCCAGAATCTGTTCGTCAAGATCGCCCGGATCTCGGGGTTCCTGGGGGCCGTCCCCAAGCGCGGGTACAACGCCTTCCACAAATACCACTACGTCACCGAGGGTGACCTCGTCGGCGCCGTCCGGATGTACCTGGCAGCAGCAGGCATTGTGATGATCCCCAACGTCGTAGCCCGAGATCAGGTCGGCGAGCTGACGACGCTCGACATCGAGTACCGAGTCACCGATGGCAGCGAATCATTCTCGTTCGTCATCCCCGGGGCTGGCAGCGATCGCGGTGACAAAGGCGTGTACAAGGCCCTCACCGGGTCTCAGAAATACGCCATCATGAAGCTGTTCAAGATCGAGACCGGCGACGACCCCGAGGCCGACACCCGAGTCGACGAGCGAGCGGCTCAACAGGATGGCAGGCAGGAACGACCCGCCGTCCGCTCCGGCCAGCGGGGCACTGTCCGCCGAGGCGGGCACACCACCACCACCTCCCCCGTACAGCTTCGGCGCATCAGCGAGCAGGTGAAGCTGCTCGACTGGTCACGCCAGGACCTCATCGATGCCGTCGCCCTGAAGTTCGAGACGGATCGCCCGGTCATCGATGGCATGGACGACCAGCAGCAGAGCGCGACCGTCGTGACGCTGCTGACGGGCCTCACCACCGAGCAGGCGGGCGACCTCATCGCCGACCTCAGTGACCGCATCACCTCCCTCGAGGAGCGCGTTCTGGACGAGGCGGGTGGGTATGCCTGAACGTCAGTTCGCCCGCATCAGGGTGCGGGAGGAACAAGCACAGCTCCTGCACCGGCTGCTCTGGGAAGAGCGCGGTCGCATGACCCGCGAACGGGCCCGCTGGGCGCGTGACTTCCCGACCACCACCTTCAACCAGATCATCGCCATGCTCGATGGCATGAAGAACCAAATCGAGATGGTCTCTGCAGAAGAGGGCTGGGAACTCGATGAACTACGACAACCTGACCAGAAAGGACCAGGTACTCCAACTCCTGAAGTTTCACCAGGGAGAGTGGGTGGACGGCCCGGAGTTGGCGAACGAGACGGTGGGCGGATCAGAAGGGCTCCGGCGTCTCCGAGAACTGATTGACGAGGGCTACCACATTGTCAGCCGTCGTCACCCCAACCCTAGCCGCAACATCTGGCAGTACAAGCTGATGACCGCGGCCGTCACGTCCCCGATGGCCAGACTCGATGACGAGGTCATCTACATCCCCCAGACCCCAGAGGTGCTGAAGTACCACGACGGACCCCCGGCCATCAGTGAGTTCAAATTCAGCAAGCTTCCATCCAAAGTGTCATTTGGGGAGGTCGCAATTTGTCCCCGGTGCAAGGCGAAGACACAGAAGTACGCCTTCAAGAACCTGGACGGGAAGAGACACAAGGACCCAACCAAGGAGAAGACCCCCTGTATTGGGTGCAACGGATGGGGGATAGTCCCCAACAAAGGCCCGGTCCCAATGGTGGAGGCCTGAACTCTGGGAACGCGGCGATCGATCGTCTCGATCGGCTTATGACCGACGCGCTGGCTCGCTCAACCACCGAAGGCGGGCGAAGCCAGTGGGGCAAGGCGCGCGAATTGCTTCGCTCCATGGTCATGGACATCCGCATGGATGAAAGAGCCTCCACCCTCGAGGATCTGCAGCGTAGGTACACCCTCCAGAAGAAGGCCTACGTCACCCCGAGGGACCTTCGATGAGGAGGATCTGCACCGATTGTTGGTGCTACGGGGTGGGGTGCTGGTGGTGCTGGAACGGATGACCAATTTCCATGCCGGGGGCCCTGATGTGCGAGGAGGGCACACGCCCCCGTTGCCGGAAGGCGTGCGTGCCGTACGGCCTTCAGCGCTCGTCGGACACATCCAGGAAGCACGGCCCCGGTCAGCTGTAACCGTATCGCTCCCTGCGCCCGGGCTTCACCAGCCCCTGACGGGTTTCTCTAGGTCGGGTGTTCCGATCCCCTTCGATCGGCTCGTCGTCGCTGGCGATGCACCCGTTCGGGTTTCCCCTAGCCTGGGATTTACGGCTGGCCCACCGATGTGGTACAACTATGTCCGGGCAGCTGAGCGACCAGCTGTCCGTCGGGTTGAGCGGGGGGCCGTCTGATGGGCCCCCCTGCTCCCCACTTCGGCAGCGACGGGTAGATGACGCACTCTACACCCCCCCGAAAGCGGTCTGCAAGGCATCCGTGCATCGTCGCGTCCGAATTCGCCCGCGAGCAGGTCGACCCCCGGATCAAGGCCATCTGGCCTAACGCGAAGTTCGGGGACTTGCGCCAAACCTGGCGTCGGCGTCACTGTGCAACTCTGAATCCATATGATTCTGAGGATTGCCCGTATGCCGAGCAGGACTGCGCTATCGCGTATCTGCTTTGTGCTGAGGTTTCTGTGTCTTCCGGAAAGCGTAATCCGATGGGATACTTCTGGGCGACCGCGAAGTCGATGGCCATCGACAGGGCGGATAACAAACCTCTGGCTCGCGAGAGAGATGAAGCGAAACCCCAAACGGGATCCCGTCACGCCGGAGATGTGGCAGCAGGTCATCCAGCGGGATATGGCCGAGTGGATGAAGCAGCGAGACCTGTTCGGCCCGCTTCGGGGGAAAGCCGCGACGAAGATCGGCTGCGTCGCCACAATTCTGGACCCACAGACGTCGGGACCCTGCTCCGGGCCCTTGACCTTGGACCACGTGAAGGACCAGCCGATGATGGGGAAGCGGGCCCCCAGTGACCAGCATCATCTCGTGACCATCTGTGCCAACCACCACATCGAGACCGGTTGGGCAACCGGCCACCGCCCCCTGTTGCGCTGGTACCTGAAGAAGGTCAATGGCTCAGACAACTGAGTGGCGGCGCCTCGTCCGACTCGCTGCGGCGTACAACAAGAAGGCCAGGGCCTATGGGGCCCATGGCGTCATCCGTGCGCAGGATCTCTCGATCATCGAGCAGATGGAGCCCGAGTGCCACTACTGCGACATCGGCCTCGAGGTGGGGCAGGGGACGTTCGACCACGTCAAGCCGCTCTCTGAGGGCGGCAAGAATCAGGCCTTCAACATCGTCCGCTGCTGCACCGGCTGCAACCGCCGGAAGTTCACCAAATCGCCGAGCCAGTTCGCCGAACACAACGATCGGCTCGTGACCTGCGCCCGGCCCGGCTGCGGCAGGCAGTACCAGCCTCGTTGGGCGGAGTGGGAGGCAGGCCGTGCCCGTCTGTGCTCCCGCTCCTGCTCAGCCAAGATGAGGTGGCAATGAGGGTCGTCATCCCCGGACCGCCCCCATCGGTCAATCACTCGTACCGTCCCGTCCTCACACGACGCCCGGGTCTCGGGGAGCGTCGAGTCATGAGGATGGCCAAGCGGGACGACGTGCTGGCGTACCAGGTGACCGCTGGCCATCTGGTACGCCTCGCACGTCCGAAGGCGTGGAACCCACCCGAAGGGTACATCCGGGTCACCTACGAGTTCTTCTTGAAGCGTGACATCGACTGCGACAATGCGATGAAGGCCCTCAACGACGCCATCGCCTCGGCTCTAGGGGTCAACGACAAGAGGTTCTTGCCATGTGTCCGGTCGAAGAGCGTCGACCCGAAGGAGCAGAATATCCGGGTGGAGGTCGAGATCGAAGACCCCCCGTCCGAGTCGCCCTCGCCGCCAACCATTCCCTCAGCCCCCTCCGGCTCCTCACCCATCTCCATGCCCGCCTCAGGGAGCTTCCCCCGGGATCGGTGATCCTGTTACGGGAGCCGCGCAAGCGAGATCGGGCCCTGTTCGAACGCAATCTCTCGGTCATCGCCCAGAATCTGGGTTACGAGGTCGAATGGTTCGCGCCCGAAGAGGGTGGGCGAGATCAGACGTTCCGGCGGGACTACGCCCTCGTCGAATCGGCCGACTGGGTCGAGTGCTTCTTCCACCCCGACAGCCCGATGGGCGGTGGCACCGGACACGTCGTGGACGCCGCCATGGCCCGCGACATCCCCGTGTACGCCTGGACGATGGACGAGCGCGGCGACCTCGAGAGGATCGGTGAATTCGAGCCGGATGGTTGACAGCTGTGGCAAACTGGCTCCGCCCGCGAGGAGAGGGGCAGGAGTCGTTGGCCATCTCCGAGCAGGTCCTGCGCGAAACCGTTCGCGACATGCAGCTGTTCGCCTCGTACTGGAACGAGGAGATCCCACTCAGAATCCACTCTCGAGCCATCAGCGAGGGTGGGACACCCCAGTGGCACGAAGACTTTTCCCGATGGATCGGCAAGGCCGATTGGGGCGACCAGAAATGGCGCCACAACCCCGACACCCGGGTCAAGACGACCCGAGCGTTCCGCAAGCTTCGCAAGACCGCCGTTCGCGAATACGAGGTGGTCTACCGCACAGCCATCCTGTGCATCCCGTTCAATGAGACCGTCGAGTGGCTCAATGAGCGGGCCATCCGGAACCAGAAGCCGGATCGGTACACCGAGGAGGACGCACTGATGCTCCTCGTCTGTGGCATCGACAAGGTCGCCCACTGGTTCAGCAGCTGAAAGGAGTTCCTCTTGAACGGCGTCAGCATCAGCAAAATCTTGGCCGTCGCAGCCCTCCTCCTGGCCGCCCTCTCGTTCGCGATCGAGGGCCCGCTGGTGGTCATCGCGGTCATCCTGTTGGCAGTGGCCATCATCATTGCGTAGGGCAACCCAAAAAGCCCGTCAGGCCCTCGTACTGGGGGTCCTGACGGGCTTCCTGATTTCAGGGCTGCTGAATGCCGCTCCAGCGCCTGTGTATCAGCCGCTGTCGCTCGACTTCAAGCCCCTATCTGCTCCTCCTCTGGCGGATCGACGTACGGCCGAACCGGCGCCTCCTGTGCCCGAAGTTCTCGTCGATGGTTCAGCTCTAGGGCCAGACCGACCCAGATCAATGCCAACCCAACCGAGAACAATCCCGACAGCAGAAGCAAAGTCTGAAACGGTGTCAACACCAGAACCGCCCTCCGTGGCTGGATCTGGCCGGGCCTGGAAGGGCAGGGCCAGTTGGTATTGCTTGTCGGGGCGGAGTCGGTGTACCCGAGGCCACCCCGGCGGCATGTTCGCCGCCATCCGCAAGGACCTCCTCCATCTGAGAGGAGAGCAGGTGACGGTGTGCTCCTCTTCCAAGTGTATCGAGGTGACCATCATCGACTGCAACTGCGGCCCGAATGCGAACCTCATCGACTTGTACGCCGACGCGTTCCGCAAACTGGCTCCGCTGAGCCGAGGGACAGTGTCGGTTACGGTTCGCGGCTGAATTGACGGATCCGCCGCCACGCCTCCAGGACGATCAGCAAGAACGCGATGCGCCACAGGACGAACATCCAGAGGCCTGCATTGGAGAGCGAGTTGGGATGATCGTCACCATCGGTGAGATCGACATACATCAATCCGACGACCAGGAACGCCTGGGAGACCAGGATCCAGCCGAGCAGGAAGGAGATGATCCCAACGAGTGCTCCGCCGTCTTCACCTTCAAGTCGATCGGCGAGACGCCTCACCCAAATCCACGCGCAAACCTGGACGAGGAAGCTGAGCACCGAGAGGACCAACAGCAACGCTTCAAGCGCCTGAGACCGTTCGTCCACGGGGAGGACCTCCGGACGACTTCTCCCTCCTCTTGAGTTCTTGGGCAATCGCCTCGACCTCGCGGTGGAGGCGGGCGTTCAACTGAAGGCGGCTCTCGGCCACCTCCATCGCGTGCGTCACTTCTGGGTCACGTGACTTTCCGCGATCAATGGTCAAAGCTCTAATCCCCTCGAGCCATTCACTTAGGGGCACCGCTGCCACCTCCGAGAAGCTCGATGATCTTCGCTAGCAGGTCATTGGATTTCTTGACGGCCTCTGCCAGTTCTGAGTTGGTCTTGAGGAGTTCCTTCTTGTCCTCGCGAAGCCCGGAGACCTCGCTGTTGGAGTGAAGCTTGCCATCAACGATCCACTTGAGGACCAACAGTAGCGCACCCGCGGCCCCGAGAACAGTGACCAGTTGCACTGGGTCAGTCATGTCGGCGTCTCGGGACAGTCGCCAACCGCGTGCCGCAGTTCGGGCACGAGGGTGCCGTCAGATTGGGCAGCCAGAGCCAGCCGTAGTAGTTACGGGGTGGACACTTCGGGCACTTGAGGGGCGCACCGAAGTCCTCGACACGGCGCGTCGGGCGGTCCACCCAGCGGGTACGCCCCTCGTTCATCTAACTCTGGGTCCAGCGGAGCGCGGCTCGATATAGCCAGCGGATGACGGCGTCACCCACGGCGAAAGCCACCGCGACGGGCGCGAGGAGCGCCTGCTCGAGACTCAGGACATTGATGGCGATCAGCGCCGGGGGCAGCGCCAGCAAGATGTCAGCGACCAGGTCCTTGACGAACTTGCTGGCCAGGATCTGGCTGACGCCAGTTCCATCGGTGAGCGTGCCGGAAATGCCACCGGTGCTTGCGGTCGGTCCACTCATTCCTCAACCCTCTCCTTCTGCGGGCTCATGCTGGGCATCCGGGTCGTCTTCGCCCGGTTCCGGGTCGTCGGGGTGCAGCGGCACCTCGTCGTTCCGAACGTCTTGTTCCGCCTCGTCGTCAACGGGCGGGGTGGTGTCATCGGTCATTTCAGGCCTCCCTGACGTACTTGCTGGCGCTGAGGAAATCGCCCTGGCGGGAGCCGCTCAGGATCTTAGAGAGGTAGTAGCTCGTGCCCGGCAAGAGGCTCGAGGGGTTGTCGGTGTACGACTTGGGAGCGCTTACGTCGGCGCTGAAGCCGCCGGTCGTCTCCTCCCATCGCTTGACGATCTTGTTGTTCTCGACGGTGTATAGGAGGACCGTCCCCTTGGGCACGGTGGCCCGGTAATCCGGGACCTTGTCGACCGTGAAGCCCGCCCAAACGTAGCCGTCAACGACCGTCCGGTTGCCGATGTCGAGCTTGCCTGCGGCGGCCCGGATGATGGAGCGGGTGTAGACGGTCCCGTCGTATTCCCAGACACCCGTGGCCCGACCGTCGGCCAGGCTGTCGATGGTCGTGCTGTGGCTCTCGAACAACGCGTGGTTGCCACGGAAACCGCGCCCAGCGTCGTACTTCGAGTCCGCGATTGGGGAGTAGCCGATGGCGATGATGCAGCCCTGGCCATCGTTGCGGCGGCGCTCGTACTCAGACCAGGTCACCTGCGAGAGCGTCGAGGCGCGCACGGTGATGTGGACGTTGTAGTGGTCGCGCGCGACGTCAGCAACCTGGCGGATGTTGAGGCCCGGCGACATCGGATCCGGGCGCGGTTCGCTCGACTGGAGCCGAATGGTCCGGCCGCTTGGGACCTTGGATCCGCAGGTGGCAAAGGCGATGGCCCGGCTGCCAGCCCAGGCCATGCAGTCGACGGAGCCGGTCGCTCCACCAGACTGCAGTTGTGCCCCAAACGGGGGTTCGTAGGTCGGGCATGTGCCCATTTCACCCTCCTTAGTTGAGGTCTACCCAGGTGGTCCCGTCGTAGCCACGGAACTTGTTGGTGTTGGAGTTGAAGTACATCTGGCCCTCCTCACTGTTCCCACCCGACGGGTCCGAGGTGAAAACAGGAAGGACCAGGCCGTGGCCGCCGTACAGGTAGTGCTTGTCGGTCGAGGCACCACCGTTGGTGTAGTTGTTCACCCCGAGTGCGACGTAGCCGTTCCCTGAGAGGTCGACGTCGCCGGTCGACGAGGCCAAGGTGAGCGAGGAGGCGGTGTCGGTGCTGGTGATGTTGTTCAGGCCAGACCGGAGGGTGATGTTGCTGCCGGTGGGGTTGGTCCAGAGCGAGGAGCCCATCTGGTTGAACGAGAGTGAAGTTGAGTCGATGGTGATCGACCCGTCGGTCGTCATCCGCCACTCGCTATCGGCGTTCGTCGTGCCCTGGCGGACATGGACGATCGCCCCCAGCACGTCGGCTTCAGAGTCGAAGTCGGTCGCTCGAGATGGCGACGGCCCGACGACGTAGATGCCGTTCTGCGACCCGGTCGACTGGTTCTTGACCAGCACCCGGTCGTTCGTAGCCAGGGTCACGCCATCGAGCGTGTCGCCGTTGTTGAGCGCGGTCGAGATGGTGATGTTCGCCGTCGTGGCGGCCCGACAGGACTCCTTCCACGGAGAGACCGAGGACCCGCCGCCTGGAATGTCGATGGTCTTCGTCGCGCCAGAGCCTGAAGCCGTAACCCCAGCACCAGTGAAGTTCAGTGTTGTCGCCGTGGTCGAGAGAGGCGACCCCTCATCCTGAACGGTGACCCCGCCACTGCCAGCAGCAGCGTCAATTCGATCGTCCATGTCGGCGATGACGACATGGAGATCCGCGGCGTCCGCGTAGTTGGTGGTCGCGCCATCCAACTCGACGTTCGAGTCGAGATCGACACCATCGTGATCTCGTTGACGGTGGTGGGTGTTCCTCATGACGCCAGCGTCCTCGCCTCAATCCACAGCTCGTCGTCGGCATGGGGAGCCTCGTCGAAGGTCACCTCCCCCGCCTCAGGATCGGATTCGGTGTAGTCGGTCCCCCGGCGTTGCATCAGGCCGTTGATGAACACGGCCGTCGTGCCTGCGATGTAGCCGAAAGCCATCGAGAAGGTCGTCTCCACCCCGTCTGGGGCAGGCGACAGCTCGTCGCTGTAGAAGGCCCCGAACGTGACGGTCCCCGAACTCGCGTCAGCCGATGTCGCGGCGATGCGCGTGACGCGCTTGGTGTTGCGCGATAGGTACTTCCAGAGGCTGAACGGATCGTCGAGCTGGATGCCGATCGTGCCGTCGAACCGGATGTGGGTCGTGCCATCAGGTGCGCCAGCGGGAAAGGTCACACGAAGCTGGCGCAGCGGGAAGAGCTTTGTCACTCCAAACGTGTTGAGCACGACCGTGACCAACGCTCCCGGAATGAGGTGGTTCTTGTCACCGTCAAGCTCAGGAACATCGTTGTCGAACCAGGAGAAGCTGAAAGTGTGTTGCGGGTTGCGAAGGCCCTTCTGCTCAAGCGCTCCGCCAACTCCCACGCCAATTCCTGGCGGGCCATTGACGATGACCTGAGCCCGAGCATCGACCCCGTCCTGGATGCCGTATCCGAACTCACCGATGTGGACTTCGCCCACCTGCCAGCGGCTGTGGGTGTTGATGGAGGTCGTGTGCTGGACCCGGGCAAACACCGTACTGCCCGACCCTGCCCACTCCGAACCACCCCAGATGAGGGCGTCATTGACCATCGCCGACGCGTCCTCGATGGCGGTTACCTCACGAAATCCCCAGAGCGCCCCCTGGAACTCCGCGGGACTGGTGGTGATGCCGTTGTAGTTGGGCTGATCGGAGAACCCCCACCGGCTCTCGACCACTTCGAGTGCGTGCCAGTGCAGGTTCTTCGATGCATCGAAGTAGAAGATGGCCTCTGAGCGCAGAGCGAGCGTCGAGAACTGCTCGCGGATTTTCGTTCCCTGCTGGACGTATGCCCACTGCTTCTCGGCATCGAGATTGGCGCTGACTGGAACGATGTCGTCCACGAACGTCTCAACGTCGAACCCCGCCGGGACGTCGACGTAGTTGTTCATGAAGAACTTGAGGGCGGCCCCATCCATGGTTGTGCCCGAGATGAGGGGCAGACCCTCGGTGTACGCAGCGGTGTTCCGGACGACCCGCTTGTCGAACAGGATGTTGTAGTCGGTCCCCCGAAGGACCCACTGGCGCTTGGTGTAGTCCTCAGCGTCGATCGGGATGACGTCGGCTGGAAACGGGAACCCCTTGCTGACCTGCATGAGGAAGCCGCCCCACAGCGGAACACCATCCACCGATAGGACGATCTCAGTGCCGGTGACCGGGGCGAAGTCCTGGTCTGGGTCGAGGACGGTGAACTCACAGGTCCCGGGCTGGGCGTTCGAGAGGGACTCGAACGACGCATTGCGCAACAGGACCCGATCGGTGACATCGACCCCGTCGACCTCGATGGTGACGACCGAACTCATACCTGACTCACGTAGTAGCAGACGTAGATGGAGACATCCTCTTCGGGCTCTTCGTCGAGGACGATCAGACCCTCCGTCGGGTCCTCGGTGTAATCGATGCCACGCCGCTGCAGCGTGCCGTTGATGGAGACCCGAGTCGTGCCCGGCCGGAACGGCGCTGCGGTGATGAGGTTGACCCCATCAGTGGGCACGATGAGTTCGCAGTACTCACCCGACAAGGGCGGATCGTTCGTTGGCATCGTCGGGTCGCCCGTATCTGGGTCGAGATAGCACGGACGAGTCGGCGACGTGATCTCGATGAAGTCGTACCAGACCTTCCAGTCGAGGGTGATCGACGACGAGCGGGTGTGCAGGATTTCGAACGACGTGCGGGTGTTGTCAGAGTTGGGGCCCTGTTCGAGGAGCCACGTCGAGGGCTCAGGATCCCCATCGAGCCAGACGCGAACCCGGTGGTTGTCGACGTCCCGCTGGTAGCGGAACCGGTAGTGGTTCCCGACCGCAAACGTGAAGGCTGCGGTGGTGTTGCCCGAGGTGTTGAACAGGACTACGGTCCAGACATCGCTGATTCGCTGGAAGCCAAAACCGATCTGCCCACCACCACTGACCGCCGTGTGCATCTGGGCGACGGCGTTAGTGGCAGCCGAGAGAGCCTCGATCTTGAGCCGCGTCGTCAGCTCAAACTCGCGGCCCCAGTAGATGTCCGACCCATCGTCGTCGAACATGATCATTCCGGTCTGGCCACCAGACTGGCCGGTCCCCTGCTCGATCTTGCCGTAGCCGTCCGCGACCGCCTTGAGCGTGGAGCCACCAGGGCCCGACGGGTTCCACGGATACCCAGAAGGCGTGGAATCGCCCCAGTCGAGGGGCCCTGCCACGGTCCGCTCGAAGTCGTCGAACTGGAGCTTCGTGCAGCGATCGACGCCCGAGACGCTCAGGTTGTCGATGAGGAGGTCGGACGTTCCAGTCCCGGAGATGCCCGAGGTGTTGTACAGCGATAGATCGCCGAGGTCGGCGATCGTCGACGTCAGCTGCTCGAGCATCCAGCCTGCGGGCTCGGGGTCAGCCGCGTCCCACACGTTGACGTGCCCACCGTCTTCGTCGATCAGGACGTGGATTTTGTAGACGAGGTTGGTGGTCCAGCTCATCGGCAGGACGTTGCTGCTGTTGTCGGGGTCCTCGATGGACAGGAATGGGCTGGTTGAACGATGGCGGATGACGACTTCCCAGTCCGAACCAGACAGGTTGAGAACGTGCTGGTCGTGGTCGAGGAACTCGAATTCGTAGGTCACGTCCCAGAACTGAGCGAGGTATTCGGTGAGGAAATGGCTGCTCCCGTCGACGAGGAGGGCCCTCGTTCCATCGGTTGAACCGCCAGCTCCAAAGGAGGTCCACTCGTACCCGGCGTCACTCGTTCCCAAGGTGGCCCCGGAGCGATCGAACGAGTCGGTGATGCCACACACGCACCCGTCCTCGGTCGGTGGGAATGGGGGCGGCGGGTCGATATCGATGACGATCGGCGGGAAGTTGATCGTCGGGAACGGGTAGTTGTCGAAGAAACTCCACGGCATGTCGATTTCGTGGCTGAGCGTCAGGCGGTATCGGATGCTGTCGGGATCGATGAACGTCATTTCCATACGTCGGATGGGGATGACGTCGTTGAAGCCGAACACGTTCGAGGTGAAGTCGATCTTCTGGGCCGCCCGGAACCCATCGGTGAATACGGTGCAGGTGACGGCCAGGCGGTCGTTCTTGGCGCCACGCTTGCTTAGCGGTGATCCCTGAACCAGCGACTCCGCCCGCCGATCGACGGTGCCCTGCTTGTACATCGACCCGTTGATCTCGCCGAACTGCCAGCGACCGTGGGCTGTGATGCTGGTCACGTCCTCCTCGCGAGCGATGACGACCTGCGAGCCGCCCATGCCCGTCCCCCACACGAGGGAGTCGTTGTTGAGCCCGGTCCCATCGACGACGATCTCCATATCGCGGTAGCCGAGGACAGGGTCGACTGGCTGATCACTAAGATCGAACGGTGCGTTCGGGGTGTCGACATCGGTGTGGACGAAGTTCCCGTCGGGGTCGATATAGAAGATGGCGTTGGTCAGGGCGGTGATGGAGCGCATGACGTCGCCCCACGTCTGGGACGGATAGATGGGGCGAGCATCCTGGTCGATGTTGACGTCGCCGACGTTCTCGATGAGCGTCGTGACGTCGAGGCTGTCGCTGCTCAGATCGAGGAATTCAGCGACCAGATCGGCGATGACCTCGTCATCCGCAGTCCCGGGGGCATACAGCGGACCCAGGGCGTTGGTCGGGTCGGAGACGTTGAAGACGACCCGCTTCTGGAAGAGGATGTTGATGTCGACACCCTCGATGACGAACTGGCGAACCGGGTCCGTCGTGGTGGACTTGAAGAAGTAGGTGCGCTGAACGTTCGAGATGTAGCCACGCCAGATGTTCTCGTCGTCAACCTTGAGCAGGAGCGGCTTGCCGACGACGAACACCATGTCGCCATCGGTGTCTCGAACCCGAAACTTGCACGTCCCGGGACGCCCGTTGACCTGCGTCGAGAACAGCGCATCGCGGATGATGACGCTCGGCAGGATGTCGTCGCCGTCGTAGAGAAGCTCAATCACCGAAGTCCTGTCAGCGCGAGATTGCGGGCCTGTGCCTGCGAGACGGCCTGCACCAGCCGCTGAAGAAGGGCGGTCTCTTCCTCCTCAGTCGAAAACTTGTTGCCCGACACGATGATGGTGATGCCGCCACCACCACCACCCGCAGGCGTGGCCTGCGTCACGCGCGGGTTGCGCAGGACGGCGACCGTCTCCGTCCCGGCCTCACCGACGATCATCTCGGTCTCGCCGGTGGTGCTGAAGAGCGCACCGCCTGCAGCCCGCTTCTTGCCGGTGGGACCGCCTGTTGCGCGACCACCGCCGGTGAGCTGGTTGATGGCCTGCGCCCCCTGAGACACGAAGCGCGTCCAGGCAGCGGCCGTCTGGCCGAGGATCTTGTTGAACGACTCGCCAGAAGCATTCGCAATATCCAGCGCCGTCTGGATGGCCAGCGCCGCCTTCTTGGTCGACTTCTCGATGGCGACGCCGATTTCCTGGTTGACCTGCGCCTGCCGCTCGCGGATGGCGGAGATAGCCTGCTGAGCGGCCCGGGTGTCGAGCTGGAGGGCTCGTCCCTGCTGCAGCTCAGTGAGGGCCATCTGGAGTTCCTGGACCTGACGCCGAGCCGACTCGTCGAAGATCTGCACGCCCACCTGGAACTGCTGCTGTCCGAGGCCGACCTGCTGCTTTTGGATGTTCAACTGCTTCTGGGCGAAATCGGCCTCGAGCTGCGCCTGCTTGATGCGGGCAGCCCGCTCCTCACCGGTCAGACCCGGGGCCGTGAAGCCCGCGATCATCCGCTGGAAGTTGATCTGGCGCTGAGCCAGGTCGATCCCCAGCAACTGAGCCTCTAGCTGCAGGCGGTTCTGCTCCTTGCTGATCTCGAAGTTCTGGCGCTGGAGTTGGCCGAGCCGACCCTGTGAGCCGACCTGGCGGCCGAGCAGCGCCTCGGCGTCAGCGAGAGCGCGGTTCGTCAAGAACAGCTGGCGGTTGTACTGCGCCGCTTCGAACGCCGCCTGGCGGTTGGCCACCCCAAGTTCGATGCCCTGGGCTTGGTTGCCCAGAGCCTCCATCTCGGAAATGAGTTCAGGCGGCACGCCCATGCTGATGAGCGCCGCCCTCCCCTCCCGCGCCTTGGCGGAGACCGCATCGATGGCGCTCGTGGCCACCGCTCGGTACTGCTCGAACGAGGCAGTGGCCGCCGGGTCAACCCCGAGTGCACCGGGGCCGAAGCCCTCCAGGTTCGGTGGAGCGCCAAACGGTGTGGCCCCGTTCGTGCCCTGCTGGACCTGGGTGAACCCGGCGCCAAACGGCGTCGGCGGCTGGCTGATGAACTGCAGCGCCTGCTGAGAGGGGATGATCTTCTGAAGCTGAAGCTGAGCCTCGGCCTCGATGGCTGCCAGCTGGTTGGGAATAACGCGTGAAGTCAGTTCCTTGAGCAGCAGCTCAGGCGCGGGGCGGGTCGCCGCCGTGTTCTGCGCCTGGAGGAAGCGCAGGATGTCCTCGGGCCGCTGAGCGCCCTGGAACGCCACCTGTTCCTCACGCAGGACCTGCGCCAGCTGCGGGTCAACAACCTCGGCCAGGCGGGCCGATGCCTCGGCCTGCTCGGCCGTCGCCAAGGTCAGCTTGACGATGTTCTCGCCGCCCTTGGCGGCCTGACTGTTGAAGAACTCGAGACGCTTCGTGCCAGTCTCAAGCGCGTTGGCGAAGCGGTCACCGGCCGCGTCAAGCTCCGGGCCACGGATGCGGTTCGTGACGACCGTCCGGTTCTGCGGCGGGTTGGCACGTTCCTCCCCACTCGGGAGGACCTTCAACTGGTCGCGAAGCAGCTCCGAGGTGGACGGCACGGCCCCAAAGAGGGTCCCGAAGAAGCCTCCGGTGCCCTGGGTGAGGCCCTTGTCGAACTCACCGGTGTTCTGCCGAGACAGCGCCTCGAATGTGTGCAGCAGGGCGATCTGCTCAACGATCGCCTTGTTCCCAGCCTCGGTCGCAGACCGGCGCTCCAACAAGCCACTGATGGCCTGTGCGTTGCCTGCGGAGAGGCCGGTGAGCGCCTCGCGCTGAGCGACGGCGGCCTGGACGTTGCCGCCCAACTGACGCGTCTGGTCGGACAATGCGCCCGTCACCTCGGCGGTGACATTGGCGTACCCCGTCATCCGCTCGATGATGGGCGCCAGACCCGCGCCGATCGCCGACAAGCCAGCCTGGGCAGCGCCAAGGGCACCAGAGAAGATGAACGTACCGGCGATGATGCCCGCGGTATTGGCGGTGAACACCCGGAACTTGTCGCTGGTCGAGACGACCGATTTCTGCAGGCCTTCCGACTCTTCGCGCAGCTTGAGATAGTTTTCAGCCAGGACGTTGACCGCCTTGCTCTGGTCTTCCCACTGCAAGGTCAGGGCCTTGACGCGCTTCGGGTCCTGCTCGCGATCGAGCTGCTTCTCTGTCTTGCCCAGCTGACGCTCGGCCTTCTCCAGCGCGTTCAGGGCCACCGTGGTACGGGTGGCCGCCTCGTCAGCAGCGCGTCGCCTGACGAGAACACCGCTCAGGCCGCCTGCGGTCAGGGCTGTGATTTCACCGGTGGCGGTCTGAACGCCACGGGTCGGGAGACCGCGCACGGCGGCTGCGGTTTCGGCGGCGGCGCCACGGTTGCGGAGTCGCTCTGTCGTGACCCGCTTCTGCCGGGCGATCTCCAGCTCGGCCTCTTCCAGGGCCGAGAGCGGTTCCGTCTTCGCTTCCTTGGGTTGCTTCTCGGCCGTCGCGCGACGCGCCTGCGCAAACTGCGCAGCGGTGGCGCTGGGCTCAGCTGCGCGAGGCTCGGCAGGCTGGACGCGAGGAGGGGCCGACGGCTGGCCGACAGCACCTGACGGCCAGTTGACGACGAAGACCCGCTGTACCGACGGCGCCGACACGCGAGTCAAGACGCCCTTCTCGATGGCCTCCTTCTCACCCGGCACGAACGAACGGAACGCCCGGCCACCGAACCCACGCACCGGGCCGCCAGCCTCGCGCTGAGTCATGTCCTTGGCGTTCTTGTCCATCCGCCGGACCCACTCGGGGACATTCGGCAGGATCTTGCCGGGCTCCTCGAAGGCGCGGATGGCCGGACCCTTGAGGATCTCGACCGCACCACTCTGACCGATGAACGTCTCGTCCCGCTTCTCCGAGGTCAGGACGGCGCGCTTGCGCTCCATCGCCTCGCGCATCCGACGCTGGAGCGGACCTTCGACCGGCCCGCCCGCCGCGCGCTTGCGCAAGTTCGGGAACAGCTCGTCGAGGAGTTCCTTGCGAAGCGACGCCTGGGCCTCGGGGATTTCGCTCAGTTGGCCCACAAGATTTCGCTGAGACTTACTGGACGCAGTCCTCTCGGCCTTCGTGTCCGGGGGGAACTTGATGTTGAACAAGTCGACCGACTCGGTCTTGGGGACGATCGGGTTGCCCGCTCGATCCACCGGACCACGCGCTGGGGGTGGAGCCTGCCCGCGCTTCTCCATAGCCGCAGCGATGTCTTGTTCGCTGAGCGTCGCCATGAGTGCTTCGAGCTGGTTCTTCTTCTTGCCGCCCGCTTCTCGAATGGCGGCCTTCGCTGCCTCGAGCGGATCCTGGCCAGACGTGATGAGTTCCAGGGCCCGCGAGCGAGCTGGATTGCCGGAGAACGCTCGCTCGCCGATGAGACCGAACTCCGGCACGGGCTCGACGCCCGCGGCTGCATCTTCGGCCGCGTTCTCCTTTCGGACCTTGGCCTCGAACGCGCGCTGCGCCTTCGCCTCAGCGTCACGCTGCGGCAGACTGACCCGGAACAGCTCATTGAAAATGCCGCCAAATCCGGCCGCGAGAGCTTCGAGCCCGGGGTTCTTCTCGCCGAATTCGTCGGACCCGGCGGTCGTCATGCGCGGTCGACCGCGACGAGGCCCAGCGCCCGACTTCTGCGGTTCGGCCGGGTCGGAGGGGAACAGCATCCCCATGATTCGGCCGCGCTTGCGCTGCGGGAAGATGGCAGCGAACTTGCCGAGCAGCTCGACCGTCATCTCGCGGGCCTTGGTCGGGTCAGTCGAGATGGTCTGGCGCGCCTTCTCGAGATCCAGGGCATCGCCTGATTCGAAGGCAGCGAAGCCCTTCGCGGCGAACTGCGCCTTCAGCGCCTTGACGTCATCGCGATTCGCGAACTCCTTGGCCCGCTCCAGCGCTTCCTCCTGGATACGCTGCCTCTGAACCGAGAACGGCTCAGAGCGTCGCGGCGAATCGGCAGCCAGGCGTCGCGCCTTGCCCTCGAAAGCTTCACGGCCGGGCCGGAAGTCCTCCTCCGTGAGCATCTCGGTGTACTTCTGGAGCGCAGCGTCGACCGCCTCCCGAGCGGTGACGCCCTCCTCGCTGTCCGGGGTCTCCTTGAGGAACTTCTCGAGATCAGACCCGCGCTTGGTGCCCGTAATCTGGAAGCCCTGGGCGCCCATCGTGATGTCTTTGGCGCCCGCCTCCTTGAGCTGGCGGAACCCCTCGGGGCGGCCACGAGTCAGCCGTTCGACGATCGCCTCGATGCGATTCTTGCGCTGCTCGGCCGACGACGCCGTCGGGGCGGGAGTGCCCGAGGCACCGAGCATGACGGCAGCCTCGATGGGGCTGAGCCCGGACGTCGCCGTCGGGGCAGGGCCAGCCGGGGACGAAACCTTCGGCTCAACCGGAGTCGATGCGGCAGCCGTAGCCTTCGGGGCCTTGCCGCTGCCCGCTGTCTTGCCCTTGGACTCCGCCTTCTTCTCGGCCTCGGCCTCAGCCTTCGCTGAGGCGTCGGCGGCAGGCTGGGCGTGCTTTTCGGCGTAGTGCGTGGCAAACGCGGACTTGCCGCCCCGGAAGTTGCACAGGGCACACTTCAGGACATCCGGGTTGCCGGTCGGTTCCGACCTCGGCGCTTCCGTCTCTGCTTGCGGTGGAGGCTGAGCCGCCCCGCCGGTCTTGCCCCCACCCCCGGTCTTGCCACCGCCACCACCGGTCTTGCCACCGCCACCAGTGCTGGGGCCGGTGCTGGGACCGCCCGAAGGTGAACCACCAACCGGTGGCTCACCCTCGGTGCCACCCCACACACCAACAATGGGGACCCGGACAGTCCCGATGGCGGACTCGATGTCAGCCTTGATGGCCGGACCGTTGAAGAGCGCCTCGACCTCAACCTGGATCGCCTTCTGGCGATCCATGGACGCCTGGACGTTGTCACGGAACGCCTTGACCGTCGCTGCCTTGACGCCGATGGTCGGGTCGATCTTGATCTCAAGACCAGCCGCGACCTTCTTGAGCGAGGAGATGATCTTGTTCTGGGCGCGCGCAATCTCCGCGTCGGTCGGTTCTCCGACCTTGACGCGGAAGCGAATGTCCTTCGTCGGGATCTGGACCTCGCGAGCCTTCTGGGCGGCCTGTTGCAGGGCCCGATCGAGGCTTCGAGTATCCGCACCGATTCCGATTGAGATTGCGCCGATTTCGTTGTCAGGCATCCTCAACCCCTACGTGAGGTCTCCCTTGATGGAGCCCTCACTCCACGACGTTCGCATCAACATGCGGCGACGGGCGTCCATCTTGTCGAAGTCGATGACCTTCCCTTCGGCGGAGAAGTCGTCGTCGCCCTCGTCCGTTCGCGGCGGATGGACCATGAAGTAGTAGTCCCGAAGCACCCGGTAGTACCGCTGTGGGAGCTTCGGGATCTCGTGCGGCTTGAAGGCGGGAAAGAGACGGCAGATCTCTAGGACGAGGAGGTCTCCGCCTCGGACTCGTTTCCCGGTTCATCTTCCCCATCGGGGATTTCCTCAACCGGCTCGTCCCGGAAATGCATCTTGTTGACCACGCCCTGGATGGCGGTGATGACCGGCAACGGCTTCTTGTACAGCTGCTCCGCCGTGAGATGCGGGTCCACCAACGCCTCGGGGATCATCAGTCGCAGGACCGTCCCCAAATCCGCTGTCCCATCGGGACCTTCGGAGAGCTTGAGGATGTCCTCGTACTGCGCCGCCGACAGCTCCCGAAATCGGTAGGTCGTCCCACGGAGCGTGATCGTCGCCTCCAGGAACTCGTCCGAGATCGCCGAATTGGCCTTCGCTACTCGAGCCACAGTTTCACCCTTTCAATCAGAAGGCTCTGACCGTCGAGGACCGTTCGCCCGTCGGTCTCCTTGAGCCTGAACTGTTTTCCGCCGCGCCTTGGGTCCCCCAGCGTCAGGCTGATGACGCGGTCTTTGCGGGACTCGAACGCATAGCGGTTGATGTACGAAAAAGCGGCGCGGAGATCCCACTCCTCGATTCCCGAGGGGGTATCTCCGCGCCGCGTCAGCAGCCAATAGTCCATCTGGCCGATCTCAAGACCAACCGATGGCACCGACACCTTCCCGTGTCGGCCTTCCCAGCGTCGCCAAATTCCAGACACTGAAGCCTTCTCCAAATGGAGGCGAGGATGTGGTGGGGGTGAGTCGGGAGGGATCGCGGCTCACCCCCATCGGGGTGACAGTCAGACCTAGCTCAGCGATCCGTCCGTGAAGACGGTCCAGTTGCCCGACGCCCGGAAGTTGCCGGACGTCTTGATGGCGTCGGTGTTCGAGGCGTTGATCGACGCATCGAGCAGACCCGGGCCATGAGCAACGAGGATCTCGAACCCGTTGCGGTCGTCCGCATACAGGTAGATGTTGATGGTGTCCGAGTTGGCGGCGTTCACCGACAAGTCACCGGACACGTCCAAGAGGCCCGAATAGGTGCCCTGGATGTCCTTGAGGCCCACGAGGTAGGTCTTGTTGGTATCACCGAACGTGGTGGCATCGACATAGTCGCGGCCGAGGTTCAGCGTCCATTCAGACTTCGCGGCGACCTTCGTGCCGCTGCCCTTGGGGCCGTGGAGGTAGAGAGCACCGTTCTTGCCGTGAAGCTTGGTACCCGCATTGGCCATTGAGAAAGACCTCCCTCAATCAGTGGGGTTGGTCGGTCCAGACCTCGTAGGTCCCTCCGACCATGTAGATCTTTCTCCCTTCGTCATCCACGTCCTGACCTCCGAAGTCGGCCACGCGGTGACAGAGCAGGGTGGATTGCCCGTCTACCTCAAGGGACGCGTCGTCCAGCACGAGGAGAACAAGCCCGTCGATGTTGTTGGCCTCGACGCTTTCGTCCGAGAACACCCGCAGATCAAATCCTGAGAGGTATTGCTGTGCCCCCCACTGCCGACGGATCGGCGCGTAGATGAGCTGGTACGTCAGGAACGGATAGTCGGCCTTCTCGGGCGCGAAGCCTTCGTGGATACCCCCTGCCAGCGCGGCTTTTAGGGCCTGCGCCTTCCGCAGATGAGCCACGAGGGCCCGCTTGATCGGCGCCGTTGAGGACAGTGGAAGCTTGACCACCGCCTCCAGAGAGAACTGGTCGGTCACTTCCCAATCCCCTTCAGCTGTGCCATCACGTTCGGTTGGAGTTCTTCCCGAGCGTGAGCCAGAGCTGGGCGCATGAACGGCTGGGCTCGGCTGCGGCGGGTGCCGAATTCGACGTACTTGGCGTAATCGACTTCGTCATTACCGGCAATGACCTTGCCCTTCATCAGGGACTGCGTCGGGCGGACAAGCTCGGTCCGAATGGACTTCCGCAGGGCTCCGCCCAGGGTGGTGCCCTGTGCTCGACGCAACTCACCACGACCGACCGAACTCAGGTCGGACTCGATGTCTGAACGAATGCGGAGTTCGGACCCAACCCGGACCTCCTTCGACTGCCCCGAGGAGCGGTCCAAGACGACCTGGAAGAGATCGACCTCTTCGACGATGCGGTTCTGGCCACCGATGTTGGCGATCCGGCGGCGGGTCTCCATGAGATCCTCGCCGCGACGTTCGGCGAGATTGGCTCGGTGCTTCGTTCGGTAGGAGCCGAAGTCCGTGGTCTCCACCATCGACTTGGTTCCGATGATCCGGCGCCCCGACTTCGTCGTAGGGAAGGCCGACGGGAGCCCCAGCTTGCGCCGGAGAATGCTCTCGCCGAGCGCCTCTTCGAGGCTCTGGGGCCGCGTCTCCTGACGCCCCTGGAAGCGGGCCTCGGCGAACATCCGTGAGCCGACGTTCTTGCGCCCGTATCGGAAGACCTTGCGAACCGGAACTTCCTTTCGGGCGAACGCCTCCGCGTCATCGATGGTCTCGTTGACGCCCGCGGCAACCGCCGTCTTGATGAGTTCCTTGATGTAGCCGATGTTGATGACCGCGGTGGTTTTGGCTCGAGAGGTGATGGCTCCCTCGAAGACCGTCTCTCTGGGCATCTACTTGCTCCGGCGAACCGTGCAGTTCAGCCACTCCGGCCACGTCTGGTCGGTGCCAGCGTCGATGACGTTGTACCGATGGCCGCCGATCTCGACCTCCCAGCCAGGCTCGATAGACGTGCCAACTGGGAGACGCAGGCGGTACAGCGTGGTGGTGTCGACGTCGCCAGAGTCCGCACCGCGGTCCGTCGCCCAGCGTCCGACCAACCATCCGTTGACCGTCTCACCGACAGACTCAGTGGAGATAGACGAACCGTACGGATCGTCGTCTTCGTCGAGACCGAGGTCGGTCGAGATCTCGTAGATGGTCACGGGGGTGATCATCCCGCTGAGTCCGAGTTCCCGGACGGCGGCCAGCTCGCTGGCGCTCAGAAGCGTCACCGGACGGCCGTGAAGATGAACCGACTGAGCAACCCAGCCGCCTTGTCTGAGACCGGGTCGATAGTCGCCGTCCCACCGCGCTGGCCAGGGGCGGCCGCTCGACGGAGGGTGATCTCACCGACCTGAATGGAGTCGAGCCCCGTCATGCCGCGCGACCGCATCTTCTTCTCGCCGAAGTCGTCGGCGGCGATGATGCCGGTCGCATGAGAGATCTGCCAGGGCAGCTTGTAGCTGTAGCTGACGGTGACCACATCGGTTGCGCTGAGCGCCGAGGCGAACGTCACCGTTCCCTCGTCGTAGTCGATGGTGTGGGTGCCAGCAGCAGCGCCGTTGACCTCCACGACCGGGGCCGGGTCGTCGTACCACCACTGGCTCTGTGCCTGGTAGCGCTGTGCGTCCACCGGGTACATCACCTCGTCGACCGAGGCGAACGTCCACCCGTAGGTATACGTGCACTTCGCGACGGGGTGGTACATCCCGATGAGAGCAGGCACGATGCCCGCCCCGAAGATGCCGAACTGGGTGAGCTTGAGCGAGCTGACCTCGATCCAGCCCCCGGTGTTGTTGATGAACATCTCGGTCTCGTCGATTTCGACGTAGACGTTCGGGGTCGAGTAGACCCGGAACTGCTCAACCGAGAGGACCGGAACAACGGACGCGACCATCGGCCAGAACCGATACGGCCGTGGACGGTCGTACAGGCTGTCCGACCACTCATGCGCCTCGTCCGTCATCGTCCCCCCGCGGAAATCGAAGGGGTTCGGGAGCACGGGCACATTGCAGTAGTCATCGACCGTCGCCGATGCTCGAGCGAGCATCGACTGCAGCTCGATGTCGTCCACATCTGTCAGGTCGACGCCGAGCCCCATCGTTCGAAAACGTTCAGGCGTCAGATACATCGCGTCTCCGACGAAGCGGGAGGAGCCGGAGGGGGAACCGGCTCCTCCCTTGGGGCGAGGTTTACTGCTTGACGCGCACCTTGTTCGAGAACGGGATCGCACGCACCGCGAGACCCCACATCCCGAAGATGATGAACAGCCGAGTCAGCTGGCCAGCAACGCCGGGCGGAATCTCGAGGACGGTCGGACCTTCCGAACCGAGGTACGGCAGGGAGATGGACGACTCGTCGAGCATGTACATATCCCGGACAGTGCCCGAGCTGGTGTACGTGCCGATGGAGTCACCCGGAACCACTGCGAGCGGGAGCGGGCCGAACAGGGTATTGACCGCGTTCGTCTGCACGCCCACGGCGATGTCGACGAACTGGTTCATGTACCGGACGTTCGCGTCCTGCTGCAGGTCGAAGGAGACCTTCTCGTGCGGATGGCACCAGATGATGCTGGCGCGGCCACCGTTCTCGACGATCTCTTCCGCGGCGCGGTCGAGGGCAGCGCGCATGTCCTCCGGAGTCGAGAGCGTCGGGTCGACGTTCTTGGCATCCGCGGTGTTGAGGATCTTGCGCAGACCATCAAACGCGTTGGCATCGTAGGCGCCGTCCTCAGACGAGAGGGTCCCGCCCGAGTTCGTGCTGTTGCCCTGGAAGATGGCCTTCTGCAGCTCGTGCGCGATGGCACGAAGGCCGCCGGTCATCTCGAGGGTCGCCGCGTCCCAGCCCAAGCCACCCGCGGCCACCGCGAACTGGCTCTTGAACG
>JACCDR011024627.1_pt1 | contig 30178 bp, 50 predicted proteins | sample 7446431 | NCBI WGS metagenome assembly JACCDR01 (sample SAMN15323443, study PRJNA562643) | freshwater metagenome | isolation source: river surface water | place: USA:Blue River Watershed | collected 2017-08-17
CCATCTATGCGGCTCCTGCGTCGAACTGCTCGAATGACTCGGCGGTGATCTCGGCGATGATCTCGTCCGGGTCGGTCTTGTCGGTCGGGTGGTAGTTCACCCAGATGGCGTCCTCGTGGACGTACACCGCGCGCTTGGTGCCCGGCTCGGTGATGCCAAGGTGCGGGGCCTCGATCTCCTGCCGGTTGCCGTGCGAGTCCACGACGGACACGCGGCCGAGCATCAGCGAGTAGAAGTGCCGGGTTCGATGAAGCGCGCCCGTGAATACGGTGCCTGAAGGCACGTACAGGACGCGCGCGTACAAACCCGGGCAGAAGTGGTGGGCCGTCTCCTGCCACGCCTGCGCGGCCTCTGGCACGGCCTGCATGGCCTGCTCCAGCGCCACGATGCGCTCGCGCGCGACAGCGACCGGCAGGCTCAAGCGGCGAAGTCCGTCAGGAAGCGGGAATAGCTCGACGTAGTCGGCGCTGCCGGCGCGGTCGCTGCGATCCCGCGATACCGCAACATGTGCTGCCGGTCGTCCGCGCTGATCGTCGCATCGGCATTTGGCAGCACGCGCCCGTGGTTGTGCAGGGCAATGACGGACGCCCGCTTGTCTCGGGTATCGACCGCCACGCTAGCTGTACTCGCCCCGGATGAACGTCGTGCCGTCGTCCGACACGGTGGACGTGCCGATCGTGCCGCTGTCCGCGTCGTTGCGGACGAGCTGCGTCGTGGCAGTCTGCGTGATCTTGTTTCTGCCCAGCGCAAACAACCAGTTGATCTTGTCCTTCAGCGACGACGTGGCAGCCGGCACGCTCGATGCCTCGGCGAACGTGTCGGTCGTCAGCACATCCAACACCTCGGCATTGACATCCGTTTTTGCGGTCGCGCCAAGACTGCCGACACTTCCCGTCACGTTGCCGCCGACGTTTCCGGTGACGCTGCCGACTGCGCCAGTCACCGAGCCAACAGCACCGGACACAGCCGAAACGGTGGTTGCACTTAGGTTGACCGTGCTGCCTGCGCTTGCCCAGATGGGAACCTGATAGCCCGCCGCAGAGGCAGCGAACAGCGCGTCGTAAACCGCTTCCTCCAGCACCATGAACTCGCGGCGCACAGCCAGCGCGCCTGACACGTGGACATTGACTTCCAGTTTCCCCACGGTGTCCGTGTCGGTGGCGTCTAGCACGGCGTAATACCGGCCTGATGCGATATGCGTCGCCCCGCCGCTGTTCTTGCTGGCCTCGGTCGTGCCACCTTCCTTCCAAATCTTGATGTCAGTGTTTGCGATGGAAAGCGCCGTCTCTTGCGTGTTTCCGTCCGTCGAGTCCACGAACGGCCCAAGCAGAATCTCTTGGCTTGCGGTGCTCTGACGCAAAAACAACATCAGGCAATCCCCTGCTGTACGTAGTGGTGACGGAAGATCGGGGTGGTAGAGCCGGCCGCAGCAGCAGTTCCAAAATCAAAGATTCGCGCCGACCTGGTTGGCCTTACGAGTTGCCACGGGTTGTCGTACAGCGATAGGTGTTCTGAGTCCGTCAACGCGCGAGTGAACAGCCCGAACAGCGCTACGCCACCGTTGAGCTGACTTGCCGCAGATGCGCTGATAAGCCTGCCGACGTAGACTTCTTTTGACTCCGATATCCATGCCGCGTTCTGGTTCACAACAGTGCCCATCAGGACGCCGGATGCATAGCCGAGTGGCGAGACAGCAGTGGCCGGAGCCTTGCTGGCCGATACGAACCCAGGGGTATTCGCAGCATACGTGCCGCCGGTCCTGCAGAAGGACACGACAGCCCCGGAGTGCTGGAAGTCCACCTGCCGGTCTTGGTTGGAAGAGTTCCCCCACACTGTCCGCGCGTTGTAAAGAGTTGCCCCCGAGTTCATGTAGAGCACTTCGCCCTTGCGGAGGCTGTTAGCCACCGTCGTGTAGGCAAGAGAGAACACCGTAAGGGAGTCGTTGACCGTGTGCAGTGAGCGGGGATAGATAAACCGGAAGTTGCTGCCTGACGTGCCATCGACAGTGCCGTATTGAATGGCCTCCACCGAGCCTAGTCGCTGATCGTTAACGCGATAGTCGCTGCTGGTGCCCGACTGCGTGGGCTGCATTTGCCCGCCATACGGCCCGGACTCATGCCATTGGCCACGCGTGAAGTACAGAAACGACACGAGCTGGTCAGCAAGCGGGTTGGACTCGTCCCACTTCATCGGACGAGTTGGTGGCGAATGCCATCGGCGAGCCGGATGCATCATCAGGTGTACTGACTCAGAATCGGCACGTAATAGATCTGGTTCGGGTCGCCCGTCGTTTCGAGCGTGGTGCCGGTGCTCTGCGCGACAAAGATCGCAAAATATGGCGGCACAAACCCGAACGCATCACGAATCGAAACTGGCGCGAACGGATAGTTTCTGCTTGCGGTCGTGTCAGTAACGATTGCAGCAAGGCGCACGAATCCACTATCGCGAATTTCCGTGTCATGGATCGTAGCCGTGCCTTCCGTGCCTTCCGTGCCGGCGCTAAAAAGGTCAGGCCACGTTGGTGTTGCGTTGAACGCCGCATAGGCGAGCACCAGAATCACGCCAGCGGACAGGCCAGAAGACTCGACCTGAAACGTGCCGCTTACCATGTAGTCTTCGGCAAGCGTGGATGTGTTATTGATAGCGTCAGAGGTCCATCCGGCAACCCATGTTGCGCTGGATGCGATGCCATCAAGGTTCGTCTGCGTCAGTGCGGCGGGTGTGCCGTACTTCAGCTTCAGATCACCAGCCATCAGCTAGCCCTCGCCTGCTCGACATCCTGATAGGACACCGCGCCCTCAAAACTCATCGTGGCGGGCGTGACCGTCGTGCCGGCGCCGGTTGCCAGCACTTTCTCGGCTACCGTCGCGGGTCGCTTGCAGTGACCAAGAACCGCTGCCTGCACCGCCAGCTTGGCAGCAGTGCCGCTCCACACGTCGGCAATCCCTTGCCGCACGTTCACCTTGCTCGGGTTGATCGTGCGAATGCTGTTGTCGAACAGCCACTCCCAGATGCGAGCGCTTCCTACCGACAGCGCGTCGACCAGCGTCCAGGTGAAGCCGTTCTGCGTGATCTCGTCCTGCGCCACACTTGTGCGCCAAACGACAAATTCCGGCGACGCGGGCAGGTTTAGCGCAGCGGCAATGGCAAAAGCGCCATCGCTGTTGAGCGGCTGCGCGGCCAGTTCCGGCGTCGCGTCAATGTAGGTCTTGATCGCGGCAAGCTGTTGCGGGGTCAGCATTAGTTGTCTTCCTCAATCCCGTTGGTGATAAACGTCACGTCGCCCGTGTTGCTGTAGACGCGCAGCACGTCAGTCGCGCGCAGCGTGATACGGACAGTGACTTTTGACTCGCCCGCAGCCAGCGGGAAGTCGTACAGGTAATACTGCGATAGGTCGTTCGCTGCCCCGGCGATGGCGTGCGACATCCGCACTGTTGCGTCCGCGCCGACGTTGCAGATAACCACCTCCACCGTCGCGTGCTTGCTTGCGGCGCACGTGTAGGCGTCGGTCAGCGTGGTCGCGGACGGCTTCGACTGGTTGAGCACGCCCCACACGTCACCCATAGATGAAGTCCAGCTTTGCGCGTGAGAGTTTCAGCGTCTTCTGCTGTGCGGCGGCTGATGCGTCGTCAAGCAACGCCTTGCCAGCCGTTGTGATGTCGCCGCCAAGCTTCGTCGTCGTTATCGATCCGTCAATGACGGATGCGCGCATCTGCCCTGCCGTGGCCGCGCTGAAGTCGATGGTTGCGGTATCAGTCAGCACCCGCCCTGACGGGAAAACGCCCGTCGAGGAGGAAAGAATTACCTCGATTTCTGACAGCGTATCGACATCGCGGAACAGGGCTTCGAGCATGCGAATCTGGTCACGCGACAGACCCGCAAGCGCCAGGGCCTTCGCGTCGAATCGCGGGCGGCTCACCTGTCGTCCCTCTCCACCTCTGCATACGCCGCATAGATCGCCCGCTTGTACGGGTGCGAGATGTCGAGCCGGAAATGCACCTTGTCGAACTGCCCGAGCCTTCGCCAGACGACGCGGCGGTCGTACTGGCCCGTCGTTCCCATGCCACGCTGCGCGCCGTTGCTCCACGTGGAACCATTGCGAGAGGTGCGCAGCATCACGATCGGATCGACCGCGTAGGTGCCCGTTCCGACATCGCAGCCCAGCTCGAAAGCGTGGACAGTGAAGCGGTCGCGCCCGTAGACCACAGGCGGGAAGTACGCAGACGCCACAAGGTCGTCTCCGTTCTCGTCATTTACGTCAAGGTCGAGGCGCGAGATGACGCCGTCCAGCTTGCTGCCGACGTACCAGTCGCCCCACGCATAGACAGAACACTGCGCCTTCCAGCGCGCCATGTCGTAGCTCTGGCGCTCGTGCCAGAGGCTGGTGTTGGCGTCGTACACAAACGTCCCAACGTCAGTGTTGAGCGCAAAGAACTCGTGGCCTTCGAGGATGTAGACCAGCATTTCCGCATCTTCAAGCGTGGCAGACGCCAACTGGTGCTCGATGGCCTCGGTGCTGATGCGCTGCGGCGTATAGCCCGCTTGCAGCCTGCGCACGATGCCGTGCTGGTCCAGCCAGACGGTCGTATTGTCGATCTGCGCAATAGCCGTGCGGCTGGCCAGCCCCTTCTCGCCCGTCGCGCCGCTGATGGCCTCAAATGGGTAATCGGTGGCGCTTGCGACGGTGACGGCCTGCCACGCCTCAAGCGTCGCGCCGTAGATCAGCAGTTCGTTGTGATCCCGGGCGATTCCGATGATGTTGTCCGGCGCGTACTCGGCAGACGCCGCCAGTAGTGGGTCGAACGGTAACAGCCCGCCCGTCGCGCCAACAAAATGCTCGGTGTCGTTGGCAAAGATGAACGTCTGGTTCATCCAGATCACGGAATGCGCGCCACCATAGGCCGCATCCACGATCGTTGCGAAGGTGCTCGTGCTGACGGTGTAGGTGTAGCCGTCAGGGTCGGTCACGATGACGAGAATGTCTCCATCGGTCGCCATCGAGACAAGATTGACGCCCGGGATCGAGCCGAGGCTGCTGCTGATCAGGCCGTTGCGCGATACCGAATACAGGCCTGTGCCGGAGACCACAAACATCGTCTCGCCGACCATGCACATGCCACGGCACGGCCCCCCACCCACGGTGGCGTAGGTCAGCAGGCCGGGAACGCCATGGGCGACAGAGGTTGACTCCGCGCCTTCCGGGGCCTTCTCGGCGAACATGTTGATCAGCCTTTCGGCTGTCAGCGTGGTCGATCGCCCGCGCGCACTGTTCAGCGCAATCTGTAGCTTCACGTCAGTAGTTTCGCGGCCACGAGGCCCCGGGCGTGTTGTGCGGCAACAGCGCCGAATCCGTGGTCATGTCAGGGCCGACGACGTACTTCCCGAACAACGCATTCCAGTATGTCGTCGCCGCGCTCACTAGCATCGGCGAAGGCGTCTTTCCGTACTCCTCGGCCAGCCGCATCGCCAGAAGCGCCTTGATGGCGTCGAGATCTTCATCGTCAAACGGCGCGACATCGCCGCCTGCGCTCGCGCCCACCGAGGTGTAGGACATCTCAAGCCCGCGAATCCGCCAGCCCGACACGAGGTCATTCAGCGCCTCCAGACCCACCGCGTACTCGTCGCCCGTCGGCGCTTCCCCAGCCTGCGTCAGGCCAAGCCTGCGCATCGACGCGCTGATGATCTCGTTGTAGGTGTTGGACACTGGTCACCTCAGTAACTGCAGGACTCGCACACCGGGACGCTGCGCCGGCTCAGCATCAGTTCTCTGCGCTCGCGCCACGCCGGCGAGTTGTAGACTTCAAGCATCGTCTGCTTGTTGATGTCCCCGATCGGGAACTTGCCCTCGCCATCCATGCAGCACAGAGACACGATGCCGTTGGCCATGATGGACAGCTCGAACCAGCGCGAGCACGGCGCGTCCGGAATCTCCGGCCTGTCCGGGCTGGTATAGCCGAGCCAAGAGGACTGCCAGACCGTCACCGGCGCAAACTCCGGCCATCGCGACCTGACCCACGCTTCAAACGGCTCGCGACCCTTGGAGCCAACCCGCAGCACGTGGACGGGATGCCGAAAGTCGGTCTTGTGCAAGGCGTCTAGGTTGGCGACGACATGCCGCTGATCGATTCCCAAAACTGACCTGTAGGCGTCCGGGTCTGACTCGTGGACAGACACCCACAGCTCCAGGTTGTCGATGCTGTTGAGTTCTTCAGCCTTCCGCAGCGTCAGCGGCGCGCCGTTGGTGAAGATGCGAATCCTCGCTCGCGGAACGCGCTCGTTGACCTTCGACAGAATGTCAAACAGCCGCTTATCCAGCAGCGGCTCGTTGACCTTGAACGGCGTGAAAGCAAACGGCAGCTTCCAGTCACTCATCTCATCAATCAGTCGATCGATCAGCGCATCGGGCATCTGCGTTCCTATCCGCTCCAGCGTCGGATAGGGGCAGAAGCTGCAGGCCGCGTTGCACCGAGACATGGTCTCGATGGATACTTCGTTAGGCTGCTCTAAATACAGCGAACGCAGAATGTCAAGGCTCACTCTGCAGGCGCTTCATCCGCCGAGGGGTCGGGCTTGCGCAGCACGAAGCAGAACTGCCCGTTTGTCTCCTGCGCGCCGGCAACGTCAAAGTCATGAGGCCAGACGCCGCGATAGTCGGTCATCATCGTCTTGCCGACGTCGCGCTGGTACGCCTTCTGCGACAGGAAATTCAACGTCCCCGGCGTGAAGATGCGCGTATGCCCGGGATCGCCCCATGCCCACACAGCATCCCAGCATGGCGTGGTGGCGTAGAACATGCCGCCCGGCTTCAGGATGCGCCAGAACTCCGCGAACTGCGCGAAGAAGAACCGCCAGTCGCCCTGCCGCCCCGTGTGCTCCAGCACCTCATAGGCGTGGATTTCCTCGAAGGTCTCATCCTCAAAGGGCAGCGGAAGCACGTCCAAATCCCAGACCACGTCAGGGTTGCAGGACGGGTCGATGTCAAGCGTGTAGACGTTTTTCCAGATGTTGCTGCGGTTGGCGTCTAATCGCTTCTCGCGGGAGTTGCCGCAGCCAATCAGCAGTTCGACGGCCTGCGATGGCACTTTCACGAAGTCCACCGTGGGCGCTACAAGGCTGAACGTGTTGTTCATGCTGCAATCTCCGAAGCCGCCGCTTCTTCTTTCTGCTTGCGCTCGTACTCGGCGACTTCGCGGTTGATGTGTAGCAGCCAGTTGCCCTTGTAGCCGTTGTGAACAAAATCAAAGTCAGGCCAGACCATGATTGGCTGATTATTGAACCGAGACCGAAATTTGTCCATGTAGTCGTCGCACCAAGCAAAATCCTCGCCCACGAAGCCCTTGGCGTCCGAGTCGGGTTCGGCGGTGTTCTCGATGAGCTTGGTGTAAAACAGCGCGGGAATGTCACCCTTGTCGCGGATGGCCCACTTGGGAGCCTCTGCCGCCATCGCCTCCACAACATCGCGCCGGATGCACAGAAACCCTGTGGCCACTCGGTCGCACGGCACCCAGCCGCCCTCGATGATCGACAGGCCGGGTTCGTTCGGGTCTTCGAGGTAGTGCAGGGGATAGTCTTCCGGCTCCTGGCGGCGGCGATACGCGCCTGCCGACACCGGACGATTTGCGTTGATGAGACCGACGAAGGCGCGAGCCTCCCACTTTAGGTCTGCATCGATGAAGAACAGATGCGAGCAGTCCGTTTCGAGGAACTGCTTTACAAACACGTTGCGGGCGATCTCGATGAATGCCCCGTTGCCCATCACGCTTGCCATGACGGCAATGTCGCACTGAGCGGCCGCCACGACCGAATCCGCCAGCGACATCGCGTAGTCCGCGAGCACGTGGCCATCGTATGCCGGCGTGGCAACAAAGACCTTGGCGTTTACCTTCCTGAGTTCGTGCCTTGCCCCAAGTTTGCGAATTTCCTTCGCCATCCGAACACTCCGCAGGTTAAAAACGCGTGCGGCCACCCATCGGGCGGCGACCGCACGCCCATCGCTTACGGCGACGTGTACCAGTTGCGCACGGCCAGCTCCTGATAGAGCGGGCCGAAGCCGTACAGCACGTCAAACCGCGCCGGAACGGTATCCGAGGACACGTCGTACTGCTGCACGAGACGCATCGAGATACCATCCATCGTCTGCCGCGCACCATATGCGCCGTACTGCGACACGTCCACAAGGTCGGCCGTGGCAAACACAAAGGCGTCCTTGTGGAACGCGATGTTCTGCCCGTAGGTCGTCCCGGTGTTGCCGATCAGCGTCACCGTCACGTTGTCCGTGCTGGTGGTGCCGTGCAGCGACACGTTGCGGTAGGCGTTGCCCGCGCCGTGGATCAGTGCCGGCTTGACGGTCACCGAGTAGGCGTTGGCCGACGTGGTCAGGGTCACCGACGACTGCACCACGAAGCGCTTCAGGGTCGACAGGCGATCCTTGGTCTCCGGGTGAACATCGAAGATGCCCGTGCCAGCCGCGTTGCCGAGGGTGATGATGTCACCCGCAAGCAGCGTGGTCCCAGAGGTCGCGCCATCGATCGTCAGCGTGGTCTGGGAGGTCCACTCGTTGCTGGTGGTCGTGGTGCCCAGCGTCGCGCCGGTCAGAAGCGGCGTGCCCGCCAGCGTGCCGGTCGTGTGCGTCGGCAGGAACGTGTTTTCGAACACGTCGAAGCCGCTGGTGCGGCCGAGCATGCCTTCGCGGTACTGCTCCGAGATGTTCCCGGACGAGTGAAACAGACCCTTGGTGGCGTCGTTGAACTCGGTGCGCGATGCGGGCGTCAGAAGCGCAACACGGTCGGTTCGCCCGGCAAGGTTGCGCGTCAGGATCGCGCCCATTTCGTCGAACTGCTTGAACGTGAGCTGCCCGCTGGTCGTGGTCGTGCCGTTGTAGTTGGAGATCAGGTTCTTGGCCTTGGAAAGGCAGTCGAACTCGATGTCCGCCGCAAGCTGCGCCATCGCAGGCTTGAGGAACGCACGAAGCCCGTCCAGCTCCATCGTCATCTCGACCGAGGTGAACGACAGGTCGATGCCAATCTGCGAGGTCACGGCAAGCGGCGTGCTGCGCTCGTAGTGATCCTGGCCGGAGAAGGTCGTGCCCGTGCGGGTCTTGTACTTCGGCGGCATGCGGATGTTCAGCGTCGAGCCGATCTTCGCGCCGGACTGCGCAAATCGGTTGTCGTACTGACGGTTTACGTTCTTCAGGAAGTTCAGTTCGCCGTGGAGGACCGAGAGGGCCTCGTTGGTGATCATCAGCGGGGTAAGTTGCCTGTTAGCCATTTTGCTTTGCCTTCAAGTCTGCCTCCCTCCAGCGCTTGTATTCGTCGCCATCCTTGATGGTTGACGGATCAAACGGTGTGGGAGATGCGCCACCGCCCAAGGTGTTGATGGGCTTGGGTGGCACGGTTACGCGTCGTGGCTGCGGCGGCTGAATGCCTGCCGCTAGCCGGCCTAGTTCAAACGCTGCGACATGCGGGGGCATCTCGTAGAGCTTCGCGGCCTCCTCGCGATTCTGGTGCAGGTACATCAGGACATCCGGCCCGTTGGGCACCGATCGGATGACATCGCCCATTGCCGGGGATACCGGCAGCGTCCTGTCATTGATGGCATCCATCAGTTCCGGCGCACGTGCTGCCGCCTCGCGGATGCGAGTTGCGAACTCGGCCTCTTGCCTAGCTGCAGCCTGCGCTGCGGTCTCGGCCCGCTGGCGTTGCTCGCGTTCAGCGAACTTCTGCTCGACCTTCCAGTCGGCAAGTGCTTCGGAAAACTCCTCGTACGACTCGAAGCTCTCCAGCACTGGCCGCCCTTGGGCTGCCTTCGGTTCGGCCTGCGGTTGCGGCGTGCGTTGTGCCTGTGTGGTCTGCTCCAGCATCGCCAAGAGCTGGTCTGCCCTTCGCTCTGCCTCCCGCCGTGCGGCGGTGATCTCATCGATGCGCTTCTGATACCAGGGTCGTTGCTTTTCGGTGGGCTGCTCGCCCTCCTGCGTGGCCTCAGGTGCTTCATCGAGTTGCGCCGGTGACGAATCGGCTTCAATGGCGTCATCTGCGGGCGTTTCGGGCAGCCCTTGGCCCTGATCGACATCAGACATGTGCGCGGGGAACCCCGTGATTTAGCCCGGTGAGCGCCGCCGGTAGCGTGTTCGCGATCAGACGCCCGGAGGCATCTGCGGTTGTGCCTCTGGTGCCATTGCGGCGGCCTGTGGCGGGTTCTGTGGCATGGCCGTGGGTTGGCCCTGCTCGGTCTGCTCGGGCGATTCCTGAGCGTCCTGAAGCATCTCTGCGATGGTCTGCCGCACTAGCTGCTGGATCATCCCAGCCATGTCCGGGGCCATCTGCGCGGCAAGCATCTGGTTCTGCAGTTGCACGCCCTCGCGCTCTGCGTCTACCTTCTCGCGCTGCGCTTCTTTCAGCTCGATATCGGCCTTCGCCGTCCGCATCTTGATCATCAGTTCCGGGTCGGGCGGCGGCGGCGGCGGCGGCGGCGGTGCCTCCTGCCCGTCTTCTTCCTTCGCCAGCCCGGGCGGCAGCGTCTTCTTCAGGCGATCGGCAAGCTCGTCGCTGCCGGGGATGTCCTGCGCGCGCACTATCAGGTCTGCGCCCACTGCGCCGATCTGCGGCACGGCCTGCGCCAGCGCGATGGTCTTCTCGGCCATCTCCATGCGCTTGGTGGCGTAGGACGGCCCAACGATTACCTGCACCTCGTACTTGCCATCAACAATATCCGTCTCTGGCGTACCGTCGTTGACCACGAAGGACTGCGGCGTGTTGTCCTCGGCCAGCGTGCGGATCACGCGCCGGTTGCGCATCACGATCGGGATCAGGCCGACAATGACGCGGCCGCAGTAGGCGATTGCCGATGCGAACAGGTCGGGGAAGTCATACGTGGCGTTATCGCCTTGAGCCTGCACGGCCAGGATGGCGCGGCCGGACTTCTCGCTGCTCTGGTTGCCCAGCGAGCGGTCGAATAGCCCTGTAGTCGCCTTGATGTCGTCGATGGCCTGCGCCGCTTGCGACATCTCTGCGGGGTTGAGCGACGCCGGCTGCTGGCGCTGCGGTGCCCCCGGGGCCTGCGGGTCAGGGTTGTACAGCAGCACGCCAGCCGTCGAGCGGTTGGCGTTTGCCCACGCCGTCATCTGCCCCTCGACCTGCTTCGGCGTGGCGATAAACGGCTGCTTCGGGGCAAGCGCAATCTTCTCTGCGATTGCCGACTGCCAGAAGTTGTACGCCTGCTGCGGCCCCTTGGCGTCGCGGATCAGTGACCAGTGGCGCACCTGATCGCCGACCCACTGGCGCGGCCCCTCGACGCTGACGATGGGGATCATCTTGCCCGGGAACTCGTGCGGGCCCTCCAGCACCTTCGCGCCGTTCAGCAGGGCACGCATGACGCGCCTTTTCCTGATCGTGCGCGTCTGCGCAATCGCCACGATGGCGTTCGGGAATTGCTCGTGGTCTGGCGGATACTGGTACTGCTGGCCTACCTCGCCGCCCTCTACGATCTCGCCGCTTTCGAGGATCGAGATGGTGGATGTCTGCGAATCGTCGTAGTACCAGTATTCAGCCAGCCGGATCGTGTCGATGGTCTTCCAGCCGTCGAGCAGCACGCGCTCGTTGCTGGTATCCCACGAGGATTCCGTCTCGTCCGGGTACAGTTCGGCAAAACGCTCCTTGGAGACGTCCTCGCACACAAAGCAGAACTCATCGTCCGAGTGGTCAACCTGCTTGCTGTCCGGGTCGCGATAGACCGCAAACGGCGACAGGATCGGTTCGATGCTGATTTCCTGATCGAACGTCTCGTCATCCAAATAGCGCGTGGTGACGCGCCACGAGCCACGGAAGCCGCTGCGCACCACAAGTTCGTAGGCGGGCATGTACACCTGCTGCGCCCGGCTTTGCGACTCGATCTGCCGGATGATGCCCTCGTAAATCTCGGCTTTCTTCTTGGCTCGCTTCTCGCCCTCCGCGTCCTCCATGCCGGCGGGGATGACCTTGATGCCCGGCTTGTTCTGGCGCGCGTCGTTGATGACTTGCTTGATCGGGCCGGCCAGCCGGTTGATCGTCAGCATCGGGCGGCCGGTCTTGCGTCGTTCCTCGACAACCTCTGGCGGCCACTGACCCTCGCCTCCAGCCGCAAAGCGCAGGTCTTCTGCTGCAAGCAATCGATCCGGGCGCTCGAAGTCGTCGCACAGTTTCCATCTTTTCATCGCGACGGAATGCAGCTTCCGCAGTTCCTCGTCGCGCGGGTCTTTCTGCTCATCCATGGCCGGCGCGGTCATGCCATCCATGAGGTTCTGCCCTGGCGTTCGAACGAGGAAACGTCAACCGACGCTGTCGAGACCGGGCGGGCGAACGTCAACACAATCGCGTCTCCCCTGTCCGGTGAGCGGCCGAGCCGCTTCTTGAGATCATCTTTGGATTCGAGCTGGTACTGCGAATTACTCGTGAACTTGTACTGCACCGTGCACAGATCGGCCTGCACAGCGTCGTCATCCGGCAACACTGCCGGCTGCTCCTTGAGCCAGTCGCGCAAATTCCCGTACATCTCGGCGCGCAGGTTTCGGTACTTGGCGTCATCGAGCGCTGACTCGCCCGCATTGACCGGGATCAACTTGCTGCCGTAGCCCATCTCGCGCAGTCGGTCCACCACGCCGGCACCGATGCCCACAACGTCAATGAACGCGAAGTCGATGCCCGTATCGAGGCGCTTCTTGACGATGCCGGCAACTTCCATCGTGTCCCGCTTGGCCAGCGTCTGCACGGCATGCACAACGCGCCCCTGCCGCTCCACAATCGCCGTCAGGTCGTCCCCAAAGCGGGCGGGGTCAACCCCAAGCAGGCGCGGCCCGACGGGCTCTGCATGCGCCCTGCGGGCGATCTGGACCAGTTCCGGCGAGATGAATGACTGTTCTGCGCTGGCCTCAAACGCTTCATCCGGGTTGGCCGGGTATTCGCGTTTGAACTGACCGGCGTCGCCGTTGAATTCGGTGATCTTGTGCGCCCTCCACGCCATCTGTGGCAGCGTCAGGTTGTTCGCCGCCATGTACAGCCGATCCTCGTCGCTCAGACCCAGCCCTTCCGGGTCGTGCTGGTACTCGTCTTGCCAGTACCAGGGGATGAATACCGCGCGGTACTCGCTTCGGCCCGCCACCGCCTGCTGCCAGAAGCCGTGGAACACGTCTCCCGGGCCATTTGCCGTGCTTTCGAGTAGCACTTCGGTGTGGTCAAGCCTCGGAATCGCCTGCATCACGCCGCCGATGTGCGTCTGCGCGTGCGGCCAGTAGGCCACTTCCGAACCGTGGAACATCTGGATGGTTTTTGACCGTCCAGCGCCCTTGCTTCCCGCTGTCGCGACCGTATAGCCGCTGTCCAGCAGGTCAAACTGCAGCGCCTTGGCGTTCGATGCGCCCGTGTGCGGCCTGAACAGCGGATGCACGTTCTTGTGGAACCGCTCGGTCATGGCGAACAGGTTATCCGTCGCATCCTGCTCATGTGTCAGGATGAACGCCTGCATGCCACGCATGTGCGTGAGCTTGTGGTACGTCCTGGCCTGCCAGTACGTGCTGATTCCCTGCTGGCGGCCCTTGACGCACACCAGCCGCACCATGCCGGTTGTTGCTAGCTGTTCCTCTGCGATCTTGTGCAGGTAAAGCTGCGCACGATTGAGCCGGAACGACTCGATCGCACCTGCCTTAGTGCGTATTTTGAGGCATGTCGCCGCGTACAACGGGAAGTTGTCCCGCAGCTTCTTCCTCAGCTCGAATTCGGAAGGCAAGTTGGGCGAGTGCATCTTCGTGGCTCTGGCCGACGTTGCCGGTCATGTCAATCGACTTGAGGTCGGGCATGTGCTTGTTGAGCATCCGCATAAGCAGGTCGCCCGCGCTCTTGAGTGCGCCAACCCTCCCCGTTTCGCACGTCGGCTTATCGGCTAGGACCATCAGTTCCTTGACAATGCCGATAACGGTGCGCTGGATGCGCTCTGCGCCCCACGCGGTGTTGGACTGCGCCCAGTAGTCACCAAACTTGCGCTCGAAGTCGCGCTCGCGAAGCTCCAGCGCTTCCACCTCGTCCGGCGTCATGCCGTCGAAAGTTCCCTGTTGCGGCGTGCTCATCCGATCCTCACGGGTTCACGATGTCGATAACGTACTCCAGCACCTCGCGGGAGCCATCGGAGTACGTCAACCACAGTTCGAACGAGTATTCGCCGACGTTCGCAGACGTGACGAACGCAGACCAGCCGGCCGTCGTTTGCGTCTCGCTCGACAGCGTCAGGCCGTCGTCAATGTTTGCGGCCGCTGCAGTCGTCAACGTGACGCCGTTGGCGTCAAGGTACGTCTGCACGCTGTGCCTGACTGGCAGGATCGCGTTGGTGTGCCGGCGGTAGCGCCGGAACGGCTTGGTCAGACTCATGCCGCCCTCCTGCCTCCACCCCAGCCGCGCGTTACGGCCTGCGTCGTCAGAATTCTATTGACGACACTGAGGCCGCTAGAGCGCTGGAATGACGAACTGGTGACTGGCTCAGACGTTCGCAGATACGCTTCTTGCGCAGCATCGCCGTTGGTCGTGGCGTCTGCGCTGTGAGCAACGTGAACGTAGTAATTGCCGCCGCCAAGAGCCGCGCCGCTGATGTCGATGTTTATCGAGGTGGACGCAACGGCTTGGTTGCCGCTGAAGCCCGCCGCCACGGTTGCGCCGGTGTGGTCCTGGCCTGCGATGATGCGGTCCCAATCCGGGGCGGTTGCACTTTGCGTGATGACCCAATAGCACGTGCCGTCGGCCGCGTTGGTCGTGCATGACGCCGTGCTGCCGGCCACGGTGGGCGTGGTTACGGACGGTGCCCATGCGCCGAACATGCCGGGCGTCTTGCCGTCGTGCCCTGCCGCGCGGCCCGCTGCGTTGGTAGGAACCCAGCCTCGCCGAATCCACTGCACGGCAAGCTGAATGCCGGTGCTCGTGACCGACGTAGAAAACGTGCCGTCATGCATTGCCAGCAGCAGCAGGCGGGCGTTTACCGCCGTCGCGGCCGTGCCCGGGGTCGTCGTGCTGTCGCCGCTGGCACCGATGCGCGCACCCCACCACGCGGCCCACTGCGGCATGCGCCGCGTCGAGTCGATGAATCCAGGGTCTTCGCCGTAGATGTCGTTCGCGGCGGTCGGAAGCGTTTGCGTGCCAACTGCGGGAGATGACGCAACCGACGCGTAGGCCGTCGCCGCAGAAGAGACGTTGGTGGCGTAGACCCAGTTGTAGTCAATACCCGTCTCGGTGAATGGGTCGTTGGTCGACTGCGCCGCCTGCATGTAAGTGAGCAGCCCGCTTGTGGTGCCGGCATACGCGCCCGCGCTGGGCTCCACCGCAAGGTTTGACTTCACCGACACGACGCGATCAGGCTGGCACGTGGTCGTCTCGCCGACGCTGATGCCGCGCGTGCCCGTGCCTGATATGACGCCGGTGCAGTGCTCGTATGCGATCGTGTGGTGATTGCCACCAGACTCGCCGAGTTGCGAGAGCCACGTGCCGACCTGCCCGCCTGAGCTGTTGCGCGCGAACAGCATGTTCCGCATCGCGGTCAGGACGTTGTCCGTCGGGTCCGGCATGACGCAGTCGCCGTCTTCCGTCGTACCTTCGTATAGATAGATCGGGCCTTCTACCGCACGTGCGCCCGAGAGGCCGTTGTTGATCCCGCCCCAGTGAGGATTGACGTTAGTCGTGTCTTTCCACAAGATTTCGTGCGTGACGCGCGTGCCGCCAGACGCGGGGATGAACGGGTTCGGGTTCTGACTGCCGCCTGCGGCGGTCGAGCGCTTGATGTTGTACCCGCCGTCGGAGAACCCGCCTCCGCCACTGTAGGTAAAGCTGCCGTCGAAGAAGCACTCGTTGATGACATGTCCGGTCGCTGTGTTCCACGCGCCGGTTGCCCCGGGGTTTGCGTCGAACGTGCAGTTGGACACCGTGAACGTGACGGACGAACTGGCGCACGTAATGCAGCGCGAGCCAGACACGCTGTTGGTCCAGACGCAGTACGACCAGTCGCTGGTCCCCGCGCCGCTGTAGGACACTTCGATTTCGTCGCACTCGTCGAAATCGCAGTACGCGCCCTCGATTTTCCCCGCCGAGCTGATGACGTGCGAGACGTTCCAGCCCTGCGTTGAGCCGCTGTTCTGCATGCGCTGCACGAGCGCACGTGCGCCTTCCGCGCCGTTGATGTCGAGCTGACCGGCGTTGGTGACGCTGCCGGAGCCGACTTGGTACCAGTAGTAACCAACGGGCGAGGTTATCGTGGCGTTATTGTTGAGCACGAGCTTGCCCGTGCCCGTGACGCCGAAGCGGCACCGATATTCGGTGGTGGTCGCCTGCCCGCTCGGGTCGACGTTCAGGACGCCGCCGCCGTTGATGGTGACGACGCCGCCGCCCGTGACGTCAAGCGGCCCCTTCATGTTCAGGGTACCGTTGATAACTAGCTGCCCGGTGCCCTGCACCTCAAGGCCGTCGGTTGACACCGCTGCGGTGGCCGAGGTTGGCGACGTGCCGCATTCGGCCGTCGTCGAGACGGCAACCGTGACGGTGATGCCGGTGTTGATGACGACCGTGTCGCCGGCAACGGGCGCAGACGAGCCGCCCCAGGTGGCCGTGTCGGCCCAGTTACCGGTGACGCTTGCGGTGCGAGCGGCCATCTAGCGCGGCCGAACCACTGCGCAGGTCGTGGTGCAGACTGCCGGTTCCTGCCACTGCACGGTCACGGTTGACGGCGCAGCGATGGCTTTGGGCGCGATGCGGAATTCGGCGCTCATGTCCGACTCGCGCAGGCTGCCATCGGGCGCGCGCGCAAACACGGTCAGCGCGCAGTCGCGCGCCGTGGTCACATCCAGCGTCATCGTCGAGACGTTGCCGGGCGCACCCTGAGCGCTGGTGTACGGCCCTGCCGCCGTGCGGCAGTAGAGTTGCGCGTGCTCGATGGCGGCGAGCGGCGAACCGTCGGTCCATGCGGTGGGGTTGGTCCAGCGCAGCGTCACCGGCGCGCCGAATGCCGAGGTGGCGAGGATGAGCGCGAGCAGGTAGCGAATCATTGCTGTCGGGCCTGCTGCAGCTCGATGGCGCGCATGCGGTTGGCAATGTCAACCTTGCTTTCGCGCAACTCGGAAAGCGTCGAGATCATGACGGCCTGTTGGGTCTGGATGGCGATGAGCGTGGAGATGGTCCACGAGCCGACGGCAATCGATGCGCTGGCGATGAGGGCCAAGAGCCAGACGGGCACGCTTACCGCATTGGTCTGGACCGCCTGCGCCACTTCCTTAAGCCTCCATCCGTGTTGGGATGGCGGAATGCCATCATCGTGAGCCACAGCCGACATGCGTGATGCGCTCCCGCCCGACGATGCGAGCACGTTATACCGGATGCCCGCTGCCGGACTGGCGCGGTTGGAGGGCACGTCTTGTGCCCATAAAGCAAAACCCCGCACTAGGCGGGGTTCGCGGGGGACGTCAGAGACGTACCGGGGGTTAGGGTGCCGGCCCGCACGCCAATGCAGGGTCGGCCATTGTCGCAATGCTGTTGCCAGCTGCTCCAATGCTCTCGGCGAGACGTAGAGACGGTTTCCCACTCTCTGCGGCGTATTGAATTCCAGCGCCGCCGATATGTCAAGCGGGAGCTTTACTTATCGGAGCGCCCTGCCGATGGCGCGCTCCGCATCCGACTCCCACACGTCCAGCATCGCACGCACCAGCCGGTAGCGCGGCTCCCACAGACCCAGCCAGATGGCTTGCGTGACCTGCAGCGCTTCCGCGTAGTCCTGGGGCCTGCGGAGCTGGACGCGGCCCGTGCCCTCGCACGTCGCACACACCTTCTGGTTGTGATGGATGCCGCAGCCATTGCACGCAGGGCACAGCGGCGGCTGCAGATGCTCGCCCAGCGCGATCTGCGACAGCCAGCGCACGCGCTGTACGCCCCGCTCGATGGTCCATTTGGCGCGGTTGGCGATCGAGATGACCTCAAGGTAGACCTGCGTCTGCAGGCGCGGGTACAGGTCGCCGTGGCCGGCGTAGCGCACCAGCACCAGCAGCTCCGGCCCGCTCTCAAGGCCCGCCATCGCCACCGCTGCCGCCACGTCCTGCGCAGTGATGCGGTCCTTCCCGCCTCGCCCGCCGATGCCGGTCGTGCCGTGCGGGCACATGAGAGCTAGAGTTTCGAGGGCGCTCATTCACCCGCCTCCCAAAAACGGCCCTCGTAGCCGCAAAGTGCGTCGTTTGCGCGCATGTAAACGCACTCCGACAGCTTGCGCGAGCCAGTAACTAGGCTGTGCTCGCCCGAACTTGGATGCCGACACTTCATGTCCTCGCGAAGTGAGTCGTAAGCCACGCCGCCCAACCCAAGCATCCGCACGTGCTGATACATCGAATGACTGCAGTTCTTGCACAGCTTGGCCATATCGCTCATTCCTTCGGCCCCGTCATCCCGACCCACAGCAGCCCGAGGCCCAGCAGCGTCGGTATTGCGATCAGCGCGTACATTGCGTCTTGTGAAGTCACAGCAGACCTCCGAGGGCCAGCCCGAAGATGAAGCCCGCGCCGCCGTTGGTGTAGCCACTGCCGCCGCCAGCGTGGCGATTGCGGACTTCCCGAGCGATGTCCTCCATCGCACGCGCTTGGCGCTCCTTCCGCTCGATGGCAGCTAGCCGCTCCTTCTCGGCCCAGTAGCCGGCCTGCGCGTCTGGCGGCAGCGATTGCACGTGATCGTGCTCGGCCTTGGCCTGCGCAAGTGCCGCCGCCGCCATCATTGCCATCGAACTCATTGCGATGCCTGACGATACAAAGCTCATGCCTTCTTGCCTCCCCCGATCGCCACGACCTTCTCCGGCTTCGTCTCGGTCGGCGCTTCCTCGCCGGGCGGGTCGTCGTAGTCCTCCAGCGGCCGCGCCGCCATCAGGTAGCGCAGGCCGGCAGCAAGCGTCACCATCGTCACGAGGAACGTGTGCTCGAAGTCGTCTTCGTCCATTGCTAGCCTCTCCTCGCCCACTGCTTGCGCCGCCACCCGAGGAAATCGACGCCCGTGTCCACGTCATGCATGACGGTGACGAATCCAGCCGGCGTCTTCGCATTCGGGTCGATGATCGTGAGCACAGCCGGCGAGACGTGCTGGTCGCGGAACCCCTTGTCGCGCGCGTAGCGGTCGTAGAGCTTGTAGCTGGCAACCTGCAGCGCGTGGCAGATGCGGTCGTCCTGCGGGCAGCGAAGAATCATGTAGCCCGACACGTGGCGATGGCCGCAGACGCTGATGTCGTCCCAGTTGCCCATCTGCACCGCGCGGCCAACGCCGTGGGCGGGGTTCCACATGCTGTGGCCGCTGAAGTCATGCCGCGCGTTGATGCTGCAGGTTCGCCCGCTCGGGAGCTCCAGGCGCATGCGAATCTCGGACGGCTGGTGGAGCGCACCGGCCTGCGTGGCAATCCAGCGCATCGGGTCGCGAGCATCGCCGTGCCAGTAGTCGTGGTTCCCTGAGATCAGGTACAGCCACTTCGTGCCGGCCGGCGTCTGGTAGAGCGACATCCACCATTCGAGCAGGGCGACGGCCTGCATTTCGGTGGTGGACTGCGAGCCGTACAGCCTCGCCAAGCGACCGACCCAGTTGTTGATGCCGTCGCCGACGTTGCCCGCAAACAGGCCCTCGGTCTCCCGGCACAGGTTGGCGTGATGCTCCAGCGCGTGGATGTCTGCGCCGTCGTCGTCAATGTGCGGGTCGCCGTGGTGCAGGATGCCGATTGGGCCGTCCATCGTGACCTTGATCGGCACCGACCGCAGGGCTTCCTCGCGGCGAGTCAGGCGCTCGAAGTGGCGCTTCTTCTGCGCCACCAGCATCGCCACGTCGATGGCGTCCGTGTCCGGGTTGGGCGGCAGCGTGAATGCGGCATTTGCAACACGGGCGACCGTTTCTGGGTTTTTGTCGCGCATGCGCTCGTCGTTTATGGCTGCGCGGTCGATGAACAGGTCGGGGGCCTGCTCCTTCGCCCTGCGCAGGATGCGGAAGTACGTGGACTTGCTGACGCCCATGCGCTCGGCCAGCGCGTTCTCGTTCGGATAGCGTTCGAGGTTGTTGTACAGCGAGGCGAACTCGCCGATGCCGCCTAACTGCTCGATGACGGAATGCGTCGTTGCCTTGGGGGCGGCCATCAGTAGTGGTGCTCCGTGCGCAGCAGCATCTCGTGGCCTTCGAGCTGCCCGACGATGTGCTGCAGGAATTGGTTGTGCGGCACGTACTGCGTGCGGTCGCGGACGCGGCGCAAGAGCACGATGGCCTCGTGGGTGAGGTCAGCGCGTGGCGCTGGGGGCCAGAAGCCGGCAGCGTCGTAGTCGGGCATTTGCCGGATCGGTTGCGGCTCGTCGTCCCTGGCCTCGTGCGTGTTGCGGAGTTCGCGCGGCTCGCGGGGGATTTTGCTTTCGTGCTGGTCGGTCATGCGAACAGTCTCCCTTGCGCATAGGCTGCGGCGATACGCTCGCAGGCGATGTCGAAGTATTTGGGCTCAATCTCGATGCCGATGAACTTCCGGCCGAGGTTCGCGCACGCGACGCCGGTTGTGCCGCTGCCCATGAAGGGGTCAAGGACCGATTCTCCCGGCGCGTACCCTAAGCACCATTCCATCAGTTCGCGCGGCTTCTGGGTGGGATGGCTTTTGTCGAACGAAACGACGTGCCGCTTAAACATCTTCGCGGGGCGAGTAAGGTTCGTCCACGCCTGCTCACACATTGCTAGAGAGAAGTTTTCCGGCTGCACCTTGTCCCAAATCAGAAAGCACTGCGTCGGCGGCAGATCAAAGTAGTTTCCGCCCCAAATAATTTGCGTTGTGCTCATCTCCCGCATGGCATCGAACAGCCTCCCCGTTGGCGGCGCATTGTCCCAGTTCATGCGCTCATGCCTCTGGCGCACAGGGTTGTTGGCAATCCCAATCCCATACGGCGGATCAGTCACCACCGCATCGACCTTCCCCAGCGTCGGCAGGATGTCGAGACAGTCGCCGAGGTACAGCGTGGCATCGCCTATCACCTCCTTCCGCACGTAGCTCATGCCTGATGCCTCATTCCGATCACGTCGAGCGCATCCTCGACGGTGGTGACGATGTGGACGGGCGCGCGCCATGCGTCGTGCCAGTCGAGCTGGTCGGGGGTGAGCTTCCGGGCGCTAGGCGGCTTTGCGCCGTCCTTGATCTCGATCAGGTAGTTGACCATCCGGTGGCTCACGAGCAGGTCGGGACAGCCCGAGCCGACCATGTGCAGCGGCTGAACGGCAGCGCCCACGCCGCGCAGTGCCGCCACGATGTCCGGCTGGTTCGCGTCGATGCGGGCGGCGCGTCTCATCGTTTGGCCCTGTCGAGCGCGGCAGTCAATGCCTCGCGCGCTGCCTCGGCCTCGGCCACTAGCTGCGCCAGTTCAGCGTGTGGCGGAAGGCAGGCGCGAATGGCCGCCTCATCGTCGCCGGGGCCGTAGTCGCAAGAGTCGACCCACTCGATGTCATGCAGGGCCTTGATGACCAACTGCATGTGCGCCGCAAACGCGCGTCGAAGCGGCGTGTCCTCGCGGAATTGCAAGTCCTTCTCTATCCGGCTCGACAGGTAGTTCATGCTGCCGCCGCTCATGCAAACTCCTCCCTCTCCCACACCGGCACAGGCGGCGACGTGGCGAGGGCGCGCATTGCCAGCTTCAGCAGTTCGCGGTCATCGCCGAGTAACGGCGTGCGGATCGTCGGGCGCGTGATGCCGGTCAAGTCGGCCTCAGCCTCGCGCGCAGCGTGGGCCGCGTTGGCCTTGCGCGTGCGGCCGTAGCCGGTCATCCGATCGGGGTGAAGCTCGCGCGCAACCGCGTTGCCCATCTGGCCCCAGGCCGCCATGTGCTCGCGGCGATCCTTGGGCGGGATACCGAGCGTGCGACGCCAGCGCTGAATGGTCTTGTAGCTGACCCCGTAGTGCTCACCGAGGGCGGTATCCCACTCCTTCCCGGCGCGATCGGCGAAGTCTGCGGGGATGCGCATGCGGTACGCGCGAGACAGGCCATTAGAGGCCCTGTAACGCTCTCTGGCGCGTTCAAGTCGGCAGGCGCGGCAGTCGTAGTGGGTCGGGCTGTAAAACGCCTCCACGGGGCGCAGAACGCGGCAGGACGAGCATACGCGCGTGGTCATCGCCACGCCCTCGCGTGGTAGGCGGCGCGGAGGGTGCGGAAGCGATCTGCGCGCTCTGCCGCTCGCAGGTTTCGTGGCAGCTCCTTGATGCTCAGGACGTGGCCGCACCAGCAGCACCGAGTGACCATCCTCCAGCCCTGATCGTGCGTCTCGACAACCCCGTGCGGACAATGGTCACTCATTCCAGCCCCTCCCCGCACACCCGCTCGAATGCCTGCGCCCAGGTCTCGGATCGGCTCGGGCGGACCTTGATGTCGGCCAGACCGTTGCGCTGGATCACGTCGCGCAGCCACGACGCGCGCTGGTCTGCCGTGGTGGTGATGGGAAGCCGTGGGACGTCTCTGGCGACCTTGCGCAGCTCCATAACCATGAGCCACTGCCTAGCCATACGGTCGAGCGTGGCCGTGCTCGTGCGGCTGGCGGCGGCGCTCACGGCGTCACCAGCGGAATGCGGCTGATGGCTGCCTCGACGGCCGTCTGCGCCTGCCGCTCCTTCACGGTGATCGAGCCGTCCGCGCCCATCGTGGCCTCGACGTTCACGTCCGAGAACAGCGAGACCCGGCTAACCGTCACGCGGTCGGTCGCGAACTCGGTTGAAACGCAGCCGGCCATCAGCGAGACGACCAGCAGCGCGCAGACGCACAGCGTGATGACGGAAATGAACTCCCACGGGCTGACGACATCCTCGGCCCCCGTGGGCTTTGGCCTGTACGGACCGCGCCTGCGCTCTTGCGGTTTGGATTCAGGGGCATCGACCAGCCAGAGGCCGGAGCGGAGGCCCTGGGTGGTGGGCTTGCGGGGTGAAGGAGCATCAATCATGGGGTCTGCCTCTGTTGTTTTGCGCTAGTTGCGCTAGTTCGCGCTAGTTCCATGGTTCAGTCCGAACTGGCGCACTAGCTGGCGCGCACCCAAGTGCGCCAGTTATGGCGCAGGGGGTATGGGGGATTAACTGGCGCACTTTCAGAACCCCCGAACTGGCGCATCTGAGGGGGTCTGTTGCGCCAGTTCCTGCGCTAGTTCGAGAACTGAGATCGGCTTCCTCTGGCTGTTGCGGTGCTCGGTCTCCACCACCTGCCCTGCTCGCTTCAGGCGCAGCAGCGCCGCCCTGGCTCGCTGGCGGCCGGCACCTTTCGTGAAGGGGGCAAACTCGGGGTAGTCGCCAAGCACGTGAAACCAAGTGCGCGGGCCGGCCTGCGCGGCGGGCACAACCTCGCCCGTCGAGGCAGCTGCGCGGAACGCGGCCAGCAGCTTCAGGTCGTCGTTTTCGCGCTCGATGTGCTCGATGGTCGCGGACCGCTCGCGGGGCACCAGCACACCGCCCTCGAACTCGATAGGCAGCTCCGGGCGCTTCGCCCCGTGGTTGGCCTTGGCGTGCCTCAGAACGGTGGTCCCGTCCTGCTTGTTCGTGGAGATGGCGACGCGGGATCGGGCGCTGTTGTGCCACCCGGTGCTGCCGCTGTATGCCTCGTCGTCGCCGCCCGAGCCGGCCTTCGCCGATGCCTTGTCGATGTGGACCAGCAGCAGGACGGCGGCATCGTGTGCGGCCGCAAGGCGGGCAAGGCCGGACACGAACGCCCGAACCTGCCTGCGCATGATCTCGTCTCCTGCGTAGGCATCGCTGGCGTTGTCGATGCAGATGCAGTCCATGCCTGCGGCCAGGGTCTGCAGCTCGTCCATTGCGCGGGTGAACTGCAGCGTCCGCACGCCACCCTGCGTCTGCTCGACTGCCAGCGGGTTGTCTCCGGTGGCGCAGACGACGGTCAGGTTGGCGATGACTTCCTCGATGGGAAGCTCGTAGACCTGACAGATGCGGCGCAGGCGATAGCGCACGATGTCTGCGCGGTCCTCCAGCGACAAGCACAGCGCCTTGCCCTGCGTGACGCTGACACCGCCCCAGTCTCGGCCGCAGGCAATGTGCGCCAACCACGCCAGCGCAAGCTGCGACTTGCCCGACCCGCCATGCCCGCCGAGCAAGGTGACTTCCTTGCGCGGCAGATAGCTTTCGATGATGTGCTCGACGGGGAGCAGTTCTGCGGTGGCAAGGTCAGACAGGACGACGCTGCCGAAGACAGGCGAGCGCTCTGTCCCTTCTGCCGGCTCGGCCTCGACCACCATCGGCTCGTGACGCCGCGTGTGCGTCGTCAGGATGGAAAGCAGCGTCTGGTCTACCTCGGCCGCTGGAAGCGGGCTGGACAGCGACGCATTCCAGGCATGCGCACGGCCGCGCAACTGGTCAAACCCGATCCCTTCATTGATCCACGCGCCCACAGAAGCGGCGAGGGCCACGTTCCGCTGCCCCACGTCCACCGACTGCCCGACAAGGGACTGATGGACGGGGAACTGCGGCGCGGTCGCGCCAGCAGGATCGGGATTGTTGAACCGCGCGATCGCTGCGAGGTCGTCAGGCGTGAGCGTGGGCAGGCCAGCCGGGCTGGCATCGGGCCACGCCGGGTTGACGTGCTCGGTGTAGATGACGCCGGTGAGGTGGACAGAACCGGGCGCGACGACGTAGCCACCTTCCCCACGAATGTCGATCCGCGCCTTCCCTGCGCTGTTGCGCACGGGGCGGTTGGGGTCGACGGCGTAGTAGTAGTGTCTGCCCTTCGCGGTATCGACCCAGCGTTGCGGGCGGGTGATGCCGCCCGACTCGACAAACGCCATCGCGGCCTGCGAGTCGGCATCCACGACGACGATGCCGTGGCGCTTGCCGGTCAGGATGGCCCAATTGCAGGTTGGCCAGCGCGTGCGCCAGGAGTGCCACTCGGCGTCGGTCGGCTCGCGATGCTGGAAGTCCTGCCAGCGGATGCGCGGCGTCTTCGGCCACTTCACGACGGCTTCGTTGAAGTCCCCGTCACAGCGCTCGCGGATGAACTGCTCGGGCGGCGGCTCACCGGGCGCACCGAGCGGGATGAGCGTCAAGCCCTCGTCGCGGAGACGGTCGGCGGCTTCGGCTGCTGTCTCCATGACGTAATCCGCCATCATTGCGTCGCCCGCTCAGGTTGCCGCCGCACGCTGTACCGGCTCCCCATCGCGAAGGCATTGACCATGCCTGCCGCTTTCAGCTGGTCCAGCGCCACGCGAACGCGGGTGCGGCCGAGGCCGGTGCGGTCCATCAGGTCGACGATTCGGACGCTGCTGGAGAGGCGCATGGAGGCGTAGACGGCCTGTGCGTCGGGACTCATGCCGCCCTCGGCCCGCGCGGCCTGCCGCGTCGTTCTGTGCGTGGGGTCGGGACGGGCGGCCTAGCGGCATAGAGGGCGGCGATCTGGCTGCCGACCTCCCAACTAGCCGAGGATGATCTACCGGCTGCCAGTCTCGCGATCTGCGACTGATGCAGGCCGACCCGCGCGGCGAGCTGTGCCTGCGTCCAGCCGTAGGCGTCGAGCACGGCGTTGGTCATTTGGGTGAGGGTGGGTGTGTTCATGGTGCGGATGGTGCGCCGAAAATATTTTCGCGTCAATGGGCGAAAAGGTGTTGACGTGTGCTGGCATTGGCGCATAATTCTCCCATCAGCCGCGCGGTGCGGCCTCTACGGGAGAAACCCCATGACCCTTTTCGCTTCCTCCGTCTCCGTCGCTATCTCCGTCGCTCGCGCTGCGGGCACGCTCCGGGTGGAGCAGTGCTTCAACCAGCGCCTGCAGACGCCTTACTGGGCGATTTGCGACGACGTGGGCGTCATCTGCGTCGCGCTGACGCAGGAGGAGGCCGACCAGACGGTCGGCGAGAAGGTCGCCGCCTAGCCCCTACCACCCCATCGCGCCCCGCGAGGGGCGCAGGAGGCACGCACATGGCACGCATCTACAGCTACGACGGCTGGCTCGCGGCAGACGCCGACGCTATCGCCTCGTCGCGACAGGACGCGCTGAAGCACGCGCGCTGGATTGCCGACGAGTGGGACGAACACGTCGAGCTGGTAGACGACGAAGGCGTGGCATGGCACGTGTACCCGATCAACGACGATGGCACCCGACCGACCGAGAAGGAGATTCAACAGTGATCCAGATTATCCGCCCCATCCCCGGCCACCTCGACGCCCGCGACGTTGCCCGCCTCGCAGCCATGACGCCGGACCTTGTCCGCGCGTACCTGCACGAGTACCGCCTGCAGCGCATGGAGCGCACCGACCGCTACGACCGCGACGCGGCCGACAGGAGCATCGAAGCGTGCCAGTTCGTCTTGAGCGAGTGCGAGCCCTTCGAGGTCCGCATCGCCCGCGAGCGTGCAGAGATGGCGCGCATTCAGTTCTTCATCGACCAGCATCGCAAGATTGTCGCCGACCACGAGGCGGACATGGCCGAGCACCGCATCGCGCTGGACGAACTGTGCTTGATGGCGCAGCAGCAGGAGGTGGTGGCATGACCATCACCGCATTCCCCCGCTGCGAACACACGCCCGAAGACGCCGCGATCCTGGCGCGCACGGACGCCAACTGGTGGATCAGGGTCGAGGACCGTTGCGAGTCGTACTACATGTACGACGTGATGACCTCTCCGCTCGCAACGATCAGGGCACATCACATCCATCTCGCGACGCGAGGCGTGCATGGCGCCGACTGGCACGCGCTGGCTGCGGACATCGTGCGGGGTGCGGCATGAGCGCGCCGACGTTCACCACCGGCCCGTGGGAGTACGGGTTCCCGACGCTCAACGGGCAGGAGATTCGCGAGGCCGACTGTCAGGTTTCGGCGCAGGGGGCACTGATCGCCAATGTTTCGCACGGCGCGATTTATCCCGCCGAGCCGCACGGATCGCAGCAGCGCGAAGCCAACGCCCGCCTGATCGCCGCCGCGCCGGAGCTGTACGAGGCGCTGGACGCGCTGTCGCTGGTCGTCGGCCTGACGGCATTCAAGCACGAGGGACAGCGCGCGCCGTTGCAGGACGCCGTTGATGCCGCCCGCGCCGCCCTCGCGAAAGCACGAGGTGAATCCAATGGGTGACATCGCCGACATGATGCTGGAAGGCGATTTGTGCCACGGCTGCGGCGTGTACTTGCCGGGCGAATCGGATGGCATGCCGCGCTACTGCCGTGACTGCTACCTGCAGCAGGTCGCTCCCAGCGAGCCGAAAGAGAAGACAGCCGCGCAGCGCGCACGGGCAAAGCGGAAACGTCAAAAGTACGCAGCTAACAAGGCCGCAAGGAAAGCACGAGGTGAGGCATGACGACCGACACGACGAAGGCCCCGCACTGCCCGAGGTGCGGCGGGGAGATGGTCAGGGAAATTGCTGATTCCTCTGGCAACCCTCAATTCACCATCGAGTGCGAGGCGTGCGGCTTTGGTGGCACAGGCTCCAGCCTCAAGCATCTTTCGTACAAGCGCGACCACTCAGTGATGGTTGCTCGCCGCCTCGTCCGCGCCGAGCTGGCGAGGCAGGCGCTGGAGATGTGGACCAGTGGAGCTAACGACATCGGCTACGACGTAGCGCAACGATACGTGCTCACCGCATACAACTGGCTCGGCACCCACCCGCTGCGCCTGCCGGGGGAGGAAGCATGACCGACGTGATCCAATTCCCGCAGCGCCAGTCGCAGCCCGACGAGGCCGACCGCCTGCTGTCGCGCCTGTTCGCGGTGGCAACCATCGCCGAGCGCGCAGAGGCCCAGGCGTACACCGCGCAGGCAGTCGCGCCGACCGCAGGGATGAAGGTCGAACTGCAACAGGCAGCCATTCACTTTCGGCGCGCGTACCGGCTCGCCGTGGACTCTCTGACACAACCGCCACAGCCACCGAAGAGGGCAGCATGAGCAACGTTATTGTCCCGCACAGCTACTACCTCGAAATCAGTTCCAAGCGCCGGCTGCGCTGGTACAGGAAGCGCGAACAGTTCCGCCGCACGGGGAAGACGCCGCCGCTTGAATGGGCGGACCCGAAGCCCGTTGAGGTCGAGCGTCGCATGCTCATCGACTGGGGGCGCGTCATCCATGGCTAGCGTCGCGTCGATCGAGATCAAACATCAACAACTGACGGAGGAACAGAAAAGCCGAATCCGCGATCGCGCAGAATGGGCGTACATCGTGGACGGCGACCAGCACTGCCCTTACGGGGTAGGCACGCCAGAAGCCGAGCAATTCTGGCAGTACATCCGTGAACTTCAGGATGGCGATCGATGAACCAAGAGCAGCTTTGCGAGCTTTTTCGTTACGACGCAGGAACAGGCTTTATCTATTGGCGTCAGCCGGGGAAGAAGCGGCGCATGGGTGTTCCTGCCGGGCATTTAAAAGACGGCTACGTAAGGGTTGGCATCAACTACCGTATTTATGCCGTTCATCGCATCGTTTGGATGATGAACTACGGAACTTGGCCTCTTGGAGAGATTGACCACATCAACGGGGACAAGCGAGACAACAGGCTCTGCAACCTGCGCGATGTTACGCATGCCTTAAACATGCAGAACCAACGCAGGCCGCTCAGGAACTCCACAACCGGACTTCTTGGCGTTTCTTTCAATGCAAAAGGAAAGCGCAAATGGAGGGCGCAAATCAACAAAGACAACAAGAAAATTCTGATTGGAAGTTTTCTTACGGCATATGAGGCGCACGAGGCATATCTAGCCGCAAAGCGCGAACTTCATTCAACGTGCACGATATAGATCAACACAACAGGAAACTGAATTATGGCTTTCATTTTGCCGAAACCTTCTGAGTCCCAAGGTGACTTCGAGACCGTGCCGGAAGGCACGCACGTGGCGCGCTGCCTCTCCATCGTGGACATGGGGTTGCAGGCCGTTCCGTTCACGGACGACAAAGGGAACCCGAAGCCGCCCGAGCCGAAAGTGCGCATCGCGTTTGAGTTGTGCTACGAGCAAGACAACAGGGGCCGGCCGTTCGTGGCGAGCAAGTTCTACAAGATCTCGCTTCACGAGAAGTCCAGCCTGCGCAAAGACTTGGTGGCGTGGCGCGGGCGCGACTTCACCAAGGAAGAACTCGACGCCTTCGATCTCGCCAAGCTGGTCGGCGTTGCCTGCATGGTGACGATCAAGCACACCACGAAGGCAGACGGCCGCATCAGGGCGGACATCGTGGCAATCAGCGGAATCGCCAAGGGCATGCAGACGCCGCCCGAACTGCAGGGCGACCCGCTGGTGTTCACGCTGTCCGACCCCTGGAACAGGGATGCTCTGCCGGGGTGGCTGTCTGACCGCATTAACTGGTCCGGCGTGACGCAGAAGATCGCGACGCCTCCGCCCGCTCGTCAGGCGCAGCCGGCACCGCAGCCGGCGCGCCAGCCTGAGCCGGCCATCGTGGACGATTTCGGCGACACCGACATCCCGTTCTAGGAGCCATCATGCCCATCATCGGCAGCACCCGCCCTGCCGGCCAGCCCGCTACCGTTCGCGGTGGCGGGAGGCCGCAGGGCTACAAGGACGCGAGCGGCAAGAAACTGCCCAGCGTGACGACGGTTCTCGGTCGCTTCAAGGAGAGCGGCGGCCTGATCCGCTGGGCATTCGAGCAGGGGAAGGCAGCCGAGCGCGGCGAGATCAACGACCTGTACGACAACCGCGACGAGGCCGCCAACATCGGCAGCATTGTGCATGACATCGCCGAGGCGACGATTGCTGGCGATGGGTCTCGCCAAGCCGTCTTGATGGCGACTGTCGAGTCGCTGACGGACGAACAGCAGGCGATGGTGCGCAACGGTGTCCAGGCGTTTGCGTCGTGGTTCGACGGCTCGCGCATTGTCGTGCAGGAGACGGAGACGCCGCTGGTGTCCGAGCCACACGGCTTTGCCGGCACGTTCGACGCGCTCGGCCGCGACGCTGCAGACAGGCTGGTGCTCTTGGACTGGAAGACCTCCGCAGGCGTCTACCCGGAATACCTCGTCCAGCTCGGCGCATACGCAATCCTGCTGGAGGAGCGCGGCGACGTGGTGGAGGAGGCGCACCTATGCCGGTTCTCGAAGGAATTCGGGAACTTTTCGCATCACCAGATCACCGGCCCGATGCTGTCGGTCGGCCGTGCGCAGTTCCTGCTGCTGCTCGATGCGTACAAGAATGACGCGCTGCTGAAGCGGATGGTTAAGTGACCACCCGCCGCACTCCCCG
>JACCDR011423056.1_pt1 | contig 30159 bp, 33 predicted proteins | sample 7446431 | NCBI WGS metagenome assembly JACCDR01 (sample SAMN15323443, study PRJNA562643) | freshwater metagenome | isolation source: river surface water | place: USA:Blue River Watershed | collected 2017-08-17
GTTATAAGCACAGGAAATACCGTTAGAATTGTTTCCAGCAGGAATGTAGAAATTGTTATCAGTAACTCGGCTGTAATCCATACCATCTAGCAGAACAATACCTAATTGATTGGTTGTTAATGTGATATTGTTTCTGGAGATTTCTAACTTCTGCCCTAAATATGGTAAGCCTAAGCTACCTGCGTCTGCTTCATATCCGTAGGCCACAATCTGTCTGCCTGTTGTACCGCCATTATCTCTAACGATATTATCATTAACAGAACAGCCTACAGTACCTCCAGCATTAATACCGATACCATTATTTGATGTACCATTTAAAGCACAGATAGATGATTCTAATCTGCTGTATAAAGCTCCACCCATATCAACACCATAGAAGCTGTTGTTGGTGAAAGTTCCCTGAAGGGTACTGAAATACCCGTTGAACAATACGCCACCGTATGTGGTAGAAGAACCACCATTACCGTCAGCCAGAATATTACTTGCTTTAATGTACCACCCAGAGATAGCAGCACCGTAGTAAGCATTATTCTTCAAGACAGCACTGTCTATAACTGCCCATGAAACGTCAGGGTCTAAGAATCCATAATCAGGTGTAGCTGTGACGTTATCTTCAAGATAGTTCGCTACAACTAACCCTGATTGGCTGTTATCATGGCAGATAATATTATTTAAAGTTAATTTATATACTTTTTGAGCTAAAGTAATGTCGTAATTGTTTACGTTAATACCATTTTGACCATTAGAATATGCGTGGATATTGTGTAGCAGAACATTATCAGCACCTTGAATTGTAAGTCCATGAGCGTCATTATATCTGGTAGTCACATTGTCAAAAGAATATCTAACATCAGTGTTAGCATTACCAACTACGGTTAAACCATCACCATAACCTCCAGAAGCTTTAGCATATTGAGAACAGAAGTTTTCTAAAACTAAAAGATTACATGTAGAAGCTACTATCAGGTTTGAGCATGCATTACTGTTATTGGTTTTATTACCATCTAAAGAGATTCCAGATATAACACATTCATTAGCTGTGACATTTAAGATACTAGCCCCAGTATTCGTGTTAGTACGTTTGATTATAGTACCGAAGTCCGATGCTCCAAGTAAGGTAACATTGGATGTAATATTTAATGGCTGAGATATAGCATAAACACCTAACGATGGAAACAGAATTGGTTTTCCATTAGATGCAGCAAGAGCAGCAACAATAGCGTTGTAGCAGTCTGTACCGCCTGTAACTGCACCGAATTGTTCTACGTCAACACAGGTTGCTCCAGCAGATTCTACACCTTTCGGACCAGACACTTGAACTGTCCAATCTGTGTAAGTACCTGCACCATTGATGTATTCAACATTTACTGTCAGTGATGTACCTGAACTTGCTGTTACCTGCCCGAATAGATAAGTATTTGTTGGAGAGGCAGTTCTTGAAATAAGAACAAAAGCTCCTACAGCGAAGGGTGATGAACTGGCTAAAGTTATGGTTATAGAACCAAGAGCTACAGAGATTGAACTTGTGCTTGTTGTTTTAAGAGCTGCCTTACCTTCAGCAGCAGCATCAACAGCCATTGCCAGAAAACGAGGCAATACAGCTCCAGTGCCAGATGTGACAGGTTCGCTGTAACCCCTACCTTTTTCACCAGTTAGATGTGCTGTATTGTAACTAACACCATTGGCTATGAATATACTCATGCTAACCTCTCTATAACATTTATTTCTACTGAAATTCTATCAGGATATTGATATGTGAACATACTTAATGTGTCAAATCGTGCAGGGAATGTTCTCCTATGGAAAAGCTCTGTGTCATCAGAATCAAATATGAAATATAAATCTTCTGTAATGTCCAGCTCACGTTGAAGGTCAAACACGTTTGTAAAAGCTTCTTCAATGGAATAATGCTCTAGTTTTAAAGATACTTGTCGTGTAGCTTTATTTCTTTTAAATGCAGATACACCACCTTCAGAATCAACTCTTGAGCTATTTGATTTCAAACCAAATTGAGTACCAACACTTGCTCCGTAAGTCGGCACATAAGCCGAGCAAGCATAGAAGGCATCAATAGTGATGTACCCGTCAGCATTTGCTGTGTCGTTTATGAAGCAGGATACATATTTACAAAGTGATACGTTTTCTAAGACCTGAACATTCTGGTTAGTTATGTATAAAGCAGCTCTATCCTCTGGCGAACCGAACCCATCCCATACGCCAGAAGAACCCCACGAACGTAGTCCAAAAGGATACAGCACATCGTAATAGTCTTTATCTCCAGTATCAAAGACACTTTCTGAAGCATAATCACCGCATTGTGCTGTAAGAACTGCCCCTGAAGTAAGTGCAGCAGCTAAACCTTCAGATGTTGTATGCGCTTGCCTTATGGCAAGTGTTCCTGTGGCAGAAGATACCACCGCAGAACCGCTTTTAGCATAAGGTTTAACCCCAGAGCCATTAGTAACCTGAACGCCCCAAATCTGGACTTTGTAGTATGTAGTACCAAATCCACCATTTATATCTAACCAGTTTGTAGAACCCCCACCAGCTCCAGAAGTGACGTTCACACTAACTCTAGTCCATTCATTTAACGGGGCATCTGATTCGGAGATAAACTGTATAGAAGCACTGTCTGAAATATCTACAGAGAGAATACTATCCCCAGTCACAGCCGTGTATGCTATTGGTTTAACCCAGAAAGATACGTTGTAGTCTGTATAAGTAGCAAGTGTAGCTGGAGCATATTGCCTGAATAAACCTGTACCGCCAGAAACCCATTCTATCTCTACAGCATTGTTTCTACCATCAGGCGATGGCTTTCCTCCAGTTACTGTATGTGTAGCCCCACCTAAATTATATTCCCATACGGCATTGGTTAATTCTTCACTGTATTTAATATCATTTTCACCTAAACTTAAATCAGCAGTGATTTCATAGAAGCCACCTGAAGCTACAGTAAATCCCTGACCTTTCCTGAAAGTCACGTTTTCTGTGGAAGTTACTGATAGTGAAGTAGCCCCTATAGATGCACTAGAAGCTAAAGACACACTATCCCACGCAGCAATGTTTGAGCCTAAGTAACGTATAATGGCTGCTGAGGAAGCATTGCAATTTGGTATAGCTAATACCTTCAAATCTCGTGTGTCAGAAAAAGCACACTCAAACCATGTAGATGTGGCATCATCATTGGTTGAAACTGATTTTTCTGTAAAGAACTCAGCACCAAGATTTGATATAGGAAATGACGTACTCCATGAACCTCCACAGACACGAGTTTCTGTCAGAGGGTCAGTCATATAATTAGGTGCAGCAATTATATATGTGCCTGTCATTTTAGCCCCATAGTTGTAATTTAATTATATTATCATTTTCTGAAGTGTTTGTAGATGGAAAATATCTGGTTATTCCAATAATTACAAATACACCTCTTTCATTTTCTATACCTACAATATCTCTAAGCCATAAGGTATCTGCTATTGAAGCATTTACCAGAATTTCAATATAGCGTTTTTTATATGCATTATACAAAATGGATGAACTTTTACCAAAACAGTTAATCTCAATTTCAGCCCTCCAAGCAGCACCAGCTTCTGTGGTAAAAATAGTATCTACATAAGATTCAATACCAGCATTTTTATAATAATAGAAATCTGAATCAAGAGTTTCAGTACGCCATTCTTCAGAAACAAAGGGTATATCATCCAGTTCAGTACCATAAATGTCAGATTCATTCATGACAGTGTAATTTTTCGTATGGTTTATATATGCTGTATTTAAGAAAACTCCGTCAGGTACATCGTTATTAGGTAGAAATCTAATCTGAGGCTTACTTAGTAAATCAGAGGTGTAGAATAGCTTTGATACATAAGCACTGTCATTTGTGCTAGGTGCAGATGATGTTCCGAAATACGGGAACTGCAATAAATACGGCTCATAAACAGTTTCATTCTGGTAGTTATTTATTAGTCTGAACTGTAAAGAATACTTACAGGTATCTAACACTAAGGGCAGTACATCTTTAATTTTAGTCTGAGTGTCGTCTAAATATAATCCTGAAGGAAATTGGTTACTATGACAGGTCACAAGATTCCCAAATTCAGATTTAGCCTGAATGAAAGATTCAATATTAATCCTTCTTAGTGGGTATTCTGAATCTGCGTTATACTGAAGTCTTATAAACTCCCATAATTTCCAGAGTAAGGTTCTAGGGTAATTTCCGTAGTCTGTATCTGAAGAATCCTCTTTAACTGGAGGATTATACATAAAAGACAATTCAACTTCTGGAGAAGTAACATAGTAAATATCATTCACAGATTGTTCTATCTGGAGATTCCATGCCCCGAAACCATTTGAGGTATTTCCTGCAAAAGAGGTTGAAAAAGTGCTAGGGTCGCCTGAAGCTGCTGCATCTTTCAGGGAAGTTATAGAGAATGTAGCTAGACCTGAAGAAATTAAAGATTTATCCATTTTTACAGTTAGGGCTGTCCACCCATTTGTTAGATGCCAGAAGAAATGACCTCCAGTGCCTGAAAAATATGAACTATCATATTCTTGAAAGCTTAAGTTTACATAAGTAGTGTTTCCACCAAATTCAGCTATCTTCACCTGCACACCATCGCAGCTACCTTCACGTTTTACAAAAACTGAGAAGTAAGCATCTTTAGCCCCGTCTAATGTCGCTGTAGTTGATAAGGTATGAGCTGCACTTGCTGCGGTTTCTGAGTATTTCAAATAAGCTATGAAACCGTCAGGAGCTGTGTCACCGCCTGTTGTAGTTAAATTAGAAGATGAAGTTGTGCCAGAAAATAAATTTAAATGACCTTCAGTAGCGTTAAATGTGACTGGTTTTTCAGGTGTTGTACCTAAAGCAACATAAGCTCCTGATTCAACATCATCTAGTTCAATAGGACTATTACTACCACCAAGATAGTAGTCATAAGTTCCTGCTGAAATCCCTGATGTCGCAGCAGTTATCAAATCATCTAACGTAAAATGTTGAGTGCCTTTAGTCAATTCAGCTCGGCCTACCATAACTTCATGTACGTCATCTATAGGTAAAACGGATAGCTGCATTATGTTCAGACTTCTATTTACTAACACTGGAGTGATATTTGCGTTAGAACAATCCCCTAAAAGCAAAGGTTTAGAACGGCCTTTTAAATCTGAATCACCCTCTACAAATATGGTAGTACCATCATTTGTGCCAGCATAAACTGTTTTTAAAAGTGCCTTTTCTTTCAAAATATCAATCGGGTCTTTATAGTAAATAACAGTTTTTTCTGAATCAGAAAACCCAGAAGAAACAACCCCTTTTTGAATAAGATTAAGTGTATTGTTTACTATTTCGTAAATGTAAACAGACGAACCCTCAATCTCCCCATAAGGGACAATATCTTCTATATCCACATCACGTTTTACATTGTTAAGCTCTATCTGACCTAAAGTAGAACTGCCTTCTCTATGTCTTATACTGCCTTGATTAAACATATATTGTTCATACAGACCTAAGCTAACCAACTTTGGTTTATATACCTTACCGTTTGAAATGTCTGCCCAGCCTAGACCAGTAGCATAATAGACTGTTTCTACTGCGTTAGAGATTTCAACAGCGTATTGTTTAGGAGAATAGACCATTACCCTAGCCTTGCATTAATTTCTATATTTCTACTCATGGTATTGAAATCGCCTCTGAGCGCATTAATTTCTGTTCTTAATCTGGCGTTCTCTTTAGCATTTTCATATATCTGTTGTCTTAATAGCGCAGGTACTTCCTCTAATGAAGCTAAACCAGAGGTATTACCATTACTTATTATCTGAGCTGGACGGCCAAAGTTTACTAACTCTGGACCATTCTCTCCAACAATACCTAAGCCAGAATACGCAGAATTACCTGTGCCAGAAGCGAAGAAACCAAATTTTTGCCTTAATGATGAAATGCCAGAACCACCATAAGCTTCTAATAAAGCTAGATACTCTTTACCTGCTTGAGTATTACCGCTAGACACAAAATCTGCAAAAGAGCTGCCACCATTAAAATCAAATGAACCGTTAGAGGCTAAATATTTCAATGACCTTGTTAGTGATTGGGTTAAACCTGTTGTAGGGTCTATCTCACTTAATTTAGAAGCAGATTCACCAGTTCTAAGCAATGTTAGCGGATTGATAGAACTTAACTTGTTAATGTCGGTTGAAGTGTTAGAATACTTCTCTAAGATATGTTTTAACAAATCTGTTTGTTGAGTATTTTGGTCTAGTATCGCTGCATCAACATTGAATGTCTTTTTAGTTAATCCATCCGCACTATCAAGCAATTGATATACTTCTTCTAAACGGGACAGGTATCTTTCAGTAGGACCAAAGTATTCCAGAGAGGCTTTCAGATACTCTGAAGACACATTTTGTAAGTCGTCAAGAGATGTAGCATCGCCAGAAGATACTCTTGTTGAAAGAGCTTTAAACTGTCTTTCAGCTTCCTGCTGGATGCTTAGGTACGAGCCAGCAGTTAAAGACCTATCTAATTTCAGAGAATCTCTAAAATCTTGGATTTTATTAAGTGCCTCTTGGAGAGCATTGACTTGAGTATCCACAGACTGCTTCAGTATTTCTTCACGCTTAATAGCGAACAGTTGTTCTACAGCAGTTAAATCTCCACCTGTAGCATAAGCATTTCTACGCAATTCAACAAATGATTCAGTCAGTTGTTTTAACGCTGCTGACGCTGGGTCTGAGTATTCAAGCAACTGGATTCTTACGGACTTGTTTAAATCATATTTCAATTGAGTAAGCTGTTCAGTTCTTGCCTTAGTTATATTATCTTCAGCAAGACCTAATTCATGAGCTTTCTTTATAGCTGTTTCATAAGATTCATTTAAATCAATAAGCTGTTTTTCGTATTGTGACAGGTTATCGTTAGCAAATCTGAATGTGTCAAGACTTGCAGCAAAACCTAAGTCAGACAGAATTTCAGCAACATCCTTACCTTCAGTTTTTATATTCTTAAGTGCTGTAGATAAGTTGTTATCTGATATATTGGCTAGGTCTGTAAATTCTTTGGTCAATTTAACCAGAGCTTCATTTATAGATTCTGCTTCATTAATATCAAAAGAGATAGTCTTACCATTAATATCAAAGAAACCACCGCCTCTTTGGTTAGTATTTAAACCACCTCGTAATGAAATACCTTCGGTACTTGCTCCGATTGAACTTAAGAACTCTCCTAATTGAGCTACTTGAGCTGAAATACCTTTAGCAATTTTAATATCTGCATTTTTTGACCCGTAAGTCGCAGAGTACAAACCTTTACTTCCAAAAGTACCAGAAAACTCTGAAGATTCTGTTGGTGTGCCTGCACCAATTAATCCACCAATAGCAGAACCAATAGCTGAACCTACCAGAGTACCTACCACAGGTATTGGTATAAACGAGCCAGTAAAACCACCAACTGCACCACCTACAGTAGAGCCAGTCTGTTTACCACCAAATAAATTAAGTGAGCCTATACCTGCGCCTATAGCAGCTCCACTAAGCGCACCAGTGAGTGTTGTTCCTGCGGTCTGCCCTGCCTGTAGAGGGCCTACAAAACTGCTTGATACATTTGCAGTACCTAAATTTGCTGCCCCAAAGCTGTTTATAGCATTGGTAGCACTTCCAAAAAGAGAGCCACCACTAAACAGAGAACGCCCTACTGACAACAAGGACGTTAGATTACCTAAACTAGAGCTGGCGGTATTGCCCCCACCAAATTTAGCCCCAACTCCATTAATAGTGCTTGCATCTACTCCTAAAGTATTACCTGCTATACCTATTAGAGGTGCTATAACTGATTTACCGATAGACTGAGTAGCCATTTCTGCAAATACGTTAGCTATCGTAGATTTAATAGATTGGCCTAATTTACTGAATGACAATTTCCCTGTCATGAAAATATCTTTGAAGGCATCTGAGAAACTGCTACGAATATCATCCGCAACATTCTCAAATACTTTCTTCATACCTTCAGCAACTTCTTTAGCATTATTCAGTTCATCATCAAGGGCTTTTTTCAGTGCTGCTTCTTTTAGGCTTTTTGTTTCCTGTTCTTCAGGATTCAAGCCACGCTTCATCACTGTTTCGTATTCTTGGAAGAACTTCTCTAGATTAGCTAACTCTTTTTCATACTTTTGCTCAGGTGTAGCTATAGAATCAAAGATAGTGCCATACTCAGCTACAGCTTGTTCTCTTTTTTGTTTCTGTTCATTGAAGAATTTTTCTTCCTGTTTAGCCAGTTTTGCCTGTTTTTTACTTTGAGCTGCTATTTCAGAATCAGCTTCTTTCTTTAAAGCTGCGTTAATTCTTTTAATATTTTCATCAGCAATTGCTGCATCTTCGGCTAAACCTGCTTTTCTAAAAGCGTCACGAGCTTTAGTTTGTTCAGCAAGTGCTTCTTTGTATTTTTCAGTAGATGTCTTATACTCTTTCTGAACATCTCTTGCAGTATCTCTTAAAGAAGAAATATCAATTTTAATCGCTGGCTGATTCTCAACAGTCTTTTTAACTAAAGCATTAATTTCAGCCAGTTTTGCTTTTGCTGTTTTGAGTTCTGCATCTGCTTCGGCACTTCGTTTTGAAATGACTTCACCTTTAGAATTTCTTTGTTCGGTGATACTTTCTAAACGGTTAATATCTTCTAGTAGTTTAGTTTTTTCTAATAGATTCTTTTTCTCAGAATTTGCAGCAGCTTCTCTAGCAGCAAAAGATTGGAGATTAGCAGCATCATTTAGATTTGCGTAGAAGCTTTTATACGCTTCAGACATTTCTCGCATTTCACCTCTAGCTTCTCTGACTTTATTAGTCAGGAAAGCAAGAGCTGAAGCTGCACCAACAAAAACTATTGCAAGAGGGTTAGCCAAGAACCAAGCGAAAGTTTTCATCAAACCTGTGGCTACAGTAGTTAAACCACGTTTAGCAAGGGATAAAGACGATACTGCGGTAGTCGCATCAACCGTAGTTTTAGCGATAGAAGTCATTCTTATGACGTATAATCCTAAACCTGTACCAGCTAAATAGGCCACTGTGGTAGCCAAGCCTCCTAGATTTTCTGCCAGAAAGTTTACAGCTTTGGCAACACCAGTTGTAATACCAGTGCCTTTATTCAGTTCCCCAAATAAGATTGCAAAAGAATTATTTAAATTAGTTAAACTTTGACTGATGGTAGCGTCTGTCTGACCGAAGGATTGCTCAATACTTGCACGTTGAACGATAAGAGCTTCATTAACTTTCGCTGTTGTAATCAACCCAGCTTCGGCTAACTGCTTTAAACTTAAAAAGGCTGTCCCTGAAAGTCCTTCAATTTTATTGATGCCTTCTTCAATAGCTTTAGCAAGTACAGGTGCTTGCTCTCGGATAGAAGCTATCTCCTGTCCAGCGTTCTGGAAGTTGGTAGATAATGCCTGACCGAACTGGTATAACGCAGCTTGCTGTGACTGTAGTGTAGAGCCTGATAGAGCTGCTGCTTGAGCTACAGTAGTTGAGAATCTGATAGCAGCGTCTGTAGATATATCTAACTGCCTTTTAGCCATTTGTGTTTTGCTAAATATATCAACTAGATTTTCAAGGGGCGAACGTGCTTCAGTAGCTGCTACATTTAATTTTCTGATTACATCTGGAGTTTTAGATATATCATCAGCGAAAGCATTTACTCGGTTAGTTAATCTTTGGTATTGCTCTCCATATTTGAATAGAGCAATTGTACCTGCGGATAACGCACTGAATAGAGCTACTTGAGCTGCAATAGCCCCATTAGCTAAAGTAACAGAACTATGGATAGCTGAAACCCTAGAAGCGAAACCTCCAAGAGGGCCTTGTATAATAATTGCTGCTTTCTCTAAGGCTTTAATCTCAGAGTTCATTCCTGTTATTTCTTTAGATACTCTTTTAGCACTGACAGCCGTGTCGTTCAGAGGCTTAACTAAAGTATTGGCACTTAATTTAAATCCACTGATTTTTGTTGCAGCATCTAATGCTGCTTTAGCTGTTCCAGCTTCCTTCGCAATCCCTCTGAAAGCCAAGCGCAGTTTATCTGCCTCCTTGACTGCTTGACGTGAATCAACAGATATGGATATTGTGCGATTGGACATAACATAATTGTACTTTTACTTACGCTTTCGCACAACAGGCTTTTTGTCTTGTTCCTCTTGTTTCGCTAGTGCTGCGTAATGAGTTTCAATAAACATATCATCCATATGTATCATGACTTCATAAAATCTAACTAAATTATCTACACAATAGATTTCTGCATAAGTTTTAATACTTGCAATCGGAATACTCTGGGGATTTCCACCGAAATCATACGTTCTCTGACGTGAAAGTCGCTGGAAAGCCCCCCAGTAGAATTGGTCAATTAAAGTTAATTCAGGTTTTGAATCTAAAGGTTCATGAGAAAGCCCTGCTTGTTTCCGCTTTAACAGAAACTTAATCATACCTTCAGATAGATTAGGGCTGTGAGTTTTATGCCACTCAACAGCCTTAATTAGTTTTTTTCCGAAGTCTGTTCTTGGTTAAATTTAAATAAAGTGTCGTCGGTAACTTTAGTAAAAATAGCATCAGTTAAATCTTCAAAAGCTGGATTTAACATAAATTCATCACCAACTTCGTATGAAAATTCAACTTCTTTACCAGCAGAATCTGTAAAACCTTTCCAATCTGCCAATCTGCGTACTGTATCTTTTTTCAGGTATTCAACTAATCTCTCACGACCTTCTGGTGTTTCTGTAGATAAATCAGAATATTCTTCAATTAATTTACTGTGTTCTAAAAGATACACAGGGTCACTTTTCGCTCTGATTTTAATTTCTAACACAACATTTGTGAAAGGTAGTCTAGCCCATTTACCATTACGAACTGCTTCAGGGTCTTTACCAATTAAAGCCAATAATGACTTTGGTGATACTGAATTGCTTAGAGTTTTAGTTGTAACTTTTTTCTTAGCTTTTGGTTTTGGATTTTTGATTGTCATAATTTTTCCCTTTTGTTAGTAAAAAACCGCTACCTTTTTAATCGGGTAGCGGTTTTATTATATAAACATTTACAGTGAAGTAAATATTCTATTATGCAGGATACTTCGCAATACCAGCAGTTATTGAGTATGTAGAATCATAGATAGCTGTGAAACCAAAGTTCTGAACTAGAGTTTGGTTAGTACCGCCATTGTTGATTGCTCCACCTGATGTAAGCTTTACTTCAGGGAAACTGAATATGTAGCCGTTGCCAGCAGCATCTTCAACCACGAAAGCTAAATCAACTGATGTTCCATTTCTCAATTTAGTGATTAAAGCTGTATCGGACATATAGATACCGATATTGCCTGTCACACCAATTGAGTTCTGTAGAATATCAATAGCTGCTTTACTTCCAATTGCCTTTAGAGCTTCAGCATTTGTAGTGATGCTGAAGTCAAAGTTGGTTAGCGAGTATGTAGTTTCAGTACCATCAATGAAAACTGCCTGTACGTTATCTACTGAGTTCATAGAAGCTGTTGTAGGTGCTGCTGTTGTTGCACCAAAACCCGTTGATGTTGCTGTAGTAGAATCAAAAGCTAGGAAGCTTATTGAGCCTGTAGCAATAGCATTTAGTGGGAAGTTAAGACCAAAAGTATTGACCCTTGCACCTTTAGTAATAACGTATTGGTTAGTCAAATCTGTGAAATGACGTTCAATACTGTACGACTTCTTAGTAGTGCTGTTTTTCAACCATGAGCTTTTAATCGCTGTAGTGGTTGAAGCTCCGTTAGTTGCAATAGTTTGTTCAACAGTGATTACCCCAGATGATTTTGCTGTGATACGATAGTACCCAGCATTTGTACCTGTAATAGCAATCCATTGGCCTACAACAGCGTTGGTATCAATACCTGTAGCTGAAATAGTTTTACCAGCGGAGTTGTAGGTTACTGATGTCCCAGAAGTGATGTTAATTGCTGTAGTAAAAGCACCTCTCATTACACCTTCTAGGAAGTCATCATAACCACCATATTGAAGTTCTATACCAATATCTCCAGAGGCATCTAATGAAGTCTGAACTGTACCTGCAATGTTTGTATCACTGCGGATATTGTTAGAGTTAGTATATTGAACTTCTGCACCTAAATTACAGCTTGTAAAATTGATGTATTTTTTAGTAGTACCAACTGTAGTACCTGCGGTAGATTCTACCTCATAACCCAGTGATTCTAAATTACTTGACGCTATAGCCATTATTTATCTCCTTTAGTTTTAGATTTTGTAGCTGTTGTATCAGAATCTTCCACCTCAGACCCAAATTCTTTATCTTCAGAAAGTTTAACAGCTTTGTTTTCAGCTATTAGCATTTCTGCTGTTTGTTCAGGTAGTTCTCTTATCATACCCTCTTTAAGAAAACCTTGAGTTCCTGTCATTTTTATAGTTATAAGTTTTTCCATAAAATACCTATAGAGTTACATGAGCATCGTAGTAATACGGACACATCACAGTTGTTAACCAGTAAATATTGTTATTGTATTTTATTTGCGCTCCTGAATCAATGCTCGCTGCAAAGCAGGTCACTCCAGAGAATTGTTTTAACGTAAATATTTCTGAAATTTCACTAGCGTATAAGTCGCCATCTTTTACTCCAGTGTTGTGGGGGACAAATACTTTAAACGTCATCACACCAGAAGTCCTTACTAATGGTGCGTATCCATTAATAGACGCAGGTCTTGAATCCATATCTTCCCTTACAATTGCTACAAACCCATTAGTTAAATTAAAACTAAAACCACTATCGTTTGGGCGTATTACAGGTAAAGTATCCCAGTTAGCTTCTATCCTATCTATAAAAGCTTTCGTAATATCGTAAAATCGTGTATTTTCAGCCATTTACCTACTCACTCCATTCATATAAGATGTCATATTAGTCTGTAAGCTTGTTTCAGCAAGCATAGCTGCTACTTTATAAACACCTTGAGGTGTCTTTTTAGATAGAGAGTAATCTTCTATAAGCGGTGCATAAAAAGGCTCTGAACTGTAACTGTCCTGAACAGTGTTTGATATATTTATCACATCACCAATTCTAAAATAGTCTAACTCTTGCTTTGCAATATTCAGTCCTTGCCCTGTGTACTTATTAGCATTTTTTCTCCACTTAGGTCTTGATACTCTTGATGTATCAACAGTATTCACGTCTATCCTATGAGAAGCGATAAAAGCTCCAGTCCACACTGGAGAGCCATAAGTTCCAGAACCTTTATTCTCTGTGTTAATCATCTGCCATATATGTAATGCAGTATTCTTACAGACATTCTCAACAGGCTTATGGACTTCTTTATCCATAAAGTCTTGTAAACCACTGGTAAGAAAAGACATTCCTTCAAATTCACTAGCCATCAGAACCTCTTATATGAAGTATATAAAGAGCGTCTGTGCCGTAAGCAGTACGTCTATCACAGCCTATTACGTTAAAGCGTTGCGAATTTATCACAACTTCATCATTTTTTTTCGGCACTACTGATAAAGCATCTGCTGCAATCCTCATTTGCCTGTCACCTTCAGCAATTATATCTGAAATTTCTTTAGCCTCAAAAAGCCTGATATGAGCTTGTACGGTGTAGGAAGTGTATGCAGGAGTATTACTTAAATCAGCATTACGGGTGATACCTGTGAGAGTTCTATACGTTACTGTTTCACCTTGCTTGGTTAGAATCTGATGTACTCTGCTGTGGATACTCATGCTAATTTGTACCTCTTATATGGTGATAGCAATGTAATAACACTCGCTGGTATTGAAATTCTATCGGCAGAACCTCCTGCAACAGAATTAGTATTCTGCACTTCATACACTTGTGGTACAATTTCTTTAGCCACTGAAGGGTCTTTATCTCTAGCAAAATATGCTTGTTTAACCAATTCAATACATGCTTGTTCAACATCATAGGGTAAGTTTCTAGTGCCTGTAGTAAAGCTTGGCAGTATATACCCGTATTGGTATCTGACTGTGTAGTCATAGCTGCCACTGGTATATTCCCATGAACCCGTAGAAATGTAGTCTAAAAAGCCTGCTTCAGGATGTGAAAGAAAATAGTAATCTGTATCTACAGCAACACCAAGATATTTAACTGAAGTGATAGAAGTCACTGGAAACCTTGATAGCACGATTCTATTCCCCCCTTTAGCAGGTATCGTTTCGTCTATTGTTGTCAGTGCAAAATCTCTATCACAATATGATACAATTTGAGCTGAAGCTAAATTTATAAACCTAGTCAGCACTGTGTCTAAGTCAGTAGTTGTAATACCTATTTCTGCCTTAACAACACTTAATGTAGTTAAAGCTGTAGCCTCTGGAGCAGTCACTATCGCAATAGTCATAATGTTTACCTTAGTTATACTGGTATTCTACCAGAAACCTAATATTCTTCCACCATTAAGTATGTTACCTGCGATAATGAATAAGCAGGTAAGCCACATTATGAATCTATAAGCCGTACCATAGAGAATTTTATGATACCATGTTCGTGTATTAGGTCTTTTGTTCATTGTTTAAAATGTTTGATTATTTGGTCTATCCAATAGACTACAGCCGAAACAAATGCAATACCTAGTCCTGCCCAAATCTTGTCAGAACGACTTTGAATACTTTCACTTAATGTACTTAAGACCTGCTGGTACTTGCCAGATGACTGTTTTTCTAAAATCACTTTTTTCGGTGCTTCTAGGATTCTTGATAGAAAGAACTGAAATTCCCCTTCTATGAATACACCTGTTACCAGCAGTACAATCTTTACACTGTGCTGTGGAAACTGGCATGTTTTCTCCGTGACGTAGCCGTCCGACTTCCCTGTCATCACTAGATTCGCATCTATTTCGTCCGAGTTCTGGAAGTCTATCTGAGTTATCTCTTGGAATGTCTTGCCTATGATTTGAGAGGGATTTATCTTGCAGATGTCGTAAAATTGGTCGTTCGCTATTTGTACTCTGTAATCCCTGCCCACTATTGCCCAGCCATCTAATGACTTTCTGCACGCAGCTTGAGCAATAGCTGCTTGTTCCTCTAATGAAAGCTCGTGCAACATTCTTCAGTAACTCCTTCATCTCTAAGCCTCGTTTTCCGAAAGTTTACCATCTGAAGAAACCAAAGCTAGTTGAGTATTAGGTACAACATATCCGTTAGGCACTCTATAAGATAAAACTCTCTTTTTACTAAAAGGTTTTATATTAACTTCGTCTGACTGATTTCCACCTAAAATCATGAGGTTGCCCATTTTGTCTTGACCTACCAAGAAACCAACATGGCCTGACCATCCAGTAGGAGAACCTCGCCAGAATACTACAACACAACCTGTGGTAGGTTTAGTGATTTCTGTCCCCCATTTGAGGTATGAACGTGCTGCTGCTGAACGTGTGGACTTTATACCACACTCCTCTAACATAGCTCCTACAAAAGCAGCACACCACGGAGTTTCATCATCTCTAATTGATAGTTTTATTTTCTCCCACCAATTGACAATAACTACATTATTTATCTGCCCTTTTATCTCTTTAGTGCCGATATATCTCTTAGCATGAGTTAGCCATGTAGGTGTGGTGTTTGTTGGTTCATCTTTCTTTACATTTACAGGATATTCAGGTGCTTTGACCTTTATTTCCGCTTCTTTCTTATTCAGAAAGGATATTTTCTTAAGGATTTGCATTTTTCATCCTCTCAGCTACTTTTGCACAAAACTCAACCTTTATCGGGTCTGCTGCAATCCAGTTGCATTCACAGAGTTTAGCGTTATTAGCATCAGCCCAGTTAATCAACCTATCACTAGCATTTGTTACGTCTTTAGGTGTCCAATCAACAAAACTTCCTGAAGTACATTTAGTATCAATTATTACTGTCTGGCCTTGCAGTAGAGAGCAACTGCTTACGCTTATCATCAACACTGACAGCGTTAGAAGCTTCTTCAACGGCCTTATCTTTTTTGACTGATTCATATTGAGCCTCTAATTGTTCGTTTTTCAGTTTGAGCTTAGTTGTATAAAAAGCGGTGAAAGCTATTATTGCTTCTTTTACGAAAGGTAGAATCGTACCGAAGAATTTGATAATAGCTTCCCACATATTACTCTGCTTGTCCTGCTGGTGCTGCAATAGCCTTTTCTAGCTTGGTTGTAGCAGATTTCTTAGAGAAATATGACCAACCCATAGCAAGAATAGCTAAAACAAAAGCGACTGAGGTTTCAACAAGACTAACTTGTTGTGTTGCATCTATCACACCTTTAGTTGCAAGCAGTGTTGCAACAGCAGTTAAAACGTGTCTTAAAATACTTTCTAAAAACCCTTTAGCTGTTTCATTCATATTATTACTCCTATGTTAAGCCCACACTCTTTTTGGATATGTGGGAGTTATAGATTCAGGTAATAATGATACCTGAACTTCTGACAATTCTGCAACACTTCTAACATTAATGTGCCAATCATCACCTAAAACCACTTCGGCATCAGGGTCACTGTTGTAGATAGGTAACAGCCCTATGTCGTCAACAGAATACCCTATATTTACGTTTTCGGCAAGATTGCCTTCAACAGAGTTTATAATTTCAGCTTCTAAAAGCTTTTCTCTTGCAAGTTCAGGTGTTGAAAATACAAAACAATAATCAAACATTATAATACCTCTACAGTTATATTAGTATTAGCACCTGCGGTTGTTAAAGCTGTTCTAGCAGCACTGTTTGCTGTGTACTGAGTTACTTTACCTTTAGTAAGAACTTTGCCTGTAGCTCCTGCTGCAATATACGCCCAGCCTACAGCAAGTCTGCCATCAGGCATTGTCACTAATTGACTTGGTACAACTGATTCCGCAGCTCCACATGTATAATCTTCAGTATAGTTTTCTATCGCTGGCCTCCAATTATCCATAACTGAGTATTCATAAACGACTACGTTTCCTGCGCCGAAAACAGTATCAACAGCAGCTTGAATATCAGCAATCACTTGAGCATTTGTCATACTGGTATAGTTCTTATTCAAAACTATGTTAGAAGCATCAATCTTGAATGATTTGTTTGTGCCTGTGCAGTTACCTAATCTAGCCCCTAGCAGAGTGCTTGATGAATCTACAGGTGTATATTGTCCAGAAACATCTAAAGACCCGTGTACGAAGCTATTATTGCCGTAGCCTAGATTGTAAGATGTTGCAGTACCCCAGATTAGAGGTTTTGCATCTGTACCTGTAGTGCCTGCATTAATATTTAGTGTTGCAGCAGTGCCGTTATACCCAAATTTTAAAGCTAGAGCTGTCTGCTTAAAATGACTGCCTGTTGTAGCATTACCCCTGTAGCTAACATTGTTAAAGCTTCCTGTAATAGTTGGACGTATTTCTACAGCATCAGCTTTCGCAGCAGCTTGGTTAGCAATCACATGTGAGCCACTCATTAAGAGAGCCAGAAAGCCTTGATTTGCTGTGCAGTTATCTAGAGTGAATGTACTTGAAGTATTTCCTGTTCCACAGATATTTTCTACTACATAAGGCTCTTTAGAACTGCCTGAAAGCACTACATCGCAGAAAGAAGCATATAGTGTAGAACCTGTTGAAGCACTGCCTACAATATTGTGGCTACTCAAACCTCTATAAGCTGATGTAAAACTGCAACGCTTGAAAACTATTGAACAAGCATCGTATAAACCTGTACCTGCTGCTGTTTGGTAGTTCCAGCCTGAAGCTACGTTAGTTTCGTGAATAAAATCACAATCAACAAAAGTCTGTTTGGTACTATTAGCTATGTGCTGTGGATGTGCTGCGTATCTACAGTTCTTCCCTTTTATGGTCAGTCCCTGTATATATCCAGTTTTATAAATATCTACAGTAGAATACAGTTCTACATCACCTGCACTAGCCCCATCACCTAAATCCATATACAAAGTAGTTGTTGATTTACCTGCACCTATGATTGATGAATAAGCTTTAGTAGTAGCCCCTGCATTGGTATTAATATTGCCTCTGATGTATATAGAGTTAGTACCATAATTTGCTGCGTCACTTTGAGCATTACATGCAGCAGCTAATGTGGTGTAATTCCCACCACTTGAAGCAACTACTTTAGTAAAACTTGGCAACCTACCTTTGAATAAATCATTCAGGTTCATAATGACACCTTATATGGTATATAATTAAATTCTAATATACGTCCGTGTAAAGTATTTCCACCAGTGTTGCTTTCACCAATTCGTAATTTAGTAACTGTAGGTATAGTTCCTGACGTATCACTTTGTGGTGCGCCACCAAGTAGAACCCCATCAAAAGAACCTGCTGACCAAGATACTGCAACTTCATATTCAACATTAGCTGTGACAGTGCCTAAGTTAAGCGCACATTGCTGTACACCGCCTGTAATTGTTTCAAAATAAAGTGTACCTGAAGAAGCAAAAAGCCTCATTAAATTGTTGCTTGAGCCATCTCCAAAGTCAAAGACTACCTGCGCTCCAGAAATACCTCTTAACTTAAATCTGGTATGAACTGTTCCTGCGGAAGTGTTATACCATGTGTTTAAGTTAGCCTGAGTTGCTGTTGTTTTAACATAAGGCACTGGATACGCAGTTGGTGTTAGTTGTGCGCCCCAGAAATACATTCCAGATGCACCATCGCCTAGATACCCGATTCCTCCATTTAGTAGAGCTATGCAGAATATATCACTTTTCGTATTAGTAGTTACGGAAATAGAACATCTGTACCAACCACTGCCTACGTTTTCTATCGTTGCTGTAGGGGTGGGCATTGTGCCTACTCCAGATATACCTGAAATTGCCCCTGTAGATAGATTATATACGGCTTCAGACCTATCTGGCCAAGTACCTTGCATTCGCAACATGATGCTAGAACGTTCTGCTGCCTTAGTATAGATTGAATATGTGTACGGCAAAGCTGCTGCTGGTTTGCCGTAAAGATAACCAATATAATGTCCTGCATTAACAGTATTTTCGTACACTTTATCAGCAGTTGTTGTTCCGTCAGGTGCAGTTGTGGCATTAGATGTTATATTGGCATTAGTTTTATTCCAAATAGCATTAGTGAAATCTTCTGAATATGTAAGTAAGTTTCCTAATGGATTAACTGCTTCTAAAGAATCCGCAGAGCATGTAACTGATGCAGATGTAGTAGGTATATATTCTGAAAGAAACGCAGCAGTTTCTAACTGTCCGCCCCAAAGATATACCCCAGAAACCCCATCGCCTGTGTACACATTTGTAGTGCCGTTATACAGAGCTATCTGGGAAGTAAGATTTGTAGCAGTATTAGATGTTGCTACTAACGAAAGCCTATATATACCATCTTTAATATAAACAGCTTCAGCAGTTCCTGCGGTGAAACCCGTACCATAAGCTGTAGAAGGGTATGTAAAAACCCCTGTGGCTGGGTTGAACCTACATAAAACACCATTATTAGAAGTATCTTGTAAAGAAAGGATAACTTCTCTACCCTTATCTTTTACAAAATAGCTAGTTATATACTGTATGCTAGAAGCAGCTTTAGTTATACTTTGTTTAATGTAGTGGAAAGCTCCTGCTGACGTATTTTCTATAATAGCGTCCATTGTGGTAGTACCATCAGGTGCAGATATAGCGTTAGCTGAAACTGTGTAATTCCCACCACTCCAATTCCCATTGTCAAACTGCTGTGAATATAGAAAAAGATTAGTTCTTTGCAATTCAGATACTACACCTAAGTCTGTTCTACGAGCTGCATTAATTGCAAAGCTGGTTACAGTACCACCGCTTGATAATGCAGTGCCTGTGGTAGAACGTACACATTGATTTACTGATTCAAGATTATATCTTTTGCCGTTCATCATATAACGGCCATATTGATAATCAAAAGCTAATGTAGCCCCTGATGGGTAAAAAGTAGGTGTTCGCATTACTTTTATTAGACGACCAACAGCCACTTAGATACCCTGCTTTCTTTATATTAAGGTTAAAGCGTATTTAATTGTTCTTTCTGCGCCTTCTGTTGAACCTGATACGATTTTTATACTTCTATAAGCATAAAAAATTGTAGGATTTAACACGAAAGTCTTACTTGCAGACACGCCAGATATAGAAACAAGAACTCCGTCCATGTCATATATCGGGGCAAAATTTGTACCGTCAATTGACCCTTCAAAAGATATACTTGTTCCAGTGAATGTTGAAGGTATCTCAATTGCACAAATAGTAGTGCCATAAACATTTACCGCTGCTGACTTAGTAGCCCCACTAGCGATAGTAGTAGTTTGGTCCTCTACAATACCTGAATAATTTGAAGGGTCATTAGACATGTTATTTTCCTTTTACAACATCTTTAGAAGCATCTTCCTTAGTCGCTGCTTCTTTTTTAACTTCTTTTTTAACGTCTTTAATTTCCTCAATCAGACCTTTAGCTGCTTGAATTAAAGATTCGTCCACAATTTCAACTTCAGCGTCTTTAACGAACTGAATTATGTCGTATTTCACACGAGCTTTGAAATCTTGTAATACTTTAAATTTCATTTTAATTCTCCGTTAGGTAGCAGACACTTTTCCTACCTGTTAAAGTGTCTGCCTTAACCTAGTTTACATTAAGCTGCTGGCTCTTTCAATACGTCAGTTTTCACTGCCATTGCAGAAACAGTACCAGAAACAGAACCGCCTGTTGTTACAAAGCTTAGTTTTACATAACGCTTTTTACCAACATAGCCCAGTTTTTTAACTGTGTTAGTTACAGTCAGTGCAGAACCTGCTTCAGTACCAATTAACCATTGGTCAGCTACGTCAGCAAGGTCAGAACCGTCAGCTAAAGCTCCATCTTGAAGCTTAGGTGTGAATGTTCCAGCAACTGTAGCACCTAACTGCATTAGAAAGGTTACTGCGCCACAATCGGCTGTATCAATAAGCACACCTGCTGTAGTAGTAGCAGAAGAAATAGCTGTTGAGTTAAACGCAACCTCTACATCCATTGTTGATGCTCTATCAAATATAGACATAATAGAATCTCCTTATAATTAAGATGTTACTTTAAGTTTTTTCAGAGCTTCTGGTTTTACAGTAATACCACCTGTATAGTTCAGGAAGGTAAACTCAACCATTGCTTCTTTCTTACGAGAATAAACGTCACGGATTACTGAAGTACCCATAGCGTCACCAATCAAGTAAGCAGTGTACAAGTCACCGAAAGCAACTGGGTAGCCGTTTACTGTATTGTAATCATCAAAAGAAGGACATTCTACATAGGTATAACCATTAATCTGGTTAGGGATACCAGCAGCAATGTTACCTACTTGCCACAGATATTGATTTGTAGTGTCTTTCTTCAAACGTAGAGCTGTGATAGTTCCGCCATTCATGAAGTATTTACTTCTAGCTTTGTACCCTGACTTCAGTTGACCTGCTAGAGAGATAATACTGTCTAGAGTTACTACACCACCAGATACTTCTAGTGCTGAAATCTCTGAGTTCACCATGAAACCTTCAGGTCTGTTGACGTTATTACCAAGAATAAAGTCATAACCTTGAGCTTCAGCAAGTGCTTCAACGTAATCAGCAAGAATTTCTGATTCAAGATTCACTACAGCACCAGATAGTTCTTCAACTGTTACAGGTACGTTTGTGGTGTATCTGTTCAATTTCAGGTATCTCTTACCGTATGTGCTGTTGCTTGAAGATGTTTCTACAGCTTCACCTTCTCTTGCTACTGTTACAAGTCCAGTTCTGATAAGCATTTCTGTCTTACCAATAGGTGCTGTACGAGTTTTAGCATTAACACGAATAGGGTCAACTTCAGTTAGATTCTTGATAATCATAGTATCAATTGCTGTACCGACTAAAGCACCACCATCTTCTAACTTGTCAGTACGAAGATATTTTTGCTCTAATTCTCTGATGCTGTCAGATTTTGCTCCAGAAAGAAGGAAATCGCCTAAGAATTTTAGTTCTTGGTCAACTGGCTTCATATCTTTTGCAGCACCTGATGGCATAGCAGAAAGTGATTTTTCCAGATTAAGCATTTTTTCTTCAGCATCACGCATTGCTTTTTCTTGAGCTGCAACTTGCTTTACTAAATCTTGGTTTTTCTTTTCTTGCTTATCAAGTTCTTCATTGATTTTATTGATTTTTTCTTGGTGTAGTACATCTGCTTTTTTAGTTGCAAGCTCAAAGGTTTCTCTAAGCTCTTTTACCGCACCCTGAATAATATCTACATTATCTGTCATTTTATTATCCTTTAGTTAAGTTAAATTGATTAATGGGTTATTTTATATACCAAAGACATTCGCTTAACTTCGTCAGCAAAGCTTTTAAGTACATCATTCGCATCAACATCACGAGGTGCGTCATCTTCTTCAGGAACATCACGTTCCTTAGAATCATCCAGACTTTCAGGTTGTTCCTTAGTTTCTGAAATTTGCTTGAACTTTGAAATTAAAGTTTTAGCTTCTTTGTTGCTAAAGCCTTTAGATTTCAAGACTATTTCTAAATCACTCAATGATTCAGCTTCTTCTATAATAGATTTAACTGAAGTCACTAGAGCATTGTTATTTGCAGGTATAGACACCAGAGAAATCTCATATAAATCAACTTCTTTCAAGTATCTCACGTCAGATGCTTGGTCATAATCACTTTTGCGTGTGACATATCCGATAGACATAGAATCTAAATCACCAGCTTTTAACAGAGCGTAGGCATTTCTACCTTTTTCTGTACCAAGATTAATACGGCCTTTAACATACAGGCCATAGCTATCTTCATAAATTTCTAGATAAGAACCAATAGGTGCTGTTACATCGTGCTGCCAAAGCATCTTAATCTTTGGGTTCTTATTAAGACTGGATTTAAACGCACCAGCCATAACAACATCATCCACGTTGTCTTTGTTACCGAAGGTAGCAGCATAACCCTCAAAATAAGCAAATTCCCCTTGAGGTGTGCTTTCTGGCGTACTGATAGACTTCAGTTCCATTTTAGTATTTAGATATGCTCTTATCATTTCTCTTTCACCTTAGTTTTTGGTAAAATAATAGTTTTATTAGTTTTGATTATAGTATCTTTTACGTTACACAGCAACATAACTTCAACACTATTCTCGTTAATGGCACTGATTTCACCCAAATATGAAACCAGTGGGGCAAACGGGTCGTCTGGTTTTATGCTTTCATACCATTCAACTATCTGTCCAATCTCCATTTGAGGACACTCCTACATGAAAATATTTTGATTAAAGGGTAACATCATTATTTTCAGGTGGTGTAGAAGTGTCCACAGATGAAGAATCGTTTGCTTTAGACGCTTTAGCTGCTGCGTTTGCAGCTTCCGTAGCAGTACCAACAATCACTTCAGCATCTTCACCAGCAATAGGTCTGCCATTAGGGTCTGTGACTTTATTACCATGTTTCAGAGGTGGCTTGTTATACAGAATTGTTCGTTTTTCATTTAACTCAAGAACCAGTGAGCGTTCTACAGATTCTCTCTTTTTAATTCTTTCTTCAATCAGTACGTCAATTTCATCTCTATTTATTCTGAAAAAATACTTCTCTTTGGCTGTTTTACTACCTTGTGGGTATCTTGGTAACAGCGCATTGTTTAGGTGTGAACAAAATAAGTCACCTAAAGGCAACACTCTGTTCTCATAAAATTCTTTTCTGATGTTAGTCATGTTATTTGCTGTAGTTTTTACAGGCTTCACTAACTGAGTTGGTATTGCCAGAGTGTTATAAATAGCATCCTCTGCACGTTCTATCATGTTATCAAAATCTAAATCTCTAGGTGACATCTCTATAGACTGCCATTCTAGACCACCCTCCAGCAGCAGTGGCCTGCCAGCATTATTAGCCCCTGCGTAGCTTTCAGTAACCTGTTGCTGCAATCTCTGATATTGAGCATCACTCATTATCGCAGGTGCGCCATTAGGTGCTTTAGCTATAAAGATTCCAGAAGGTCTTGCACCATTGTTCAAGATAGACTGATTATGTATTGTTGCTGATGCATATAAAGAAATCTGGTTAGTTAAGGATGCTATTTCTGATTTCCCCACAGGTTCTGTAGGCGAGAAACTGCTGTTAAAATTGTGTATAGCATATAACTGTTGCATTTTTGTATCAGTATAGAAGAATCCGTCAGGTGCTTTGTTAAAAACAACGGTATTTCCATTAGAAGTTGTATGAAATGTAATTTTTTGAAGTCTGCCATTTGAAGGATTCGTTTCATAAGTTGTGTGTAGTGGATTCCCAGAATACAGCTCTAAAGGTGTGCTTGACTGCCTGCCAGTTGTGATGACATAAGCATTTCCGAGTAGAATGTAGTTCACCAGAAATGATTTGATAATCTCAAATTTAGTTTTTTCTGTTTCTCTATTTGGACTTTGCAAAAGATTAAAAGCTTCGTGTTCGTCATCAGCTTCTTGTGTTTTCTTGTTAATAAGCTGTATTGGCAAATCTGCTACAGCATTAGCAATTCGTGTTACTGCTGTATAAACTGGATGTATTCGCTCAAAATTCTGTACTATCTCTTGGTTAGATAACATTGGATAGGCCAGCAGACTACCAGAAGCAGTACGGGTAAAGCCAAACATAGGTGACAGTAATTCGCTGTAAGATTTAACTTCAGGGGTTACTGTAGGTTTATCTGCTTTAGAAAAGAATGGAAATTTCATGTAATCTATACCCGTTACTGTGATTATTTTATCTTATAACTAAGGCTTAATAAAGGTAAAATAAATAATTATCAAATTGTAGTGGGTCTATGGGTAGTGGAGATATTATATTAGGCAGTTCTAATTCTATACTGATTAAATCCATTTAGTTGTATCCAGTTTATGAACTGCGACATGGAATCCACTTGGTCATCATGTTTGCCCTTAGGGAAGAATGTAAGCTCGTGTTCAAAAGCATCCCACCAGTTCAGTGCTGCCTTATCTGCTGGCACTCTAAGCCTACCAGATTCTATGGGGTATGAACATGCTGCTGCCGATATTATCTTTCTATCCCTCTGGCTTGATGCCTTTATAGATATAATTGGCAGATGTGTTGTATTCTGTAATTCCTGAATAAGCTGCTGTCCAGAGGCTTTATCTTCAATCAGTATTGCTGTTGGTGCTGTAAGATACTTAGTTGCTTGGTCTGATATAGCCTGCCTTAGAGATGGATAATCCAGTTTAGTGCGGTAAATGTCTATAAGGTTGTAATGCGTAGCTGTAACCGCCCAAGTAGTGCAGACTGACCAATCTGCTTGGGCAGTATCTTTAATTGCTGTATCCCATGATTGATACAGGTAGATGCCATTAGCTGTGGTATATTCTGAAGTATATGCTGAAGGGTCTGTAGGCAGATTATGAGCTTGCAGCATACTTGCCTGCAATATCCCACCATCTTTAGGTGCAGGTCGCTGCTGACATTGAGTAGCCCAGCCTAGCATACCTCCAAATTCTACTTTTGCAGCTTCTATGGCTCGCTTAGTATCCCTTCTTGGATTTAATGGGTCGCCTTCTTCTCTGATATGTGTTTGTCCATAATAATGCCATTCTTCTCTTTCCTCAGCTACTTGCGGTAACTTGATTAACCTCCATTTATAGCCTTCTGGCAACTTATCGTTCTCCGCTAAAAGAAAGCCTGTCGGGTCATCTTCATGCAATCGCTGCATAACTAGAATAATAGTACCGCCTCCAGCCTTGTCATTAATCCTGTTCATGAAGGTGTTTGGCAACCAAGTTAAACAGGTGTTTCGTTCTACTGGAGATGCAGCTTGCTTAGGATTTAATATATCGTCAGCAATCAGGAAATCTCCACCTTCTCCTGTGGCAGTTCCTCCAGTTGAAGTTGCTATAGAATGTCCTTGAGCTGTAGTAGTGAATTTCGCCACATTCTCTTTAACCAGAATTGTCTTAGGGAAGATTCTTTGATACCAAGTAGAATTGATAACCGATATGCAATCAGCGTTAAACTTTTCAGATAACGTCCCTGAATAAGATGCAGAGAGAAACCTTTCATGTGGCATATGTCCAAGAACAAAACATCTGTAAGCAACATTTACAACGATAGACTTTAAAGAACGTGGTGGAACATTTATGATAAGTCTATTCGTGCGAGGAAGCTGCGGAGCTGGATTCAGTCCAGTCTTAGGGTCTAGCGTACGCATTAACTCATAAGCCAATAAATCTAAGTGCCAAGAATGTTCAAAAACTGTTTGAGGGTTTAGATGATAAAAAACCGCAGTAATAAAATGTCTGAAATCGTTTTTTATTAAATAGTCAAAAAGCTGTTGCTTCTGTAGGGGGGTTAGTTTTTCCAGAACTGATGGGTCAATATTTAGCATATTTTTTATATTACCAGAAGAAGGCTGGGGTTGTAAAGATATGCTATTATATTAAAAATTAAAGAAATGAGATTTTTAGTAAAAATTTTGGGACTTGGTGAGATTGTTTTAGATTTTAGGATTTTAAGATATATTAAAAATTAAAGAAATGGGATTTTTAATAAAAATTTTTAGACGTGGTGAGCGCACCCACCTTAAAAATCTGGATTTTACCGCCTTACAGGGGGGCTTTTACACCCCCTTTGCTGCCTTTTTAAGCCTCATATGGCTTGGTTAAAGAATAATCTCAATTCGGATTGCCTTCTATTTTTTAGCCCCTTGCTGGCTTTCCCTCGCACATGTACCCACTGTTTAAACTCTCGCTTTACACAAGCTTCATTTCTTGCATTAATACAGCGTTTTAAGTTACTGTTTTTAAATGCATTTTCACCTATATTAAAAGTTAGTGATGTTAAAGCAACACGCTGTTTTAATGATAATTTAACCTTAATATTTCTATCAACTGTTTTTAACGCCTTTTTAATATCTTTTTCTAGTAGTTTTTCGTGAGATATATTAACTTTTTCTTTACCTTGTATAACGTGCCCATAACCTATTGTAACTTTGCCTGCACTGCATCTATACGGCTTGCTTCTATATCCTTCATGTTTCTTGATGAAGTCTTTATATACTGCTAATGCGTCTTTACCTTGCTTGCGTGTGTCTATTGGTGTAATTTCAATAATCATTGGCTTTCTTTTTACTGGTAGTTGCTTCACATCTGGCTTATGCAGGCTTGCTGCTACCGCAACAATGGCGCACACTACCCCTATAAAATAAAATGATTGCTTTAATGTTAATATCTTTTTACTGGCAATCTTAAAAATCAACTTAATTAATAAGTAGTTAATCTTAAAAAATAGTTTAATTAATTTTTTCATAGCGTGCCCCTTTTCAATGGTTGATATAAGTTATTATATCAACCAATGATTAATAAATAGTTAATGAGTTAAAAATATATGTGGTTATTTAGTCACATACAGCATGATGATGCATAACCAGATAATTGTTAAATAAAGATTTATTTTTGCTAACATTATTTAGCCTCGTATTTTTCATACAGAAAATTAACATATGTATTATATGCCCCTAAATCGCACCGATAGACTAACTCATATAGGCTTGGGTCGTCTATATACTCAATCTGTTCTTGCCAATTCTTCCCCTCTTTTGAATGGCAATAAGCCTGCAATAATATGTAGAGTTGGTTGTGGTCGTAGTCTTTTAAATCGCCCCAAGTTTCAACACCAGGGTTGTAAAAAGATATAAAACCTGAACGGCTTGTGAGTTGTTTCGCTGCTATTTCTGCAAAAACTTTTTTATCGGATTCTTTATAAATTCGTTCTATTTCTGAAAATTCAATATTGCAGAAAATTTTATCAGTTTCAAAATTATAAAACTTTGGTGATTCTAGAAATTGAAAATCTAACTTAACATCAAAAATTTCACTAAAACAATATGCATAATTTTCTGCATATTGTTTGAAATAATCCCCCCAGTTTATTTCATACCAATAACTTTGCAATTGTTCAATTTCATCTGCTGTTGCTTTCCCTTCATACTCGGATAATGTACCCTCTAATTCATTATCCATAGAATTACCGTGGTGCGTTTCGTAAAATCCTGAAAAAGGAATCCTAATTAATTTTTTCATAATGTAACCTTTTGTGTTGTTTAATATATTAGCAATTACGCATATAATAGTCATTTTCTAACATGTAGTCTTGCGCTACATTTTCCGCTGTTTTTTCCCAGTCTATCGCTATCCATTGAGGCAAATTTTTAGGTATATATCCACAGTCTTTTAATAATTCTTTCACATATTCAGAAAAATAATCTACCTCTATCAACGTTTCGCCATGCGACCATCCAGAATAATCTTGGAAAGGCTCACAAAAATCCTGTAATTCCTTTAATGCTTGTTCAGCTTCTAATTTTTCATCTGGAGCAATATCATCTAGAGTTGCGATACTCTCCCAAAAATCTATAGCAGCTATTAAATCTCTACTATCCACAATATCGCCTAATATTTCATATAATTTTTTCATAATAAAACCTCTTTTTGTGTTGTTTATATTAGTAATCACTTATATATCTTAATAATCCTGAAAAGCCTCCTGTAATTTAGAGATATTTAGCCCTGTTTTTCTAAGTTTTTCGCCGTTTTCTTGGCAAGCTAAATATATTTCTAAAGCTTTTCTACTGTCTGTGTCATAGCCTATATTGCTACAAAAATCGGGGAAAGTTTCCACAGAAAAAGAGGCATCAGAAACAAGCGCATAGAGAACATCTTCAATTATCGGTTTTATAGCATAAGAACACCTTAATATAGTGTCTAAATCGTATTTACCCGAAACAAGTTGCTGAATAGATATTTTAAGCACGCCTAAAACATTATTTAACGTGAATGAATCTTTAAGTTTGCGGTACATAATGCCTTGATAAAATTCAAAAATTTGTCCATTAATAGTTATTTCCCATTTATGGCTTTTTTCCTGCCAATTATCACCTTTTAAGGTTATCGGGTCACGCAACAGTTTAGCATCATAAGTAATTTTTTTACCTTCAAATTCTAAATATATTTGGCTAATATCTAAGCCTCTAGACTCAATTCTAGGTTTTAAATATTCAAAATCAATCTCAGGATTTAACTTTTTTATAGCAGAAGATATAATAACCCATTTTGTACTATTTCCGTATGCTGTTTTAATTTCTGATATATCAGGCAATAGTATTTCACCTTTACAAGTACCGCCATAATTATAGGGAATTTTTCTTTTTATAATAGTTTTCATTGTTTTAATTCCTTTTTGTTTATATTAGTAAGTGCTTATATATTGCGACCTATAAGCATATTTTGAATAGCCCTATATAATTCTTTTTTAGGAACGTATCCACTTGTAACAACTCTAATCTGTCTGTGTGGCTTTTCAGGTGTGACTTGTTCCAGCCTCCAACCGCCATAAGCACCACCTAATATATAATAATTGTCTGAAAGGCTATTTAATCTCTCAACAATTTGTTCTAAGTCTTTTTGTGTGATTCTATCCATTACTTAATTCCTTTTCTAAAATGTTAATATTTTCAATAATACAGGTGTTTATATGTTTTAAATTCTGCATTAAGTCTTTTTTGGCCTCATAGACACTTGCCTTATGCCATCCTGTAACACGTAAAACATTATCAGTATAATCATTATAGTTACAGACTGTTAAAACCGCAGCATTGCCACAATCACCCATCTCATATATTTCTAATTTCATGATTTAAGAACACCTCCAAATTTTAGCAATGGTAAGTCTATAGATTCTTGATAATCACAAAAACTTTTTGCCTCGTGTATAGCGTCTTTAAGCTCATAATAACCACCACAAGATTCTAATATATTATCTCCAGAATCTAAAACAGAGTATCTATAGACTTCACCAGTAATATATTGGTTATATTCCTTTATCTCAGAGTCTAGGTAAGATTCAATTTTTGCCTTAAACTTTTTGGAAATTCTCTTTTTTCCATATTCCTTTTTTATTTTGTCATTTGACACAAAAATAATGCCAATTTGTCCAGAATCCCAACGACAAGAAAAAGGGGTAGTTTTTATACAGATTCCGCCGTGGTCATACATGTAAACAGGTAAATACACACCTTTTCCTTGCGCTGCTAACCATTCAGAAAGTGATTCTTTTGGTTGCACATCACCTAGACTATATTTTCTGTGCCACGTTGCAATAATGCCTAAATTATCCCACTCTCTTAGGTCTGAAGCGTGTTCATCATATTCAATGTTAATGATAAAATTTTTATATGTAATTGTTTCAATCATTTTAAAACCTCCTTTATATA
>JACCDR011341465.1_pt1 | contig 30158 bp, 39 predicted proteins | sample 7446431 | NCBI WGS metagenome assembly JACCDR01 (sample SAMN15323443, study PRJNA562643) | freshwater metagenome | isolation source: river surface water | place: USA:Blue River Watershed | collected 2017-08-17
GCATCGAAGTTATCGCGGTACTTCTTTGAGTTAGCTCCGCTACCAAATGAGGGAAGTTCAAACTTAGTCATTAGCAATCACCTTCTGTTCCTTGTTGAGTCTATCACGGAGCTTGGAGAACTCAGTGATCTTGCCTTCCAAATAAAACTGTGACATCTCAAGGAGCTTCTTCTTCGCTCCCGAGATTGTCCCCGTGAAGATATCGTTCCAGTAGAGGTCTAGGTCGCCAGCGGAAAACTCAACCTCCCAGACCCACTGTTTCGGGTTCACAGACCTAATCTGCTCCCGGATGAAGCCAACCTCACCATGCTGGTCGTCCATCAAGAGGACAACTTCTTTGTCCCCTTCTTTTGTGTGTGTCCATTTCATACTGATGATCCGTACAATCTTTCTGTCAAGATCTCCCGACAGAGACTCTGCACCAAAGCTTTATCTACACTGTCAGGCAAACTACAGGCATTCAAACTATTGGTAGCCTGCATAAGATTATCTGAAACTTCCTCAATGACGTGCTCGATAGAACAACGACCATTCCTGATGCGCTTAAGTTCTTCGGCATCAGGACGCTTGATAATGATCTTACCTTCATTGATAAGCTCTTTGCACATGCGAGAGACTCTTGTGGCATGCATGGCGGCCTTGGTATCAAAGCCATACTTTTCGTACAGCTCATAGCGAACGCTTGTTGCTGGAACTCCTCCAGAGTATGCCAGCTTAAGTGACTTTAGTTCGCCCAAGGAATAACCGATAAACCTCTTTCCCATCTCTTTGGACAGGAATGATTCCCTATGAGAATGAACCATCTCCCAGAGGGGCGTTGACCAAATCCAGCTTTCCTTATCTACCCAAAAAGACTCTGTGATATTCGGGTTTCCCTGAGCCGCAAGCTTAAGTAGCTTACGAAAATCAAAGATAAGAATATCGAACCTCTGATCATGATGACCTACCTGTTCTTTGCTTTCATAGGGGTCTGAGATTACCTTCAACGGCGGGACAAACATCCCACGAATATCTGTATCTGATCCCTCTATTGCTGTTCCATAAGCCCTGGAGCCGTGGTATGCAAGGTAAATAGTAGCGGGCGCAACCCATGGGTTGTTACTCTCAAGCAGCTCGACGGCCTTTTCTAATACACCTTGCTTGCTCATAAGATTCCTCAAAAAGAAAAAGGGCTAGGCCTCCGGTGGAGACTTAGCCCTTTGCTTTAGCTTGTCATTAACCTTCATACCTGCGACAGAACCTAGAGCCAAACCAACAGCATAAGGAATGGCAAGGATGTGGCTGTCAACGATATGAATAATACCGAAGATACTCGGCAACGCCATCAGGCCGCTGAATACAGCCGCTCTCCAATGCTTCCCTTCTGATACACTCAGAACCCACAGGGCGTAGAGAATATCAATAATGAAGCCAGATAGAAACACTTGTAAAGCAGCTAGCATGTTACTCCGTTAGTAGACTGGTCTGTGCTGCCAGCCCTTGTACTGCTTCCTGATAGTGAGGGATCTTTCCCTAACTTCAGCGAAAGTGTACTCCTTGAGAATCTCTCCATCCTTGTAGACATCTACAAGTAGAGACTTTGCAGCGTCACCACGTCGCACTGTGTGGACCTCTCCGTCAATCGTCTCGTTCAGGTCCAACAGTCCCTTCTTTGAACGCTTGCCGTTATCAGTAACTGGATCCTTGTATACATCGACCCACTTGCCTTCAACCTCAGCAGCGGAGCACTTGAATGCAAACTTCTGTGTGTCCCTGTTCACCTGCTGCAGAAGAGCGCCGCCCATACCAAAGGCGATGTTGTCAGCACTATAACCTGCCCTGGCGAAAGTTTCAAGGATACTATGGATGGAATTATAATTAACACCATCCCCCTGAATAATACGAACGCCATGATTCAGTACCTTATATCCCTTGGAATTAACCGTGGATCCGAAAGCTCCGTCCAAGGCCTGAATAACCTTGAAGCAGGTATCAGTTGGGTCTCCAGAGTCTGGGCGAACAACAAGGACACCCTTGTAATCGATTACTCTCTGCTTGAGGGCTTCGCCCCAGATGTTCTTGACAGCATTGATGATGTCATAGCTATCAGATACGCAGGCAAAGATGGGCTGATCTCTGTACTCCCAGAGCAGGTTGGCGTACGCCAGGGTCTCCCTCTCCTTGCCCCACATCGTCATGGTGGAATGCTCAGTAGCAGGGATAGAGAAGCCAGCCATCTTCTCGTTGTAGTACTTACGAGCAGCCACAAGCGCAGCAACCGTATCGGTCCCCTTGAAGTTGACTAGGTGAGCCATACCACCCACTGCAGCGCTCTCTTCAGAAGAGACTCCACGATAGCCGAAGTCGTGCAGCTTGAAGGGCAGCCCAGCTTCAGGGTCGTCGGAAGTTCCTACCAGATAGGACCTGATTAGGTCCTTGATAAACATCGACTGCGTTGCCACTGTAGTTGGGTACCAGACGGCCTTGAGCAGCGCCGTCTCTAGAAATGAGGCAACCCAGAATAGCTCTGGGTCCGTGCTCTCAACACTCATTAGAATATTGCTGGTGGGGATTACAGAACCCTCAGGGACGGCCTTAATAAGGACTGGCCACCTACCACCATGAACCTTTACGATGCGCTCCCAGCCCTTCCTATTGAACGGCAGGCCGTGCGCAGTGATGATCTCCTCAGCTTCATCCACATGCTCCATGGTAATGCGCTGGGTAAGGTACTTCTTCAGATAGTACTGCAGACCAAAGAATAGGGTATGGCTAAACTCGCCTCCCCTCGACTCAAGATATGAGAACATCTTGGTCGTACCCGGAGGGTACTGCTTGCTGTGGCTGTACTTGTATGAATCTGAAGTTAGAATCGGATTGAAGTCTTCCATATTAATCTCCTGTGATTTTGTTAGTTCAGCTTCCTCCATGGAAGCCTACAGTTTACTGCCCGTCGAAAATGAAATGGTTAATGATGTGCAGATGGTCTGAGTAGAACTGGTCCTCCAGATTACCCAGGTCTGCAATAGGAACCCAGAGAGCTTCAGAGGCGTCATCTCCGCCCTTGACATGAGGAAGCTCATCAGTGGGAAGCTTGAAGTAGAAGCCGTGCGTGATAGTGCGGCCTCTCGAATCTCGGCCTGGATGATCGAAGACATGCTCCTTCTTTAGGAAGGCTTTAATCTTCTCACGGGGATAGACGATCTCCGTCTCTTCCTTCAGCTCTTCCATACACGAGTCGAAGATGGACTTGTCATGCTTGACGAATCCGCCAGGAAGGGCCAGGCACCCCTTGCCAGGATTTCTTCCGCGTCGAACTAGAAGCACATGCCCACTCATGACAACCACAGCATCTGTAGCTACAAACGTGGGAGGGAATGGAGAAGCAGCCCATTGCTCCTTGTACTTGGCTAGAAACTCCTGCTCTCTCTTCAGGTCCTTGAATCTATCAGTGCTTCTGAATTCATTCAAGAATGCTGCGACGTAGTCTGAGACGCTGTATTTGCAAGTCCTGTCCCATTCAGTACCCCGCTCATTATCTGGGTTGAACTTGGAGTCTAGTTCAAAGAACTGCTTGCGAATATCCCTAGAGTTTAATCCGAAATGGTTTGGCTCACGAACTAGGGTCCACTGTGGGAAGCTGTTGAGGTAGTACGAGCTGTCATCCTTAAAGTGGCCAACCAACTTGATCCGGGCTTCAGGATCGGAAACTACCTGGCGTACTGCATTCTGCAGTCCAACCACCCAGTTAGTCTCCTGATACAAGAAATCCCGCAGGGGGACGATAGAGATTCTATCATGCCACTCTGCGGGTAGGGAATTCAGTATTAAGTTTTTGCGCTCCTCAAAGGTCCATGGGTTCTTTAGGCTGAGTGGTGCTCTGTATGAGCCAACCACGATGATAAGCCTCCCTGCTTCCTTCTGAAGAGCGTTTTCGATAACCTTTATGTGTGCCTTGTGGATAGGCTGAAACCTACCGACAAATACGGCATAGTCTGCTTTGCTCACCTGAGCCTCCTTCTATATTCAGGACCCTCCGTGGGTCCCTACATCCTAATAATAATACTACAAAATCCCTTTGTAAACTAATTTAAGTCGTAGAAATTACAGGTAGTCTTTCCTTGATGATTATTTCGGCTTCGAATACGGCCCAGATATCATCAGGGAAGTCAGCTTGCATCTGAACCATCAGATCAATGGCCTCTTTCATATCGTCAAAGAAAGCATTATCAACGATATTGCTTGCAGGATTATTGCTGGGGCCTACAAAGTATTTGACCATGTTTCTCCTAGATTAGTTCTGCAAGAACTAGTACTGAGATGACCCGCTTCTTGTTACAAGTATGACAGTGGTTGCCTTTTGCATCAGCTTCCACGTCTTCGTAGACTTCTTCACAGTTAACACAGATTCCAGGACACCTGTTATCGTAGTCATAAGTGGCTACGGTCAGCATATCATCGATGCTGTCGAACCCATTAACTTCAGCCGCCTTCTGTAGCAACTCGCCTCTGGGCTTTCTCTGTGATGAGTCGGGCATGTTATCTCTTTCTTAGCATGATCCTTGCCAGCTTGGCAATATTCTGAGCATCATCATGGCCCCTGTGGTGCGTCCCCACGAGAGGAAGGTTCTCCCTCTCTAGTGCCGCCGCCATGCCTAGCTCGTACGGAAGATGGTTCAGAATTGAGTAAAGGCACTTCAGGTTCATGTGCCTGGGTCCGAAGGGATACTTCAGTCGGAGCTCGTCACACTGCTTCTCGAACATCTTTCGATCGAAATCACCCCAGCTTGCCCAAGCGCGATTCTTGCACTTGTACTCTTGCCGAAGGATAGTCAGTGCCTCTTCTAGATCGATGCCGTCCGTGTCAACCATCTCCTGAGTGATGGTCGTCAGCTGGGTGCAGAACTCATTGATACGTGAACGTCTAGGCTTGACAAGAATCGAACGCTTCTCCCCTACTACAGGGATGTCCTCCGAGATGTCAAGTGTGCAGATTCCAATCTCGATGATATCATGAGGCTCACTTGAGTTAGCGTCATAATAGCAAGTTGTCTCGAGATCAATCACGTTGATAACTGGAGGAAGTTCTCTGCCCATATTAAGACCTGTCGGCTAAAATAGAAATGGCTAGAGTCATATCGTCTAGCATCGTCCTCATCGCATGCTTGTTGCCGCGTAATACATACGAAGGATGGTAGGTCGGCACAACAGCAGCTCCAGAGAAGTCGAATATCTTCCCCCTGCTTTCCGACATTTTCACTTGAGTCCCTAAAACCAGCCCTGCTGCGTGCCGGCCAAGGGTAGTGATTACCTTTGGCTTAATTGCTTCAATCTTCTTCAGGAGGAACGGCCTGCACTGCTCGACCTCATCAGGCTGCGGATCCCGGTTATCAGGCGGCCTGCACATCAGAACGTTAGCAATATAAACTTGCTCACGCTTCCACCCCAGGTCAAGCAGTAACCTGTTTAGGAGGGCACCAGAGCGCCCAACAAATGGTCTACCTGAGATGTCTTCTTGTTCGCCAGGAGCTTCCCCGATGAACATCCAAGGAGAATCCTCAGGACCCTCACCAAAGACAATGTTAGTTCTGGTGTCGCAGAGTTTGCATCGTTTGCAGTCTCCGACTTCTTCAACTATCTTTGATAAACTTAATGAACTCATCCTTGCCCTGCTGTCTTTCCACTTTTTCCTTTGCTTCAGCGAAAGCTTTGGGCTCAGGAATATTCGTTCCGTTCTTCTCAGCAGCATCCTTCCTTAGCTTATATGCTGCTAAGGCGACGGACTTGCAAGCTTCAAACTTCGGACGGGCCACATCCCAGCAACCAATCTGTTCAAGTAGGTACTGAGCGTAGCCCCATGCGCTTACTTCCCTATTATAATAAGCAGTTCCTACCTGGTAGGCATCTGCAAACTTCAGCATTGAAACTACTTCATCAATGCTTGGAGGATTATCTGTATAGTCAAAGATATGACCAAGTTCGTGTGCTAATACTACTAGCTTCTCACTGTTGGGTAAATGCTTCCCAAGCTCAATCTTGTTGGCCCAGTAGTAGCAATGCCCATTGTGCCCATGAATCCACACGATTTCGTAATTGGCAACTCTTGCTAGCTTAATCAGAGAACGCAGTCCACCTATGATCTTTTTTGCCTCTGTGCTTACCACGAGGTCCTTTCTAGATCAGGGAGTGAACACTCGCCAATCATCTATGAAAGTTCCGTCAGCTGAATCAATACGAATACCAGCGGTGCCCCAAGTAAAAAGCTCGGTCTCAGGTACGCTTGTCCACCCAATCAGAGTACCATCAAGGTACAGAGTAAGCAAGTTTCCCTTCGCCTCAAACTTGATCTTATGCCAAACATTAGGAGTCGGTGCTGGGTAATTCCTATGGAAGATAACTAACGGTCTATATACTCCGCCCTTCTTTTCTTGAATCTGGACAACGCCGTCGAATCTCCATGAGGCCACGTAGAGGTTGTCTTCATCCTGGTATCGAATGAAAGCTTTGAATCCGGGGTTGCCAGCCTCACCAGTCTTACCCTTGTGGTAGAATCTATACTCAGTGCCAGAGTCCGTCCACTTAGCTACATTCGGATTCCACGGTGCGTAGCCTAGGGCCAGTGCTCTAAAATACCCAGTATCTGTGAGCTTTACCTGGCCTCTATTATAGGTGCCTACCTTAACCACAGTCAAGCACCCAGCCGTGACATCGAAGTTGGTGATAGCTTCCTTACTGTTGGAACACTCTACAATGCCAGGATCCTGCGCTTCAAAATCAGCACCGGCCCAAGGGATTGAGTCAGCAGAAGCTATAGGACTCTCGCACGTTTGAGGCACGTAAGGAGTATACACTCTACCATCACTTGCACAAGCTACCAGAAAAGTAACTAGAATAATAACACGCTTCATTTTGATTTTCCTTTAAGAGTATCAAAAGTGCCTTCTGCGAGGTCACCAGATACTCCCCTGTCAGACATAGCCTTAATAAAAGTTACCTTATCCTGAGTCTCGGAGAACAACTTCTCTGCGAATACCTTGTCCTTATGGCAGAGGATATCTTGCGAGTAGAAACCGCCGATAGGATTAAGCTTGTCCTTCCCAGTATGGTACACGCCACCCATGAAGATCCCATCTGAATAAGAAAGCTCCCACCCCTTCAGCTTTCCGTCTACAATGGTAGTGCGTGAGATAGGATCGCCCTTCTTAGAATACTCGGTCAGGATTCCGTGCATTACAGAGTGGGCAGTGCCTGCAGGCATCTTGGCTCGGTAATAAGTTTTCCTGAGAACATTACCATTCTTATAGTATTCTACATTCTTACCATTAAGCAGTTTATATCCATAGAGAAGGTGCTTGGTTTCCTTTCTCAGTGGTCGGCCATTTCTGAAGTAGGTCTTGCTGACGATACGAGTTTCCAAAGGGAGCCTGGAATCCATGTACCTATTTGGTTGAACAAACAGAGACTTGCCCTTGCGAGGACGGTAAGAGTGAACCTTCCTCGCTCTGGGACCTTTACGTTCTATTAGATAACCAACCTTAGGCTCGAGGTGCTCAATTGCTATGAAGTTATGGAAAGGATTGACTGGCTGCTTGACCATGCTTTTAACAATATCACCCATAGCATCGCGCAGCAGAATAGTACCACGGGACGAATCTTGTGTATAGTACTTCGTCTCAGTATCGCCGTTAGCAAAGTGCTTGACTTGCTTGTCGATAATTTCCTCCCGCTGCTCATGGCTGTGCGGATATAGAGCAGAGGCCCCATCATAGTAGGCCTCCTCTCTGGTCATCGTTTGATTTGGAAGGAAATTTCTAGCCATAGTTACAATCCAACTCTAGACAGAAGTGGAACAATAGACCTGGTGCTCTTCTCAATCCGCTTAGCGGCCTGAAGGCCCATCAGCCTTCTGATTCCCTTGATATACTTATCGATAGTATTTGACGTATCGTCAGTAAGGCAGGGAGTGGAGTTAATCTCCAGCACGTAAACCTTGCCGTTAGACAGTACGATATCAACGGCGCCCCAGTGAAGCTTGAAAGCAGAGATTGCCTTCTTAGCTTCCATTCTCACCAGATCCATAACTGGATCGTCGAGGTCTTCAGGGAACGAGAACACCCAGCCGTTATCAACGTTCTTGATGATATCGCTCTTAGAGCCTTCATCTCCTGGGACTTTCTCAGAGATCTTCAGGATGGACATGTCCTCGACATCGAAATCAGTATCGTCAGTACGAGCCATTACATGGACTCTAAACTCACGAGTGTTCGGTATATACTTGATAAAGTGGGTTGCCCCCGAACTAGTTATATCCCCGTCCCTCCAGACTCGGTTGCCCTTCCTGGTGGTAATAAGGACCTTGCCAGCAGCTGTTCCTGGAGTTGCGGCCTTGATAGCCTCCTCAGTATTCTTACAGAACCAGAAGCCCCTACCCTTGCTATGATGGGTAGTTCTGGCAATAACAGGGAACTCCTTATCTGGAATGGCGTGAGGATCCTGCCAGAGCTTAGGAGCAGAGATTCCATGCTCAACAAACTTCTGCCTTGCACGTAGCTTATTAGAGCTAGTGCCAATGGCTCCAGGCTTATTGAGGACGATAGCTCGGCCCGTCTTCATGCTTCCAAAGCAGCCAACGTTGACTACGTAGTCGAACTCCTGGCCAGATGAAATGAGTCTAGCCAGCCTGTCTGGCCGACCCATTTCAATCTTGTGGATTGCAGAAGGAGTTACCGAGTCAGAAAGTCCTTCACCTAGAGCCCTACCAGAGTGAATTCCAGAACGATCATACACAACGAAAATATCCACAGGTTTCCTTTTACGCTTGGTTCTCTCCCTCAAATTCTACCTCGTCGGAGCAGAAGAAGTGTGCGATGAAGTTCAAATTTGGATAGGATTTGTCACTGTTAGAGGATAGCACTGTAGGTTTAGTACTACCATTGCCACTATTCAGACCTACTAGTCTGTCTAAAAAGCCGTCATTTTGTCCCGCCGCAAGGGGATGAACAATACACTTAGTGAAGAGGGTATTAAGCTTCAGCCCAAGCATTCCTTTAGCATTGCATAGTTCTGAGTCCGTAAAATTACAAGTTGTAAAGTCGGCCCAGTTTAAGTCAGTACCTTTCCAATCAGTACTCCTCAAATCACACTTCGTAAACTCCGCCAGGCCTAAGCTGCTGTCAACAAACTTAGAACCATTTAGGTCACACATGTGGAACTTAGCAGTTATAAGATGGGATCTATCAAAGAAACATTGCCCATAGCAACGCACGAATCGTAGGTTAGTAATCTTGCTGCCTGAGAAGTCTACTTGATCAACGTTACAGTTCGTGAATGTTACGTGATCACCCGTCATGTATTGGAACGACGAGTTAGTCAAGTCCATATTTGTGAACTTGACCCTGTTCAACTCGCTATGCTCGAAGTTCATGTTCGACGACATGGGGCAATCGGAAAACTCAGAATCCTCCAGAGTAATACCCTGGAGGTCATAATCCGAAATGTCGCAATAAGCGAACTCTACATTCTTATACCAATTCTTGGCTAGCTCATTGCAAGCCCAGTCCTCATAGAACTGCTTGTCATCGCTGGGGGTCGTCGCCATATAGCTCACTTTCATCTGAACAGTAGACAACGGCACTTAAATCACGAGGCTGCATAGAGGACCAACCAGCACCGCCATAGGATGGTCCATACATCTCGGCCCAATATTCATCAGTGTCTTCCTGCCCCCACTGACCAGTAGTCATGTCGAGCGTCATGGAGTTACCTTTGAACGCATTCATAACTGGGGTTTTTTCATCGCGGAAGGAAATGATAGGGCCCTTAACCAGAGGTTTGTCTGGGTAGATTGATAAAGGACTTGCTGAAGGAATGATTGGCTTTAGAACCCCGCACACCTTGCCCTCCTCATCTGACCCATTTTGTACATGGATCAGTCTATAGTTATCCGTCTCTGCGTCTATCTGTGCCTTGGCCCCCATGAAATCCTTAAGGATACAACCAGTGCTAACCACAGCAGTGAATAGCCCCTTCACTTGCTTGAACGTAGCGGCCCTTAAATCACAACCAACAAACTTGCAGTGTCTGAATGTGGCATAACTGAAGTTTACACCAGTCATGTCGCAGTTGTAAAACTCCCCACTGAATACGCAATCCTCGAGGTCCGAGCAACTAAAGTCGCAATCACGAAACACACCAAAGAAGTAGCAAGTCTTGTGCGCCTGGAAGTACCTGAAGTCACACTTCACGTATTCGTCTTCCATTATTAGTTCCTCTCTAAAGGAACCATCAAAGCACTCGTTGTAGAATATTTGCTTCTCGGCCACGGCTTCTCTGGATTGTTAAAAGGTTTTCCCGCCACGGTACTTTATGGAGCTTCTGGGTCCCAGGTATGGCTGTCCAGCAGCTTTATTGGCAGGTTGAGGGGCTCAACTATTGTCTACTAGGCTATCGCTTTGGGCCAAGGCCCCGATAACATCAAGTCGATTCCGAGGAATCACTCCGCTTACCCACAGTCCTTCCTAAGTTAGGCTGACTACTCAGTTTCCCTCGTGTCTTAACGCTTAACTTAGCTATGTAGGTTATTAGCATACTAGTAAATAATATGGCACCACTCGCCCACGACAGCCCGGGTTGTCAATCCGTTCTGGCCAATCGCCCGGGGAAGTGATCCTATCCTCGCGGGCGGGAAAAATTGGAGGCGCGGCAGGGATTCGAACCACTGCTCCACCGCTAAAGCCTTGCCAAGGGACTTTGGACATCCGAGGCTAGCTCTCTGTGGGTACCGAAGGCAGGAGTGTCTCTCAACTCAACTTACTCCTCCGGAGTCACTAGATAGGGTTACGTCCTATCCAGCAACAAACCTCTAAACCAGTTATGAGGTACGCGCCTGAATTGTTACTTAACCCTCTACTTGTGACGCCTCGTCTTCGACCAAGTTCTTATATAACTTGCTCTTCTTGATAGCGCGGAGGGTATCATCAAGGATTCCCTTGACTGCCTGTCTACTTATTACTCCACCTTCCTTGTTCATATATCCCATGGCGAATAGCTTGTCAGCGATCTCTCTGTAAGACCATTCCTGTGCTCTTAGTTCTAGCACAGTGTACCGCTTGATGCCAAGCAATTCTTTCAGCTGTTCCTTGAGTTCGCTGCTGAGGACAGAATGATCAATCTCATCAGTCTCATCCGGAACCTTCATCAGAACCTCATCCGAAACGATGAGGGAGAGGGACTTGATTGCCAGGTCCGTAAGCTTCTCGTACTGCATCTTTGAGTTGTACGCAATACGATCTAACTTCCTCTTCAACTCCTTCAATTCGGCATTCGTAGTTGCAAGGAACTGAGCTTCCGCCTTGTGCTTCTTGACCTTGATAACTTCCTCAGGGTCTAACTCAATCCTAGTAAACAAAGGCTCCTTCTCAAGGAGTCTCCTCATCTGCTTGACGTATGAGGCTGCCTTAGCTACATGCGTCGGGACGTAGATAGGACTCTCATTCCCAATACAATACTCATACATCTTACCCTTCATCCGATAAATGGCGTAAGTATGGAAATCACTTGAGCGAGTTTCATCGAAGTCTCTGTCAGCCAGAATTAGACCAATCATAGCCTCCTGGGTGAGATCATCGTACTCGACACGATTACGAACATACTTGTGAGCCATCTTAGCGATGAGGCGCTTATACTCCTCGATGTGAGTTTCTAAGTCCTTACGCGCACGTACAGGTAGAGATGCCTTATTCTCTATAAGCTTTTCCAATGCTTGCCCCACTTTAATATCAATAGTACCAGCCACTTGTATTATACACTCCTACGGCTAAGCACCCTGGAAGCCGGAGCCTCCTTAGGAGCAGGAATCAAACCACTCTTAATGAGATGCTCAACACCGTTGTCAGTAATAACGCGACCCTGCTTAGAACGTTCTATCATTCCTAACTTAAGGAGATAGGGTTCGTTCACTTCTACGATTGTATTCTTATCCTGATTGGTGTGCAGAGCTAGAGTGTCAATACCTACAGGCAGCTCACTGTTATGCAACGTCTTCAAGATAGTAATATCACTCTCAGTAAGTCCAATCTCATCAATCTTCATGAGATTGAACTGTGCCTCAACTAGGTCAATAGTAACTTCGGTTCTTCCAAGATAGACCATAGCATCAGCAATTCTCTCAAGGTATCGTACCATAAGTCTGGGGGTTCCCCTAGACCTCTGGGCAATCCTCGCGATGGAAACGTCATCAATCTTCAATCCCCTCTTATCTGCATGCACCCTGATGATGCGAACAGATTCATCGAAGGAATACTCCTTGAAGATATACATCATCTTGAACCGATCTCGGAAGGGTTTCGAGAGCAGACCTTCCATGGTCGTGGCACAGATGAGTGTAAACCTAGGAACCCATGCAGTGATATTTTCCTTCTTCCGACCCTTACCTGTCGTAAAGGAGTGCGTCCAATTTTCCATAGCGATACCCAGCATTTCCTCAGCCTTAAGACTGAGTCTGTGGGCCTCATCGATGAAAAGGATGGCGGGGTTAATCGTTCCTACAATCTCCCCCGTATGGAAATCATAACCATCAAGAGGGAACTTGTCAAATACGGAGACCAAATCTTCCGGTGCTCTCAGAGCGTCGGGGCTAACTTCTCGGAAGTATGAGCCGCCCATCTCAGCGATAGCTTGGGCAGTTGTAGTCTTTCCACAACCAGCCCGGCCGGCAAGAAGCATATGGGGGAGCTGCCTGTTGTTTAGCTTCGCTGCCCCTAATGCAATCTTTAGCTGAGCCTTAATATCATCGTTTCCGATGATGTCATCAATCGTTAAATTAGCCATGTCTTCTCCCGCCGTATAGGGGCGTGTCTGAAGATAAGCTTAAGTTATGTCTTCGTCAAGCTCATCACTGCTGGTAATTAATGTAGCGTGGTAAACCTTTTCAACCACTGGTTCTGAGGTAACCGCCATAGGGAAGTACCTATGAGCCCTTCTTGGAACCATCCGGTTCACCCGCTCCTGTTTTCTCTGGGCAATCAGGAGTGCGGTCTGTTTATCACAGAAATGAAACACATGCTTGATGGAGGCCCAAGCTTGGCTCGTAGTACGAACCGCAAGATTGGTAACCATCTTCCTTCCAGATTCCATCGTCACCGTTAACGTGTGTAGTTGCTTTGACTTTAAGTCAACAACAGATGCATAATCAGTAGCGTACATGAGCTGTTCGTCAGTCAGTATTTCGCCATCGAAGATGCCCTCTACAAGACCTTCACCGTGCGGAACTATATTGAATGCTGTGAAGTTTTTATTCTGTTTAAGGTTATTATCCCAGTACCCGATTACGATTCGAGTTATCACTCCTGGATTCATCTTCAATCTCCAGCTCTCTCGGCCTGCCGATTATCTTCAGTCTATTGGCCTTATTTCTTACCTCAGAAATTACCGTAAATCCCAGGGAGGTAAACAAAGAAAGGGAGGCTTTGTTATCCGCCCGGACGCTAGCAATAATATAAGGGGTTGTTGCTTTCTCTATGACAATAGATACAAGCCTCTTACCGAGTCCGAGACCTCTCAGGCTAGGCAGTACGGTGAGATGCTTGACTTCAGTAAGTAGAAAGTTCAGCCTCTCTACCGCTATCGAAGCTAGAACTAAATTCCCCACGACGATGGGACAGTACAAAGCCCGGGAATGAATAATATCATCCCCGGTGTACAGGCTAGGCAGGTTGTTATGCTCGTTTAGAAGCACAGCAACCTGCTCAGCCTTGTCCTCACTGCAACCAGTGACAAGCAAAGCTACGCTACCTTGGTAGCCTCAGCCTTGACCTTCTTCAGCTCGGCGACGATCATCTCAGCCTCTTCCTCGTTCGCCTGCTCGACGATCTCGGCGAGAATCTCCTTGGCCGTTCGGTTGGCGCGCTTCAGCCAAAGCTTGACAGCGTCCGCCAGCGGGCCATGTAGGTTGTCCTGGCCGACGATGTTCGGAGTGCTGACCACATTGAGAATGGTGACCGTACCATCCGTGTTGGTCTTCAGGTCCACCGCGCAGAAATCCAGACCAAGGGTCGCAGCAGCCTTGATGGCAGCGTCAATCATGGCCGGCGGACAGGTCGTGCTCGGCGTCCAGTACGCCCTGTTCGGGAGAACAACGTCATTGTCCACAAGCTGGCGAATGATGCTGGCCACAGTTGGCACTGGCACGCCAGCATAGTTCAACTCCGTAGCAGCGGCCTTGGCGAACGCCTCAGGATTGTCGTTCGACTGTGAGATAGCACCAACGAAGGCACCATCCACGACGAAGACGCGGGTCCGGCGATTCGAAAGGTACTCGCTGGTGCTGGCATACGCCACGTCCTTGTTGGCCTTGGCGGTGTTGAAACCAATCTCCGTCTGAGCGGGCTTGGCATCACCGCCGGTCGCCTTCAGAACCGTGAGTCCGTCAACCGGGCTGGTCCCCAGCTCGCGGCAAACCGTCTCGAAGTCGCTTGTCGAATCGATCTTGACGATGGGAAGAACCTTCAGGCCCGCCGCCGAGAGCTTGTTGAACATCGTCGCGCGGAAAACGTGCTTGCGGACAATGCGAGGGTCATTGAAGATGAACCGCACGTTGCGGTCCTCCCACTTGAACTTCTCAGAAGGCGTGGCACCGTAGCAGACCAGAACACCAACGAAATCGCGCGGCGGCAGAGTGCCATGCTGTTCGGTACCCAGAATCTTAGCTAGAACCCTACCGCTGTCCTCCGAGGACTGCGAGTACCAAACGTAAACATTACCATTGCTCATTACCTGTTCTCCCTTTAATCCTTTACTGTTTATTCCTTGATTAGCGCCTGGCCATCAAGCCAATTGCTCTTTACATCCAAACTAACATTGGCCCTGTCCTTCTTGGACATGGTGACGATATCGACAAACGTATCGATCTCATCCTTATACTGATTGTAGTTACCCAAACCCTTGAGACGAGTAGTCATCTTCTCTAGGAGGGCATCGTCAATCGCTTCCGGGTTGGATTCGTTGACAAACTTCTCAGCCTTCTCCTGGGACATCGCGTTCCAGTCCTTCAAGAAGCCCTTCCTATTGCAAGGGGCCGAGATGTACTCCATGTCGAATTTCTTGTCGGCCATTCTCTGGTAACACTCTTCTGCTACTGCCTTGGTGGTGCCAAGAACTGCGAGTGCTACATCGGGATGGACACTCCAGAAACCTGAAGGAACTCTCCATTCGTACCGGCCTTCCTGTGGTCTCTGATCGCCCCACCGACCATACTTACCATACCCGTTGTACTCCGTATTACGACGAAGATATGGCTCAGGGGTATCAACTCGGACTAGCGGAATCGCTACGCACTCATCCAGAATCTGGATACTGCGCTGATAAACCGCAACCTTCTTATCTTCTGGAAGGATAGGAGGATTGCCAATATGGATGTGCCCACCCATTGATAGGATTCTATCGTCTGGGTAAGCTGAGTTCTTGAAGGTGGCCCCTCCAATCCACTTGTACTGGTCAATCTTCTTGCGCCCCTCCTTAAAGATCTTGGCCATGTTCTCTACAAGACCCTTGGCACTAAGGGCAGGCTTCGGACGAAGTTCGGCTAGAGGACCATCCTGGCCAAGCTCGCCGTCAATCGTTAGACCAGGAACCTTCTGAGCGTAGACATACCGTCCAGTGCTGGGATCGATCAGAGCAAACTCTGGGTCAGCTCCAATCTTCAGACACTCAATTCGGTCGGTGAGATATAGGTTGTCCTCCTTTGTACTCTTGCCGAGGAACTCGTTCCGAGTCTTCGTAGTTACAAAGGCTGTCATGTCTGCTTCGTCGGAGGTAATGTTACCATTCCTCACTTGAGTCAGCAGAACATGCACGTCTTCCATCCTCGCCTGCCTGATGTCCAGGCCCTTATCGGCGGTCGGAGTACGTAGGGTGATTCGCTTACCAGATACGTCGAAGGATAGGCGTGCCCGCTTGGGGATTCTGATCCTGTTATGCTCATCCTTTCCATGAGCATCCATCCAGGGAGACGCCACAAGCCTCACACGCATCTGTGATTCACGCATACAACTTAGCTTACCGTCTTTCTAGCTAGGGTTTTACGGAGTTCAGCCGCCAGCCCACTGGAGATCATCTTCTTCTCCTTCGCGCCGAATAGCTTACGAACATTCGAAACATTCACCCCCCTAAACATGCGGTCCATGTCAAGGAGGTCTTCAATATCCTCGTCGAATTCGATTTCGCCAGTCTTATCAACCGAGATAAGGTCCTTAGCCATTAGTGAGGCCATGATGAACCCCTTCAGGTTGGCCATGTGCTTAGCGGCCTTCAGAGATGCAGCTCGCTCGATCTCCAGCTCAGCCTTGAGGCGATTGTTTTCGGCGGAAAGTGCCTCACACTGCTGAGACATTTCCTCCATCTGCTGATGCTGGGCCTCCTCCATGAACTCCATACCAGCGGGATAGCCAACAGTATAGCCATCGCTGAAGAACTCAGGGTAGAGCATCATAGCCGCCTCTTCGGCGTCCTCTTCCGACATCCCGTTGACGCACATCATCTTGGCAAACTTGCCCTTCAGACGATTGGCTGCGCTGCGCGGGTCATCCTTATACTCAGGGTCGAGGTAGGAACCTTCGGCCATCTTACGAAGCTCTTCGAAGCTGAAGACTGCTTCGCTCTCGTTCTCGGTCGTACCTCCGTCATCCTCTGACGTGCCTTCCTCATGGACGATCTCGGCCATGGCAGCTAGCTCCATAGAGTCGGAGGTAGGCCCTAGCGTATCATCTGAGCCAGCATCATCCATGATAGCCTTACTATCGACAGTAATGCTCTCCTGGCTGCTGTTTACATCGACGTCATCTTCCAGGTCAACGTACCCACTGAGGTCCTCGACATCAGCCTCAGTTACCGCAGGGGCCGGCTTCGGCTTAGCTACATTATGGTTGGCATGATTGTGGCTGCTATAGATCGTGCCATTAGAAGAGGTAGTGCTTGAAGCATACTTCTTATACTCAGCGAGAGTATCCGGAAGCTTAGTGAACCCAAGCCACTCACGGACCGTACCAGTCTTGAACGGCTTGTCGAGGTCGATGATGGCTCCCTCATCTGGCATAAGGTGTCCCTGAACCTCACGAATCGCAGGGAGCTGCTCCTCTCCAGGCATACTCTTGGCATACACCATGCGAAGGCGCGTATATGTGTTCAAAGCCTGCTTGAGGAAATCACGCTCCGAGTGAATGATCATCAGCCCAAGCTCTTCGAGGATGCTGATCTCGACCGGGCGCTCCTTGTCACGAAACAAAGCAATCTTGTCCGGGAACTGATTGTTGAAGGCCATTACTGCACGAGGGCCCTCGATGCGCTCGGTCACATAGGCGATGTCTTCAATCGTGAGGGCACGGTCCGGAGCGATCTCAGCAAACAGCTGCATGATTGCCTCGGAATCAACGTCCCCGATAGGCTTGATCCCATGCTTCTCATAGATCTTCTCGTAGTTCGTGACACCACCATTGTGAACACCAATGATGTTGTTGACCAGGATGGGATGGTTATTGTTGGGGTTAGTCTCAGAACCCTTGGTCTTGGCCCGAGCGTGGCCAATGATGTGCATCAGTGGGCGCTTGGCTGCCGCAAACCTGTCCATCATGTAGGTGATGTTTGCGTTCTTCTTCTGCCCAGCATACCGCTTATCGGTACCATCGTTATTGAAGAAGTCTTCCGTATCTACAGGCTGCTTGATGCACGCCCAGAAATAGGGAGCAGTCTCCTTCTCTGTATCATAATGGTTACCAAAGGTTGCCACCAGCCCGGTAGCATCCTTGCCCCTCTTCACAGTGTGGTATAGAACCTCATTGTGAAACCATAGGGCCAGCGCCTTCCGAAGATTCGGAGAGAGCTTCTGGTTGTTTGTACTGACGGGGAATACCCCAACAATGCCGCACATTCGTATGTTCTCCTATTACCCGCTTCTAAAATTTAAGGTGCTGCATTAGGGGCAGCCGCGACAGTCTCCGCTTCCACTACCTTCTTCTTCTCTACTGGCTTGGCTCCCTTTAGGGCCATGAACTCTCTGGGACTAATCATCGCACTAATGTTAGCCATAAGGGAAGACGCGCTAATAGCTTCTCTTTCGATAGCCACACCGTCGAAGTATTCTACGTACTCACTGGTGTTGCTAAACAAATACAAATCAGAAGCCATCCTTTCGGCATAACTGGTCAGAATGTCGCGAGTGATAATCTGGACAGCCACCCCCTGGAACCTTCTGGAGTAAACAGGGATAACAGTGTCAGCGCCATAGATTCTAGCCTCTAAGAAAACCAAAGGCTTATCTCCACTAACCTTTGATTCCTTGGTCCAAATCCAGGACTTGGGAAGAATCCCCGACAGATGACTAAGTAGCTGCTGGAGTCGCGCCCTGGAAGCTGTATAGTAATACACCGGCTTCTCAAAGACAGTCTTAACATCTAGCTGGTGGTGCTGTAGATGTGTTCTCTTGTATGCAGAAGCTGGTATGCGCTTGGTGACCCTCAGGTTCCTGATAGGCAGAAGGATGCCCTGCTCGTCCGTATCACTCTGCCCGAAACTCCAGTTGGGGTAGAACCCTACCACAGAGGCTGGAAAGTTGAGAGCAAATCGGACGGGAACTTGCACTACCTTACCAGTTCTGTTGTCTTCGTTGAGCTTGGCCTGCCTTAGGGCCCTCTGGAATGCACCCTTGTCCACTTCCCCAACACAGCCGTCGAGCTGGGCCTTGTCATCCCTGTCCTTTTTCCCGCCAGCGGGGGAGACATACTCCACGTTTAACGTTTCGCGCATTACTTTACCTGTAGGTTAGTTGCCCATGGTGGTCTGGAAGATCTTCTCTTCCTCAGCCGTCCTCTTGTACTCAGGTGAATCAGTGAGGCTGGTGCTATTGAGGTACAGCTCACCCACATCCGGAGAGTATAGGCTGTCAATTGAATAGACAGTCGACGGCTTGGTCTCTAGGACACTGATTTGGCCCCTCTGAATGTAGGCCTTAGCAGCCGCGGAGAAGATGTGAGGAAGCTCTGAAGCGATGACAGCAACTCGCTGCATAGGAATCCAAGCCAGCTCCAGAGGAGTGGACTTATCCTTAGCGAATACCATCTTACTCGGCTCCCTGATATCCATCAGAGCAATTGCCCACCAGCCGCGCATTATTTCGGCGGCACGAGCGATGGCGGTGTGCATATCAACACCCTCCCTGCGATGCTTCTCGATGAGAGCGAAGATGGCTTCGCTGTCACAAGTACCTGACGGCGACATATCCGTAGGGCACTCATTCCAAAGCTGTCGGAAGTTATTGATATTGCCATTGTGAACACCAAGCACATGCCCAGCCCTATGGGGATGGTTGTTCTTGTTCTGGCGGGCATCACCATTGGTTACTGCCCTAGTATGTCCTACCACAAAGTAGGCGTCATTGTCAAGCTTCTCAATGAGTGCCTTATACTCCTTTGATAGGACAAACTCCTTAGCCGGAAGGGGTGCCCGGATAACTGCCGTCTTATTCTTGTTCTCCGCCCTATTGAAGTAGGAGATCATCACACCCGTTGCTGAAGAGCCACGAGTCTGTGCATTGACTAGCATCTCCGTAAACATTGTACGAAGATCCTTGAGATCCAGGTCCTTTCGAGGAGTAGCCTGATCTCGATACCTAAAGCTCATTCCAACAATGCCGCACATCGCGTTACCCCTTCGCGGTATAGCTACCGGTCTCCTTTGACCAGAACAGCTTACCATTAGTTACTTGGTTTGTTACATACGCCTCGACAGTCTTCCTCAGACTATCGATATGTTCAGGAGAATCCTCACCGGCATTTGCCAGCTGAGTAGCAGCGGTTTCTATCCACTCTTCCCCACTATCGCACTCCCCAATCGAGGAGGTATCGATAATCTGGGATAGAAGCTGCTGGACCGGGCCCATAGCCTCTTCACCGGGACCAAGGTCGGCCTCAATCTGCTCCCAGGTCTGGCCATCAATCAGCCGCATCGCGACCGGCCGCTGTGCCAGAGACTTCAGAATCCTATCAGCGGGACTCTGATCATTGAGGACGCTCTTAACCAGGCGAACAAGAAGCATAGACTGCTCCTGCAGCGCCGGAATATAGGGACGAATATGGCTGGTGTCCGAGAATCTGTTACCCCCCTGCCAATCACCATCGTTGTTGCAGAGATACTTCAGCATCTCCTTCTGCTTGTTCATATAATCCTCAGAGCCGGACTCGAGGATGCCATAACGACTCATGTCAACAGCCTTGAGCATGAGCGCGTAAAGCAGAACGGTATGGGCAGCAACAACCGAAGGCGAAAGCATACCATCCAGGTAGCGCGCCTCCAGGTGTAGACGGGTAACATCGCCCTCCAGATTGAACTTGACTGGGTCATAGTTCATCATGGCGTACTTGGGCTTCTGCTTGGAAGCACCACGGACCTCATCGACGACCGAAGTCATACGACGATGCGCCGCCGAGTAGGCAAGGATGGGCTTACGGAACTTCTCCCAACGGGTTAGGTGCTTCATCTCCGTACCAGCCGCGCCCATCCAGATGAGGGCACAGTGGTAGCGACGAACGAGCTGATGGAAGTTGGCCAGGATAATCTCCGGCATAGGCTTTTCCATCTCAGTGACTTCATTGTTGAGGAACTCCTTACCTCGGTCCTCAGCATCGAATGAGCCATTGAGATATGAAGCCAATAGATGGATGTGAATCGAGCAGCGCTCGTTCGTGTAAGCACCGTACTTGGTGCAGGTCTTCATGATCTTCTTCATCTGATCATAGATGGCGAAGAACTGAGGACGCCGACCAACCGTGGCGACCTCGACGCCACCGTCACCCAGCAGCGAACCGTCCTTGCAGACCTTGTATACACCCGTAGCACCATGCTCACCGACGAACTTGGTGGGCTTCAGCTCATTCGTGACAAGGTTCCGGATGTTGTTCGGATCCTTACGGATATCATATAGCTCGGCGCAGTTGTTACAGCCGCGGTCATACTTATTACAGGAGGGGCACGGAGCCTTGAAAGACGAGCAGAACATGCCCGCGCAGCCGTGCTCCTTCGCAATCTGGCAGTTACCATCCTTAGGATGAACAGGCTGACCACTAGCATCCAGGCTGTTGTCCCAATTAGCGCACTGCTCATAGCAGGCAGTGGTGTTGGGAATCTTTACCTTCGGAGTGAAGGTAGCAACACAGTTGCACATGAAGTTGTCGCGGTTACAGCTGCCATTCTTTTCAGGCAGATTGTACTCCAGCTCGATGCCGGCCTTCAGCAGGCGCTCCAAAATATTGCGCCAGTAGACAGCTTCCTTTTCGTTCAGCTGCCCCCGGCGCTTAAAGAACGTCCACTGGTCTGAATGATTCTTCATTGGTCTTTTTACCAGTTAGAAAGTAGTTGGGGTTGATATTGCTTGTTCTCTAGGATCAGTTGGAGATAAGTCTTAATGGAGTCAGAATGCTTGCTGTATTCCTTCATCTTCTCTAGGTTTCTAACGATGTCAGGCAGCATTGCGAAGGCCCTATCCTTACTCTTATCGAAAAATACACTTCTAATACCCCCCATATTTGGGAGATTGAACTGTCTACTCAGTGGTTCGAATCTGGCAATCTTATCCATCTTCGTCCAGGCTTGGCTTTCTTCTTCAGCCCAAGCAAGTATACTCGTTCCCGCACAAAGTGCAAGACCTAAAATACCACGAGCATAGTCAGGATGTCGAAGGTGATAACCACCAGGGGTTCTATATTCAATGGTATGCTTGGAAGTTCTCCAGTCACCTGGATTTCCATACTCTCCATCTCCCAACCTTCTAACACTCGTATCTTCAGGCAGTAAGCCAGGGATACCTACAAAGTAATCGAGGGCTGTAATAAACGAATTAAAGAACTCCTTGGTTCTGGGAGCAGCAAAACTGGTCAGCTCCTTTGGCGCCCCGAGATGGATATGGAATCCTAACGCTAGGTTCGAAATCTCTGAATGCCCCTCAGGCCGAAGGATAGTTGCATGACCAAACTTCTGCTTAATTCTGTTGGGCAAATCCTTGATGAGAGATCTCAGCGTTTCTACAACTTCATCTTCGTGGATTCCAGGGCGTGGGCGAAGCTCGCCCAGGGGTCCGTCGCTGCCAATTTCCCCTTCCTTTGTCAGGAAGGTGTCAGCGCTGCATACACGATTCAATGTATCTACAAAGACGAACTCAGGATCACACCCGAGTGTCGTCTTGTACGGCCCTTCTTTGATAGTTCGATAGGTTTTTCTACTTACCACAATACCACTGTCTGGTGCAAGGCCCACCTTAAGTGGGAGCGAAGTACCATCGTAGCATTTGATATTCAGAGTGCCACCAACCGTCAAGCCAGAAGCTTTAATTATATCGGGATGAATTCTAATAGTGTCATGCTCGGCAGCACGACCCATCCCTTCGCTCACACCAATCTTAAGCTCCATAGCCATTCCAGTTTACGCGGCTGCTGCCATATCCTCTAGGTTTATGACAGGGTTATTATTCGCCTCATATACGTCCAATCTCATCTCAGACTGGTTACGTAAGACACCTAGATTATAATCAACATAATCATAGACGATAGCATCAACCTTTCCTTCGATCACCCTTTCAATTCTTCCGCAGGCCTGCTCAATTAAGGTTCTCCCCTTAAAAGGCGCGGTTAGGAATAGTCTATTCGACGGCTGATAGTCGAAACCTTCGGCTAACATTCGGTACGTAGCGATTAGAATTCTAAACTTACCAGAAGAGAAGTCGGCCATGGCCTGGTCGGCTTTCTTCGGGGTCATCTTCGAGTGAACTATACCTACGCTAGGGTAGATGCTGGCGATAGTATTATATAGAAGTTCACCATGTTCAACCCTGCCAACTAGAATGATACAGGTATTGGTTTCAGTGAACGCTTCTAGAAGTACATCGCCAATGATCTTGGCGTTTCTGTCTACATCAAACCCAAGTGCTTTCTCCATCGGCTTGTAGCCGAACTTCTTGCTGCTTGGGTTATATGGATAAGTGAACTTAGTTCTCCTACGGTACACAGTAGGAGTCATCAGCTTGCCCATATCACGTAGGGTCTGCCTGTCAAGTCTAGCTGATGCTGGACCCAAGGCATGAAACATCATGGCCTCAAGACCATCATCTCTATACGGAGTGGCAGTTAGACCATACCTGTACTTTGCATGGAACTGGTTGGTTACAGTAAAGAAGGACTCGGCGGGAGCATGATGGCACTCGTCAACAATGACCAGGCCAAACTCCTTGACGTACTTAGTAAGATCTCTCTTAATCAGGGTCGGGATGAGACCAACAGTGAAGTGTTTAACATCATCCTTACCGCTTCCAATAAGTCCAGCCTCTTCACCAGTGAAGTGCTTTAACCTTTCAGCAGTCTGTCTAGCTAGTCCACGAGTATGCGTGAGCCAGATGCAAGGCTGGCCTAGTGCTGCATAAAGCTCCAGCCCCATAATGGTCTTACCACCACCAGGCGGAGCTACGCCCACCCCCATGGTATCGCTTAATAGCTCTCCTACCCAGGGTTTCTGATACTCCCATAGAGGGAGTGGCTTTATTTCTTTTGGCTCGAACGAGACAGTTTCGTCCGTGACATCTGGCGTATAGCCATTGTCATGGAGAAGCTGCATGAACTCATTGAAGAACCCACGAGGTAAAAAAAAGGTCTCCCCTACATCCCGGTAGAACCGGAGATACTTGGAGAGACCTCTTGTAGTTCTATTGAACTTTACTGCGCTCGCGAATTCTGGATTATCAATGGTCAGCCGAGACTTAACCTGCGGCACTAAATCTGGCGGCAGTCTCGGTACTAAAATCTCGTTCTGTAGCACGAGTTTCAGTGTATTCATCAAACTCCAACTCTTCTAGGTCTGAACAAAACAGGAAGGCAACCTTCTTAGACACATGCTCCTTCTTGTGGTGCTTGTGCGTATGCTGGCTGACTACACTATTGTCAGGACTGATGAGTGCGTTAAGTGTGTTCCTTATCAGGGAGCGGTAGGACTTCGCTTTTCTGTTGCTCGTCTTGCCCAACTTCTATCTCCACACTTAGTTCGCTTGGATTCTTTAGTTCCCGGAGGATATTAAGGCGCTCTTCTTTTGCCTTCTCATATTCTCCGAAGTCTTCGAATGATCTACCTGGAAATTCCTTTGTTGTAAAGGTCATTCCAATTAGCGTCCGTCTCTACGACCCCTGCCATACTGGTTGCGGTCGTCGCTGCGGTCTCGGTCAACACCGAAACGCTTCTTACCACCCTGAGCAACCTCGCTCGCGCGTCGCATTGAATCGCCAGCGATGCGAGCGTTGATCTTCTCACGGACAGGACCAGAAGTCTCCTCGTCCTCATCATGAGCCTCAGGCTTGCTGCCGCCAGAACCGAAGTTAACTCGGCCGCCCTGCTCGCCAACAACACAAGCAAAGGACTTACGGTTGACGCCTTCCTTGTCAGTATACTTGTCGGTCTCTAGTTCACCTACGACGTGAACGCCACGGCCCTTCGATAGGTACTTAGCACAAAGCTCGGCCTGCTTGCCAAATACAGTCACAGGAATGAAGCTGGTACGCTCCTCGCCCTTGCCCAGGCGCTTGTTGACCGCCACAGTAAACTTGCAGATGGGATTGCCAGCGCTTGAATTACGAAGCTCCGGGTCGTCCGTCAGTCTGCCACTAAAAGTCAATAAACTAAAGTCGTCCATATTCATTTCTCTTTCTTTAGGGATGCAATCCCAATCACACGCTACGGGTCGATATCCTCTTCTTCGAACTCCTCTTCCTGGATACCGTCAGACACCATTACTTCCTGCACAGCCTGCACAAACTCATCAGGGTGGAAGTAACCTAGGTGAGGGTCTACAGGCTCAGGGGGGAAATTTGGGAAACTTGGAACAGGAGCAGCAGCAGTATTCAGCCAGGGGTAGTTACCATCCTGACCCATCTCCGAGGCCAACGCCTGCTGCTTCTTGAGATGTTCTATCTTCTCTACTTCAATCCTTTTTCGTTGACGACGACTAGGATTCTGGTTGATCTTACGGATATGTACGAGGATCTCCTGCTGACGAGTGTCCTCGTGCAGGATTTCCTTCCTCCGCCAGATGTTTTCAATCTTCCCGTTGCTCCTGTTATTGGCGTACAGGCAGCGGAAATAAAGAGAAGCTAGAGACTTCGACCACTTCCTCATGTCATAAGGAAGCTCCTCTTCCTTCTGAATCGTAATGAACGCCTGACTCTGCCGAACGACAGTAATGATATCCTCTTCCTCCACAGACAGGACGTAGAGGCGATGGATATCGCCAGCAGCTGGCATGAAGGCGACCCTCTTACGGGTGAAGTGCTTGCCTGGATTCTCAATGATTCCAGTGATCGTGTAGAGCTTCCGCGGTACCTCTAGCAGCGGGAAGATATCCGGCAGAAGAGCATAAGCCGGAACACCATCGATGTCAAGTACATCTTTGGCAAAGGAGGCGGATACGTTACCCTCACGCAGCTTCTTAAGAAGAGGAATCCATGCCTCGCTCTTCAGCTTCGTGTCGAACTTATAGCTGTGGCGCGCACAGACCTCGTCGTATAGACGATCGATCGGCGTCTTGGCAGCAGCCTTCTTCTTCCTAGTTCCACTCGACATCTGGACAATCCTCTGCGTTCGTAATTAAAGTTGCACACTTGGTACTATAGCCAGGAATCGTATCTTCTTCTTCATCTACTAACGACAGACCTTGTGTACCAAAATTCCATTGGACAACAGTACATTCGGGAGTAAGCTTTATCTCGTCAAGATCAACCCGAGCCATCAGCATCGGGACGTTCCTATTGGAATACACGTGCATCCCATAAAGGAATCTATCTTCACCAAGGATTTGAAAGATCTTGGTGCCAATAACCTCTACACCATCTACCATCCCGAGAACCTTACGCTCCCTCTTCCTTTCGAACTCCCCGAATATAGCGCCTGCAACTAGAATATCATTCCTTGATTTACCCATTGATTACATAGGCCTTATGTTCCGGGCTATAAGTTCCCTGAGAGTCCAGTACGGCAAGCTGCTTTTCATTCTGAGTGGGGAAACTCTCCCTCAGCCATTTGTAGAAGCCATAGCCAGTGGTAGCCCCATAGATGCCTGTACCAATGGTGCCCTTCCAGACCTTGTGGGTCTCAGTACCATCATACTGGTTCATCGACTTGAGAAAGTCAAGCACGTTTTTTGCAAAGATTTTGTTCAGCGGATAGCGCTCAATCTTTCTGTTAACCAAGAGAGAGTCACTGAACCGAATAAACTTAGCGTATAGTTCCAGCAGATAATTTCTATCCTGCTCAGAAATCACTCCCCTATTACGGATACCATTCAGGACTGACCTGGTTCTGGAGACGCCATGGATAAGGTTGTCGAAGGCCATAAAACGCCCGCGAGAATACTCCTCGATACCCCACCTACCCAAGGATAAGATGATCGATAGAAGAACAGGATGCGCCATAACCAAGTTCGTTAGGTTTACAAGGCTAATATCTGTATGGTCCGTCGGAATATCCTGATCATACCCATGATCAGCTTCCGAAAAAGACATAGCCCCAGGCATAATATTTCCTGCCCAAGCCTTTGGCCCGACAGCGAGCAGCGCTGGTACAGCGGTAAGTACATCAAGCATCGAGAGGAGCTTAAGGCGCTCAAGAGAAGAAGTCCTCAGGTCGCGAATCCTCTTGACGAAGACGCTGTTAGGCGGCGCACCCCAGCTATTCCACTTGCCGTGGGTAGTAGGGGCCTTCTCTGAAGGGATGCCCACCTCAAGGTTAATGATAATACCCGCGTCACCCTTCATCGTATAGGGTGCCTCGTTCTTTTGCTCAACAATCTTCATGCAATACCAGAGATATCGGAGCACATTCTCTCGACACATCTCTCCATCGCCAGACATAGCATAAGACGTGAACTTCCTACCGTCATCAGAGTAAGCAGCCACTCGAATAACAGGATTGAAGTACGCGATCTTCTTGATCATATATCCTTTTATCTAATACCAGTCCACGAACACATGCTCTTGAACTTCATCTCCTCGGCGCGATAGCCTTCCCTAGAGAGTCCAGTAGACTTCTCGAACTTCGCTAAAGCACCGCCCTGAGATTGTGCATAAGATACAGCTACTGGAATCTCCTCCTGGTTGAAGATCCACCAGAACTTCTCATCTTTGGTCTTCTTTGCCATAGTTTATTCCATAAATGGGTCTATGAAATTCTTCCTCATCAATTCAACAAACCTATAATCTAGCTCATCAATCGTGTGATAGAACTCACTCTTCCGGCTGGGAGGGGCGTACTCGTTGAAGAAAGCTTCGAATGAGGAAGCGAACTGCTCAAGGTTGTTATTCTTAGCAGTGTCCTGCTCTTCACAGTGACTGTCTAGTGGAGGTACACTCCGTATACAGTTTACAACAGAAGCTACATCACTTACCAGTCTTCCGCTACGGAAGTAAAGGAAATCTAATGCGTGCCCCAACTCGTGGATGACTACATTATGCGTAGCCTTCCTGAGGTTTTTCGTTGGCAACACAATCGTACTTAGAGACGGCTGGTAATGCGAACATAAATGCGGAAGGACGCCCACATACGGGATAGGCTCACGTTTTACCCTGAGCAGCCCGTACATGAGCGCTTCCGATTTCTCTCCGTCTTCTGGAAGTACCATCACATTTAAGCCGCGCTCCACAAGAAAAGGTATCAGCTTCTTCGGCAGAGGTAAACAGAAATGTTTAAATAGTTTTTCAGATTTAACATCAGGGAAATAGAACATCACATAAAAACTGAGATTAGTTTCCTATATTAAGAATCGCTAGTCTCCAGTTAGCTCCTGTATTTGAGAAGTAGATATATTCGCCATGCCGTTCGACGTTATAGATGGGCTGGAACGAACTCAGATGCCCAAACTTTAGAGTCCCGTCGTAGTTATGGTAATAGAGATGGAATACTTCTCCATTCTCTGGTAAATCACCATCTGGGATAAACCCAATGACATACGCATCTTCAACTACCCTCTTGCTAGGTTCTACTTCCCCAGTCGTTGGGTTGTGTACTCGACGAAGTTCTACCCTGGTCACCGGGGTGTTATCCGGAAACCTGTCACTCATGTCACTCACCGTAGGGAAATTCTTCTCGTCCTTCCCATCAGAGCTGAGTAATTCCATAAGTTCCTGGCTTAACTTGTCCGCTGGATCCTCCTCTGTTACTTCTGGGTTATCCCCTGACTTAGTTTCCTGATTCGGCCTTACAGTACTCATGCCGAGCACGCATCTTCGCTTTCACAGACAACTCGTGTAAAGGTACCACAATTATGGCAATGAGAAGATTGAGTCAGTCTCTCCACCACCGTAGTCTCATCAGAATAAGAATCCAGCCGTTCCTCTAGCTCCTCGTTCTCTCTCCCGCAAAGTTGACAATCCATAGTCTATTCTCTCTCAAAGTCACGAGTGCCTCATACAGCGAAGCTGTTTCCGCACCCGCAAGTAGTCGAGGCCATTGGGTTGTTAAACTTAAATCCCGTAGCCATCAAGGTATCTACATAGTCGATTTCTGTTCCGACTAAGTACATTAAGCTCATCTCATCTACTACTATATGTATACCTTTCTCAGTTATCAGCCGATCACCCTCCTTGACAGGATCACTGTTGACCGCAGGACGAACCTTGTCATCATCTACAGTAATCTCATCAAACTCCATCTCATAGGAGAACCCACTACACCCACCACCAACAACCTTTACCCTCAAACGAGTATCGTCTCCCATCTTCTCAGTGGAATAAATACTCTTAATAGCAACTGCTGCAGAATCTGTAAGAGTTAGTAAACTGTCCATCACATCTCCGCCTTCCGTGGCTTCGGCCTGGGAGGTCTACCACCAGGCATAGCCTTAGCTCCCTTGAATGAGAAGGCACCTACATCTGGTGTCTCTTCAGTAACAGTTGGCTTAGGCTTTGGTGCTTCGACCGGGGCTGCCGTCTCCTCTACCACCTTTGCAGTCTTAGGAGGCCGCCCACGCTTTCCCTTTTTATCTTCCTTGACTGGCCACTTCACAGTTATGGTTGCCAGTACATCAGGAGCAGGCTCAACCTTTACTTTGTATCCCAGACCCTTCAGCTCTCGTACTGCCTGCTTAATAACTTCAGCAGGAACGTCCACATCGAAGCCTACTTCATGTGTATAGCTGCCAGTAAGAATAACAGACTTGCAGCCTTCCATAATCTGCTGTAGAAGTTCTTGCACTCTCTTACCGAAAGTGGCTTCCCTTTCACGAAGGGCTAACCTCAGCATCTCAGATGCGCTGATTACGGCAGGCTTGTCAGGCTCCGCTTCATTCCTAGACTCAGAGACAACAGAGGCCCCAGAATTGGAACCTCTGGTGTCATAGTCTTTAAGGATGACTTCGCTTAGGACTCGGTCAGTCTCTCTGTCTATAGTACGTTCAATGTCTTCGCCGTTTGGTCCTTCTCCGGCGAGAATTTGCTTGTATATTCTACCAGCGTTCTTTCCTTTTGACATCACTTATTCTCCGATTTTAACGCATGGCTATTAAGGTATTCTATAGCAGCCAGCAGAGCATCAACACTATCCTTGAACTGACCGAGGCCGGTGTTGCAGTTTCTGCAAAGTAATCCACGGACATCTCCGGTATGATGATTATGGTCTAGAAACAGAATAGGCATTCCCTCTATCCACTTAGTTTTGCAGATAGCACAACACCCATCCTGCGACTCAAAAATCTTTTGCTGTTCTTCTCTTGTTATATTGATACCACGTTGCTTATGCCAACGTTTCCATACGCTATCCGGGTTTCTTTTGCCCCACTCTATAGACTTACGTATTATTTCTTCCCTGTTCTTCTCGTAATATTCTCGCTGTCGTACCTTCTGGCAGGGACTACACTGTGTACTTAGCCCATCCTTCTTGCCCTTATCTTTACGAAACTGTGCGAGACTCCTCTCCATCTTGCACGTGTTGCAGAATTTGCTTCTCATCACTAGACCTCATGCTCTTATACCAAAGATAAGACACAAGATCAGTCGGGGGAGAATCCAGATGCTCGAGTAGGCGAACAGGATGTAGATTGGCCCTGGTTGAATAGTAAATCTTGTGCTTCTTACGGACAATAAGATTAATAATGTTGGAATTGCCCTTTGTCA
>JACCDR011632293.1_pt1 | contig 30141 bp, 27 predicted proteins | sample 7446431 | NCBI WGS metagenome assembly JACCDR01 (sample SAMN15323443, study PRJNA562643) | freshwater metagenome | isolation source: river surface water | place: USA:Blue River Watershed | collected 2017-08-17
GTTAAGTAGAGGCCACAATCGGACCCCAGCCTCCTCCACCTACAGCATCCACAAATCCGCCAAACAAAGCCAGTGGAACCAGTGTTTTCTCTGGGCGGGGTTCTCTTTTTTTCAGAAAAGCTTTCCGAATGACAACAATGCCCATAATCAACAGATATACAGCAATGTAAGGCTTTATGGCATTTCCATCTATATTAGTTAGAACGTAGGCTCCCAGAAATGCCCCTATCACGCCCGGTAATACTAGCCTGCGAAACAACTGCTTGTTTACATTGCCCATACGCAGGTGTGACAGTCCTGAGATGCCAGAAATAAATACTTCCGCTACATGTACACTGCTGCTAGCCAATGCAGGAGGAACACCTAATCCGAGCAAAAAAGAAGTACTGCTAATCCCATAGGCCATTCCTAATGCTCCATCTATCATCTGTGCCAGAAAACCTACAACCATAAAAAACAGTAACTGCCTACTAAACACAGTTTCTATGTATGGCTGCGTCCATTGCCAAGTATCAGTAGTAAGAAATACATACGTTCCCACCGATAAAAGTATCAGGACAGATATACCTACACCTATCCACCACTTACGACGGGAAGTAACAGGGGTTTGAGCTATCGGTTGTTCGGTTACTAACATGAATGTTAAAGTATTGATCTATAGTGTGTTATATGTAAATGAAAAGCATTGTGTAGAATAGAGGGCTATTTACGCATGCAATATAATACTATCTCTATATATTTAGTAGAGTTTGTGGGAATTTTTTTTCTATTCCTGTTCTGACTGAAAAAAACAAGGGAGAGGATCGGAGAATTTAGGACGTAAATTTGCGTTCCAAAACGTCTATAAAGGCTTGGTATTCTTCACTTTGCGTATTCCATCCAAGAGCGTGACTGTATTTGGTCTCAAGCAATTGCGTAATCGTCTGGAGGTTTGGGCACTGGTCAAACTCATGCATGGCCTGGGCAAATGCCACATTGTCTCCGTCAAATAGGCTATTAATGAAATAATACTTCTGGTTCAGATTGAGGGCATCTTTCAAACTCACAATCCGCTGGTTCTGGACTTTGTCCATCAGGTTGTCTTCTTCTTTTTTCAGTACCTGGTTAAGGGTTGTTTGCTCACGGTTGAGTTTTTCATTGATTGTATCCAGAAACGTTTCTTCCTTCTTAATAGACAAAACGGTTACTAAAGGTTTGTTTGCTGCTTTGGCAAACTGCTCAATATCAATTTTTGCCTCTGGGATTATTTCGGATAGGGAAGGTGTAGGTTGGACAGCTTCCAGTATTGGTTCTTTAGGAGGTGGAAGGCTAGTTGTGGGCGAAGACGGCGTACGCAGATCCGCTAGGTGCAACGGAACTTTGACCAGAAACAGAGGTAAATAGGTCTCTACTTCATCCAACAAAAGATTTTCATTTCCAGACGAGTCAGTCTTTGGAGCTAGTATTTCTTCCAGCCGGGCTACAGCTTCACTGAAATCAATGACTGTTTCGCCATTTTGTTCCATGCAAGCCAGCAGCTTTTCCCAAATAGACTTATTGACACGCAAGTACCGGCTGTGTTCTTGTAGGCGTTGCAGGGTTAGGGGCTGGAAATCAATGGTTTTTAGAAAGTCTGTCAGTTGTTCCTTTGGCGTAATGAGTAACCGAAGTGTACTCTCGGTAGCATAGCTGACTAATGGCTGAAAGTCTGCTTGCTTCACCGAAATGTGTTGAGACAGAGTGTTCATTAACTGTTCCAGGGCCGATTTGGCTTCGGGCTGGCTATAGTCAAAATAGGGACTTTGTAGCTGGGAGGCTTCCTGCTGCCAGGAAGTAAAAAGCTTGAACAGGATAAAATAGTTTACCTGTGGAATATCAGAAAATGATAAAATTTCTTTTCCTGAAATAAATTCTTTACTGGCAAAAAAAGTTTCGCATGTTTTTTTTGCAAATGCCTCTGCATATTCGGTCACTACTTGCTTATTAATATACGGTGTCATATCCTCTTGCGGTTTACCTCTAGTTTTCTTCTATTGCATAAACGAACGAATACAGATTCGTGTTTTACAGAATATTGAGTGATTGTTCTTTAATTTTTTCCAATTCATCTTTCATATCTATGACATGTCGCTGAATGAGGGCATCGTTGGCTTTGGAGCCAATGGTATTGATTTCTCGACCAATTTCCTGGCTGATAAAGTTCAGTTTTTTCCCAGGAGCATTGTCATGGGTGAGTACTTGCATAAAGTGTTCCAGATGAAGCCTAAGGCGAACCTTTTCCTCGGTAATATCAAGTTTTTCTATATAATAGATCAATTCCTGTTCAAAACGGTTCGAATCGAAATGTTCATCGGTTACTATTTCAGCCACACGTTCACGAATACGTGCCCGAATGGCTTGCAGCCGTTCTGGGTCGTGGGTAGTCACTTCCACCAGTTTTTCATCAATAATCTGAATACAACCGTGTAGCTGTCGTACCAGTTCTGATCCTTCTTTGATACGAAATTCATGACAGGCCATACTGGCTTGTTTAAACGTTTCCAGAATTAATGCCCAGTCTTTGGCTGCATTTTCGTCTGGGGCGGTATCGTACAGATATGCATCGGGTAGTTGCATAGCCAGACGTAGAATATCATTTTCTGGAATCTGATTTTCTTGGGCTACTTCACGTAGTTGTTTGCAATAAGCTTGTACCAGAGGTTTGTTAATGGATACCCTAGGCTTTACTTCTCCTATGAGTTGGACATCAATGGCCACATTGAGCTTGCCACGTTCCAGCATTTGTCCAAGTAAGTTTCTGACTTCCAGTTCTTTATCCGAAAAATTTTTAGGAAGCCGAATATTAATGTCCAAAGACTTAGAGTTTAAGGAACGGACTTCTACTGTGACACTGATGTTTTCGTTGGAAGCTTTGGCTAGTCCAAAGCCTGTCATGGATTTAATCATAGAAGAAAAATAAGAATGGATAGGTGGTCTGCTCGTCTGCGTATACTTTTATCAATCAAAAATACTATCTTTTTTTTGAGCTACAGACTTTCGCCGAAAAAAAGTAGATTTATTTCAAGGGTGAACTATAAAATTCCTAATTTTGCACCCGCAATCCTGTTTTATATACATATTATATTCCCTTCTGGTTATGAAATTTGGTGTAGTTGTATTTCCTGGTTCCAATTGCGATGAAGATACTATTCATGTGCTTGGTAATGTATTAAAGCAACCAGTGGTTCGTTTGTGGCACAAAGATACAGATCTTCAGCAATGTGACTGTATTGTTTTGCCTGGGGGCTTTTCGTATGGAGATTATTTGCGTACAGGAGCCATTGCCCGTTTTTCGCCGATCATGGAAAACATCATTGCTCATGCTGCTGCTGGAGGGTATGTATTAGGTATTTGCAATGGCTTTCAAATTTTGGCAGAGGCTCATTTGCTTCCGGGCGTACTGCTTCGGAATACTGGACAAAAATATTCCTGTAAAAACATCTACCTCAAGCCTCAGTCACAATCTGCTATTCTGACAGCAGGGCTAGATCATAACCGGGCGTACAAAATTCCTATTGCCCATGGCGAAGGCCGCTATTATGCCGATGAAGCTACGCTACGTCAGTTGCATGAAAACGATCAGATTTTGTTCCGCTATTGCGACGAAAACGGAGCTATTACTGATGAGGCCAATCCAAATGGGTCGTTGGGGAATATTGCAGGTATTTGCAACGCACAGAAAAACGTCTTCGGTATGATGCCTCACCCAGAACGTGCTTCCGAAGAGATACTCGGCAATCAGGATGGCTACCAGATTCTGAAATCTCTTACAGAGGTGCTGGTTTCCTGAGAAATTAAATTATAGAAGCTTTTAAAAATAGATAAAACAGGAATGGAAAGATATTTTCTATTCCTGTTTTTTTATCGGTTTCGGGAAGAAATGTATTGTATAATGACCAAAATGCTCCACGTAAACGCTGCACTGCATAATGATTTGAGCAATGCTAGCGGGAAAAGAGTCCATTGACTGGCCTCAATGATAAACAGAGTGAGGTGATGAAATAGAATCAGGATGATGCTGTAAGAAAAAAACCACTCAGGCCCCATGTACTGCAATGAAATCCGTAAACCCTGTTCATAGCCACCACGTGGCGTAATGAGACGTATTACCCAAGGGCGTAGATAAGCCGTTAATACACAAGCTGCAGCATGAATGCCTATCGTATCATAGAAAGTATCAACAATAAGTCCTGCCCCCAATGACAACAACAATAGCAGCACTGAGTCTGTTTCAAAGGGTAACAACAAAATAAAGGCTATATACACAAAGCAAAATGCTACATCAAATACTACTAAATGACGTACAAAGAGGATCTGTAGGCCAACATATAGCACAAAATAAAATACTTGTATAAAAATTTCTCTACCATTCATAAACAAGGCTGCGGCACGCAGATATTCATAAAAATTAGGATACTATTGACTATGTGTAGTTCGACTAACTGCTTTTTTTTCTACAGTTTCCTGTTCTGACTTAAAGGTATTATCTACTATATATACATAACTCAGGCGGTTAAAATCTGTGAGCAGATCCAGTTCCATGTCATAGGTGCTTTCAGCAGGAGCAGCTGTAATTTTTCGGATAATCCCCACGGCTATACCCTGTGGAAATACTGCATTGTAGCCAGAGGTAACCACAGTATCTGCTGTTTTTACTTCTATATAGCGGGGTACCAGCCTCATAATAGCCTTGCCACTATTTCCTCCACTCCACTCTACGGTACCTAGCCCCCCATTTCTTTTGATCTGAGAAGATAATTTGTAATCTACATGTAGTAAAGAAATAATCACAGAAAAATGTTCGGAACAGTCTATGACTTTTCCTACTACTCCTTGTGTGCAGAGGACACTCATTTCTGGTCGAATGCCATCTGCTGTTCCTTTGTCAATGGTAATATAATTACGAGATTCAGTGGTAGAGTTTTTAAGTACTTTGGCCGCAATGAACCGATACCTGTCTGCCAGCACGGAGTCTGGCTTGTATATGTCATGTGTGCGTATAGCTGCTGATTGCTGCACAGCTTTTTGATAAAGCTGATGTAGTCGGGCGTTTTCGGCAGCCAGTTCTTTGTTTACTTGTTTCAGGTTAAAATAATCCTTTACCTCCTGTGTTTGTTGCAATACTTGTGCGGTGTAACGGTTAGAGGAATTATAGAAAAATGCTCCCTGATAGGTATTGTTCTGGACAATAAGCCAGCCGCAGAATACTTCCAGTAATACAAATGAAATAAATGCCCGATAGGTATATATAAACCAGAATATCCGCTGCATAACTTGCGTTTTTATGTCAGGCATTTACCGCTGAGATGATAATTACACAGAAGTGTATCGTCCCAGCGGTAAAAAAATGAATAACAGAAACGTACTAAAAAAAACGATACCTACTTTTAGGTCATTAGAACGGCTCGGTAGCTGCGTAGATTTTTCATGGCAGTACTGGTTCCCCGTACAACAGCCCTGAGCGGATCATCGGCAATATGAATAGGTAGTTTTGTTTTGGCTGCAATTCGTTTGTCCAAACCTCTCAGCAACGCACCACCACCAGTCAGATGAATACCACTGGCATAAATGTCTGCTGAAAGTTCAGGTGGAGACATTTCCAGGGCTTTCAGTACCGCTTCTTCGATTTTAGAAACAGATTTGTCCAAGGCATAGGCAATCTCGGTATAGGTTACTTTTACAGTCTTGGGAATCCCTGTCATCAGGTCACGACCACGAATCTCATAGTCTGCAGGAGGATTTTCCAGTTCTGTCAGAGCTGAACCTACTTCAATTTTGATTTTCTCAGCTGAACGTTCGCCAATGAGCAGGTTATGCTGGCGACGCATGTAATCCAGAATATCTTTGGTAAACACATCTCCTGCTACCCGTATAGACTGGTCGCACACGATACCTGAGAGGGCAATAAGGGCAATTTCTGTAGTTCCACCACCAATATCTACCACCATTGAGCCAACGGGCTGTTCAATATCAATGCCAATACCGATAGCAGCTGCAATGGGTTCATAAATCATGTATACTTCTTTGGCACCAGCGTGTTCGGCCGAGTCTTTGACGGCACGTTTTTCAACCTCCGTAATCCCTGAAGGAATACAGATAACCATCCGGTGCGAGGGCGTAAACAGACGGCTTCCTGTATCAATCATTTTGATCATGCCTTTGATCATCTGCTCTGCTGCGGTGAAGTCCGCAATGACTCCATCTTTCAGTGGGCGTATCGTTTTGATATTCTCATGGGTTTTTTCGTGCATTTGCATGGCTTCTTTGCCAATCGCAAGTACCCGACTACTCATTTTATCTATGGCAATAATAGAAGGCTCATCTACAACAATTTTGTCTTTATGAGCAATAAGTGTATTGGCTGTCCCTAAGTCGATGGCAATATCACTGGTCAGAAAATTGAATAATCCCATATAGGTCTTCAAAAATTAAACGTACACACCTGGTTATAAATTATCAATTAATACAATACATAGGCAATAAATAGCATTTTATTTTAACTTCCAAGTGCCTGTATAAATCCCCTAAAAATAATATGTAAGTTTTTATTATAAAATTAAGTATCAGAACTTTATGAATTTTTCATCTAAAATATAGTATATTCGGTTACATCTGATATCTCTCTCTTCACAAAACATATTATCAGTGTTTAAAGTGCCGGATTCCTGTCACAACCATAGCCATTTCATTCTTGTCACAGTAGTCAATAGAGTCTTGGTCACGGATAGAACCACCAGGCTGAATGACCGTAGAAATACCTGCGGCTTTAGCTATTTCCACACAGTCTGCGAACGGAAAAAATGCATCTGAGGCCATCACAGCTCCTTGGAGGTCAAAGCCAAAAGAACGAGCTTTTTCAATTGCCTGCTTGAGGGCATCCACACGGGAAGTTTGTCCTACACCACTGGAAATCAATTGTTTGTGATTGGAGAAAACAATCGTGTTTGATTTGGTATGTTTACAGATTTTAGCGGCAAAGATTAATTCTTCTTTTTCGGCGGTTGTGGGAGCTTTTTGTGTTACTGTGCGTAGCTCCTCTACAGTTTCCATCTTGCTATCCCGGTCTTGACGCATAATTCCATTGAGTACGGTTCGTACTTGTGTTTGGGGAAGGGCCACGTCTTTCTTGCGAAGCAAAATCCGGTTTTTCTTTCCTGCTAGTAAGTCAAACGCATCTGGAGCAAAAGAAGGGGCGATCAATACTTCAAAAAATAGCTTATTTAGTTCTTGGGCTGTGGTAAGGTCTACTTCTACATTAGTGATGATGACACCACCAAATGCAGAAACTGGATCTCCAGCCAAGGCTTTCAAATACGCCCGTGTGGGGTTTTCGTCAATAGCTACACCACAGGCATTGTTGTGTTTCAGGATGGCATATGCTGTTTCTCCTTTGAATTCTTCTATTAGCAATACGGCAGCATCAATGTCAAGTAGGTTGTTGTAGGAGAGTTCTTTGCCATGTAGCTGGTCAAACATGGCTGACAAATCGCCATGGAACCATCCGCGTTGGTGTGGATTTTCGCCATACCGCAACGCCTGAGAGGTTTGCACAGAAACTTTCAGTGAAGCAATAGATTCGTCTTGGTTGAAGTACGCAAAGATAGTTGAGTCATAGTGAGAAGTCATATCAAATGCCTGGGCAGCAAACTTGCGGCGGTCGGCCAGATCGGTAGATCCGTTTTTCTCTTGCAGCAGCTCTTCAACAGCAGCATATTGACTACGTGAGGATACAATCAGTACATCGTTGTAGTTTTTGGCTGCGGCTCGTATCAGTGATATTCCTCCAATGTCAATTTTTTCAATAATATCTTCTTCACTGGCTCCGGAGGCAACAGTCTCTTCAAAGGGGTATAAATCTACAATGACTAGATCAATAGACGGAATTTCATACTGGCCTACTTGCGCTACATCTGTCGTTTCTTCTCGGCGGTATAGAATGCCTCCAAAGACTTTGGGGTGCAACGTCTTGACACGTCCGCCCAGAATGGATGGATAGCTGGTCAGGTCTTCTACACGGACAACTGGAATGCCTAGGCTTTCTAGAAATGCTTGTGTTCCGCCAGTGGAGTAAATAGTAACACCTTGTTTATGAAGTAGTTGTGCGATAGGAGCTAACCCATCCTTGTAATAAACCGAAATAAGTGCCGATTGAATGGTACGCAAAGACATGAAGTGCAATGGATAAATGGACAATGAAGAATTAAAAATTATTGAAAAAGCTCACGCTGGGTAGAAAATTGAAGGCGCAAAGTTAGTTTTTTGCAAAAAAGAATCAAAAATTGCTTTGTCGAAAAAAATATCTCTGAAATCTGGTATTATACCGCCTCTTCAATCCATTCCTGAATGATACGCGGATAGTGCATATGCTCTAGTATATGTATTTTCTCTGCTACAGTGTCTGGGGTATCCATTGTTTCTACACTACATTGAGTCTGGAAAAGAATTTTACCTTTGTCGTACTCCTCATTAACTAGGTGAATGGTAATACCTGTGGCAGGTTCGTGATTGGCTACTATTGCTTCGTGTACTCGCATGCCATACATGCCTTTTCCGCCATAGGCAGGGAGTAACGCAGGATGTATATTGACAATTTTATTAGGGTATGCCTGAATTAAAGATAGGGGCACCAACCAAAGAAAACCAGCCAATACAATATAGTCAATCTGCTCGTCTTGTAATTTTTGCAGTACAGTATTACTTTCGTAAAAAACTTGTCGGTTAAAAGTATAGGTGGGAACGCCAAAAGAAGCCGCCCGGTTTAGGACAAAGGCATCTGTTTTGTTGGATAACACCAGCTTTACCTGTATAGTTGCATGGGATTGGAAATACTCCATGATTTTTTGGGCATTGCTACCCGAACCTGAAGCAAAAATGGCAATAGAAATCATAGAATCCGATAAAATTAGGAGGCTGGCTCGTTAAAAAGCAGAAACTCGTTAAAGAATTTCAAAAATAACATCTTTTTTACTTTCAATCGTATCTTTTTTGATTAGCTTGTGAGAAATTATCTAAAAAAATGAATTTTTTATTTTTATTTGTATAAATGGATAGGATGAGATGCGGGTGAGCAGCCTGATTTTCTATCATTCACAACTTCTGTCTAGCGGCTATGCCTGTATCAAAACCCCAACCCACTACCACAACCCAAGATTCTCTGGTTCCTTTAATTGTTATAGGAGTTCTGTTTTTTGCCTTTGGCTTTGTTACATGGACCAATGGTACATTAATCCCCTACCTGCAAATTATCTGTCAGCTTAAGCCAGACCTGGAACCGTTTTTTGTAACTTTTGCCTTTTACATCTCGTACTTTTTTTTGGCTATTCCAGCGTCAGGTATTCTGCAACGGATTGGGTTTAAAAATGGGATGATTCTGGGTTTGATTGTATTAGCTGCGGGAACGCTGGTATTTATTCCTGCCGCACAAACCCGAATCTATGGCTTATTTCTGCTAGGATTGTTTATTCAGGGTATGGGACTGGCTTTGTTACAGACGGCTGTTAATCCTTATGTAAGCATCATCGGCCCTATTGAAAGTGCTGCCCAACGGATCAGTATCATGGGAATCTGTAATAAAGTAGGGGGCATTTTGGCACCTATTGTGATGGGACTGATTATGTTAGCCAAAGCAGATGTGCTAGAAACTCAGATTAAAGCTGCACAGAATGATCCGATGGCACTGGATAAGATTTTAACAGAAGCCGCTTCCAAAGTATTTACACCATACATGGTACTAGCGGCTTTACTGCTTGTAGTGGCTGTTGTCGTCTGGTTTCAGCACCTACCAGAAATAAATGCAGAAGACGACATAGAAATGGATACCCAAACAGCTGCTAGTAAAGACAGTGTATTTAAGTTTCCCAACTTGGTGCTGGGCATTGTTGCTATTTTTGTGTATGTAGGTGCGGAAGTAATTGCAGGTGATTCTATTGGTCAATATGGCAAGTCGTTGGGAATCAGTTTGGATCAAGCCAAATACTTTCCTACACTGACACTCGGAGCTATGGTAGTTGGATACTTATTTGGTATCGTTGCTATTCCGAAATGGATCAAACAGGAAACGGCTCTGATGGGCTCTGCTATTCTAGGTATTATTTTTACACTAGGGATCGTGATTACCTCTGGTTATGTTTCTGTCATGTGTGTCGCTTTGTTAGGACTTGCCAATGCACTGATGTGGCCTGCTATTTTTCCGCTGGCTATCAAAGGGTTAGGTAAATTTACTAAAATCGGCTCGGCTTTATTGATTATGGGTGTTGTGGGTGGGGCTTTGTTACCACTTCTCTATGGGGCACTATCAGATGAAATCGGCAACAGACAGGCGTATATTTTTCTGGCGGTCTGTTATGCCTATATTTTCTATTACGCCACCAAAGGACACAAAAAAACAAGTTGGTAGATAACCCAATGGGAACTTTTTGTTGAGAATGGAAGGTTAGCCCGTATATATAAATATTAAAAATCAAGCTATTCCTATTTTCTTGGTTTAGCAAAGGAGCTATTGAACGCATAGTATGAGTAAAATTGGAGACGAACTTAAAAAAGCTATTGTCTTGATGCCAGAGACGGAAAAAGACAAACTGCTGTTACGCCTGATTGCCAAAGATGACCTGCTGGTAGAGAGACTACAACATCAATTACTTGAAGATGCTTCCGATACCCGTGAACGCCAGCAGAATATTGAAGAGGCTATCAAAAAAACGTCTTCCTATAAATACCACGATACACCCGGATGGCTCATGATGTCTATGCGTGACATTAGTGGAATGATTAGCCGTTATCAGAAAGTAACCAACGACAAAGTTGGAGAGGTAAAATTAACGGTACTGCTGCTGGCCCAGGTTTTTCGTGGCCAAGCTAAATTGTTAAAAGAACAAGAATATCGGGCTGGTAAGTTTGCAGAGTATGTGGGTAAAAAAGCAGATTTTGTGGTCAAAAAGCTTCCCAAAATTCATCCAGACTATTACATTGAACTGGAAGAGGATGTTAATTTTATGCTTGGATTTCTGTATGCCTATTCTCCCTGCCGAGACATCAGAGAGGAATTGAAGATACCCAAAAAATGGAATCCCTGACAAAAAAAGCAATCTTCTTCTGATCAGGGATTGGTTTTGTATACTGTATACTCGAATGCTAACCTTTCTTTCTTAAAACTGGAAATAGATAAATGGCTGTGTCGCTGTTTTGAACTGGTATAGTCCGATAATGATGGCTACAATAATGGCGGCTTTGGCAAAATCAGGTACACGACCAAACCAACTTTCAAGTGTGTCTTTTTTGCTGCGTTTTACCCAGTGAATCAGGTAAGCAAGCAGCATAATAATGAAAATGGTTTTATAGGCAATAATCTGTTGCAGCACCAACTGAGGTTCAAAATGATACATTATCCGGGAAAGCATCCGCCAGACCATCGTTACATCTTTCGCCCAGTCCACTCCCCATGCTCCTTGGTCGGGGTCTCTGGCACGGAAAAACATCCAGCAAAAGGCAACAAAGTTGAAGGTTAGTACCTGTGAAAGGAATTTGACGATACCAGAACTGGTTTTTGTACTGCTTCCGGTGAGTTCCATCCACAATTTATGAAAGGCTAACGCCACGCCATGCAACGCACCCCAGATGATAAACTTCAGGTTAGCCCCATGCCAGAAGCCACCTAATACCATTGTAATGAACAAGTTTAGATAGGTGCGGAATTTTCCTTTACGGTTTCCGCCCAAGGAAATATACAGGTAGTCGCGTAGCCAAGTAGAGAGTGAAATATGCCAGCGTCGCCAGAAGTCAGTGATATTAATGGCAGAATAGGGCGAATTAAAGTTGACTGCCAATCGAAATCCTAGCAGTAATGCTACGCCTGTGGCCATATCTGTATAGCCTGAAAAGTCGCAATAAATCTGGATGGTATAGCCATAGACAGCCATCAGGTTTTCGAACCCAGTATAGGTCTCTGGGCTGTCAAATACCCGATCCACGAAGTTGGCAGAAATATAATCGGATACCCATACTTTCTTAATCAAACCTCCCATAATCAGGTACACTGCACGGGTAAAGTCCTCTCGGCTCACTTGGTAGGGTTTATCTATCTGGGGCACAAAGTCTATGGCTCGTACAATGGGGCCAGCTACTAGCTGAGGGAAAAAACTCACGAAAAAAGCAAAATCCCAGTAGTTGTGGGCAGGTTTCAGGATGCCACGGTAAATATCCAGCGAATAACTGATACTCTGAAAAGTATAAAATGAAATTCCTGCTGGAGCTATAATCTTGAAGATGTCAAACGTACTTCCAGTCCATGCATTTGACCAGGCCGCCAGATAATCCACTGGCTGCAAATGCCAGCCAAATGATTCGTTCAGAATGTTGGTAAAAAAGTAGGCATACTTGAAATACCCCAGTAAACCCAGGTTCAGAATAAGTGTAATGACAATGTATAGTTTTTTACGGAAGGGATTATTGGTACGATAGATCTCCCATCCCATGGCAAAGTCAATCAGGGAAGTAAGGATCAGTAGTATAAAGAAGTATCCTACCGATTTATAGTAGAAGAATATACTAAAAATGAGCAAAAAAAGGTTTCTCAGCTTTATATTGGAATAAATAGCCTGATAGACCAGCAACACAACCCCAAAAAACATCCAGAACAGGGGTGTGGTAAAAATCATGGGCGACTTCGGGTCAAAGCCGAAGATATCCTTCAGTGTCAGCAAGGGAAATGGAACCAGTTAATTATGAATTAGTTAACCATAAGAAGCTTAAAAAGGTATACAGGAAAGGTTTCACGTAGATTGTACCCATGGATCAATCTAAAACATGCACCCCCTAACCAGTAGCTTTTTAACTTACTAGTTGCCAATATGCATAATTTTTTTGCTTCCTAAAAACTGAGTCTCACTATTTTGGCGATTATATAATTCATAATCGTTCATAATAGCCTCATAGAGAAGATCTGCCTGTACAGTGTAGCCGTGGGGAGTGAGGTGTACACGGTCAGGAGAGGCCATACGGTTGGTATACCAATGCTGGATAGACCGCAAGCCACCCATTACTTCATAGAAATTCCAGACGGCTACATCTGTTTCTTCGGCCAGATCCATGATTTGCTTGACCGCTTTGGCATTATCTGGATTCAGATACCGTCTGCCACGTAAATTATCGCCAGGTGTAGTCAAAAGAATAGACGTATGTGGATTTGCCCGTCGGATTCGTTGAATGAGCTGACCATAGTTGCTTTTGAAGGCTTTTTCGTCTAGTTTCCGGAAGGCATCATTAGTGCCTAAAGAGATGATAACCAGATCGGGATTTAATATTTGTAGGTGTTTTTCTAGGGAAGGCATACGCAGCACTGCGGGTACATCTGCTCCATTGATGCCTGCCGAATGGTATTGTACGCCTGCCTGTTGGTTTTCGAGGGTAATACCCTGTAGTGTAAAATGGTTTTGCTCGTCTCTTTCTTTGACAAAGCCCAACTGAAGAATTTCTACGGGCTCTGCTAACGTAAGTTCAACATATCCGTCATAGATTTTTTTCTGGGTAATCAGCACTTCGTTGAGTACCCGGATGTCAAAGCTAGCTGTATTATGTGTATCAAAAAAGATTTTTGCTTTAGTAATCGGGTATTTTAACGTTGAATGTATATTCGGATTGATTGAAAGCATGGCTTCTGAACTATAGGTAGTAGCAGTAATTCCTGCTACGCCCCAATCACATACACGGTTGTGCGTGATGTTCCGACAACCATCCCAGCTACCAGCATACGAAACTTTCAGGTTATCAGGAGCATTGGTATGTACAGCAGTATAGGGAAATACCAGTCCACGGCCACCATTTCCTAACGTACTGTCGGCTTGAAGGAGTTGACGCAGATGACCTGAAAAAAAATCAGCCTGAATGTGTGAATCACCTAGGTGTACAATGTTTAACTTTTGGCGTTTGCCTCGGCTTAGTTCCTGCATGGCGTTGTAAAAATGCCGCATGGAAGAGGACGAAACAGATCGAATCTGATTTTGCTCGGCTTTAATAAAAGGATAGGAGGCGTAAAGACTACGAGTGGCAGACGAGTGTATGGAAACTGGACGGGGGTGTTCAGTAAAGGATACTAATAGAATAAGAATGACAGGCAGTAAAAAACTAATCTTTTGCTTCATGGCTTTTCTACGTTTTCAAACCCTCTCACACATCCAGAAGGTGTTCATTGTTGTATAACATTCATATACAAAGATGATGAAAAAAAGTAAATTTCCCGCAAAAACGTAATATTTAAGCCTCTTTTAAAGCAAATCAACTGATACTCATCTTAAAAAGATACTATCCAAGGCTTGTATTCGAAAAATTCTGTAACCCGTTCTGTCTTCTGATTTTTTTTCAACCTGTATTCTTTCTCCCATTTATCCTTGTTTTTCTCCATTCAACCCGTTTAGAAATAATATTTCATAAAGTACCTTGTTTTACATAGTACCTTATAGTATGTTTGTAGCACGAAAATGATAGAAGGGAACAGCACACATATATATGTACTCACATAAAAACTACACTTAATGAATGTCGAAAATACACAAGTGCAGATGCGAAAAGGAATTCTTGAGTTTTGCATCCTGCACATTATCTCGCGGGGCGAAGTTTATGCCTCAGACATGCTGGTGGAGCTCACCGCCGCAAAAATCATGGTGGTAGAAGGAACACTGTATCCATTACTGACCCGGTTAAAAAATGCTGGTTTAGTAGAATACCGCTGGATAGAGTCTGTTTCAGGTCCTCCACGCAAATACTATGTACTGACAGAAGCTGGCAGGCAGTTTCTACAGGAACTTCAGAAAACCTGGGAAGAACTACTGATCTCGACCCAGCAGATTATTCAGAAAAACGGGCATGAGTCGTCCCTACCAGATCAGAAAGATGGGGAGTGGCTTTAATAGTGCTACATCTAGAAATTAAGTTAGGAAAACTATACAGATCAAGGAATTCAACTTTACTACAGGCTTCCAAACGTTACCTATATGAAAAAGACCATTAGTATTAACATAAGTGGCATTATCTTCCACATTGAAGAGGATGGCTACGAAAAACTCAAACAGTATTTGTCGGATGTGCAGCGGTATTTTGCCAGCTATGAAGACGGGATAGAAATTACTTCAGATATAGAAAATCGTATTGCCGAAATATTTTCTGCTAAGATTACTTCTGGCAATCAGGTTATCACGTCAGAAGATGTAGACAACCTGATCACAGTCATGGGGAATATTCCTGATTTTGAGGCAGTTGCAGATGATGACACTACTACTACTATGAAAACTGCCCCTGTGGGGAATGAGAAAACATATGAAAAGCAGTCAGCGGCTGGTGAACCTAAAAGATTGTATAGGGATCTGAGTCGTAAGGTAGTGGGCGGTGTATGTTCAGGCGTTGCTGCATATTTTGAAATAGATCCAGTATGGGTACGGGTAGGCTTTTTGGCCTTATTCCTGAATTTGGTTGTCTTTCCACATTTTATATCAGACAAATTTTCTGGTCTGCTCCTGTTGAGTTATATAGCTCTATGGATTGCTGTGCCGGGGCAGGGAGGTGTACCAACAGATAAGAAGTATAAAAAACTATACCGAAATCCCGACAACCGGACACTAGGAGGGGTATGTAGTGGATTGGCTGCCTATTTTAATACAGATGTAGCCCTGATACGTGTCCTCTTTGTGGTTGCTTTTCTCTTTTTTGGAACAGGTCTATTGCTTTATGCTATTTTATGGATTAGTATGCCTGAAGCCAAAACCTTGACTGAGAAAATGGAAATGCAAGGCGAACCAGTAACTTTATCCAACATTGAAGCCAATGTAAAAAAAAACATTCAGGGAGATGAAAATGCTAGTGAAAATACCTTGACAAAGATTGTACTCTTCCCCTTTCGTGCGATTGCCGTCGTTTTTGAAGCATTAGGTAAATTGCTGGGGCCTGTGATAGGAGTACTGGGCAATGTGATACGAATCTTTGCAGGGCTTTTGTTGGTAATCATCACCTTAAGTTTTCTGGTTAGCCTAGCGGCTGTATCTGGGGCCTATCTAGGCTTGACAAACTATGATTTGCCAGATGGCTGGAGTATTTCACCCCATCCTTCTTTTTTTGTGGATGTGCCAGGTTGGACATGGGTTGCTTGTATGCTGGCTGTGGGTATTCCCTTGTTTGCGTTACTGTTTACAGGTGTGAGTATTATCATCAGACGGTTTACTTGGAATACTTCTCTTGGCTGGGTACTATTTGGACTTTGGATTGTGGGTATTATAGGTGTATCGGTTAGTTTGCCAGCTATTGCCAGCCAATACCAAAAAGAAGGTGTCGTAGAAAAAAATAAGGATCTTGTAGTTGGTGACCGAGGCTTATACCTGAAAGTAAATGATATAGACGAAGAATACACAGAAAATGTCCACTTACAGATTAAAGGATATGAAGGTGCCCAACCTAAATTAGTGCAAATTTTTACTGCTAAGGGCAAAACAAGAGAGGAGGCACGGGCGAATGCACAAGCTATTGATTATAAGGTTTTGGAAAATGATACAGTGGTGCAGTTTGATTCGCATTTCTCCTACAAACCCAATGCAAAATTCCGCAATCAGAAACTACGCATGGTTTTGTATATGCCCTATGGGAAAGTGTTTCAGATGTCCCCTGAAATGGGTGATATTCTTGAAAATACCCTGCATCGGAACGGATACGAGGAGTCGCAGCTGGATGGAAACCGGTTTGTATTTGAGCCAAATAATACACTGACATGCTTGACCTGTTCCAATGAAAAAAATAACAATGACCAAAATTTCTATTCTGGTAGCGAGCGGTACAACTATCGTGATTTTAATGAACTTACCGTCAGCGGTCCGTTCGAAGTCATTGTCACACAAGATGATGAATACCGGGTGGCTATAGATATAGAGGATAATGAAAAGAAATATATAGACATCCTCCAAACGGGAAGTGAGTTGGAAATTCGTTTGAAGATGAGATTTATGAACTGGAAAGATTGGAGACGCCGCCACAAAAAGCCTATTGTGATTCGGATTACTATGCCAGATGCACGTTCCTTTCATTTCTCTGAAGGCGCCTCATTTGAAGTCAGAAGTTTTGAAAACCTGAATGAATTGGAGGTTTCTGTTTCTTCTGCGGCTAATGGGAAGTTGGAAGCAGAAAGTGCGCAGAGTCTGACTGTAGAGCTAAATTCGGCGGCTGAATTAACCTTGCGAGGTGATGTACAAAAAATGAATGCAACGGTTAGCAGCAGCGGGCATTTGTATGGATTTGAAATGAAAGTGGCTACTGCTGATGTGGAAACTAACAGTGCTGGCACGGCTGAAGTACGTGTCAAAGAGGAATTAAAAGCAAGAGCCAATAGTGGTGGAAGTATACGCTACCAAGGTGATGCTCATTTGGATGCAGATTCCAATAGTGGTGGTTCTATTGAACGAGATTAAAGAAACGTCAAAAGAGAGGAAAATTAAGCTGGATTATGAGCAACATACAGGATATGTTTTATGAATAATGTAGGTAAGATGCGATAGCCTTATTGCTAAAAATAATAGCCAGATTATGTCTGGCTATTATTTTTATGTACCTTGCGTCTATGGGTAAACAATCTTTCTCTGATTTCCCTGAAAGCAGGAGGCTGCGGCATTTGTTGCTTGAAAGCATTGCGGAGAAAGGTATTACCTCGCCAGCTGTGCTGTTCGCATTAGAAATAGTACCTCGCCACTGGTTTGTACCTATAAGCTTTACATTGGAGGAAGCCTATGCTGATTATGCGTTGCCTATTGGTGAACGACAAACCATTTCTCAACCCTACACAGTTGCATACCAGACTGAATTACTAGATGTGCAACCAGAACAGAAAATTCTAGAAATTGGCACTGGGTCGGGGTATCAGGCGGCTGTATTGTATCAGATGGGGGTAGATCTGTATAGCATTGAATTTAATAAAGTATTGTATCAAAAAACAAAAAGTCTTTTTCAGGAGTTAGGCTATCCTATCCATCTCTTTTATGGTGATGGTTCGCAGGGGTTATCGGCGTATGCTCCCTTTGATAGAATACTGATGACAGCAGGTACGGTTCAGGTTCCTGAAATACTTCTTCAGCAACTACAGGTAGGAGGCAAACTGGTGTTACCTGTAGGCAAGCCTAAGATGCAACGTATGACACGGATTACACGTAAGAAAACCCAAGTATTTGATACAGAAACTTTTGATCTGTTCAGCTTTGTTCCTTTACGAGGTAAATATGGAACTAAATAATTTTCAATTTTTTTGGCGGTAATTTTTTTTTATTGCAAATTACGCAGTGTAAACAATTTTTTTATGAAAGTAGCTTCTATACACTTTATTACCTTATGTACAGTTGTAGCCCTGATACTACCTACAACTGGGGCTGATGCCCAGCGAGGACCTACCCGCAACTCCCGTTTGTACCGGGGTGCCAGTAATTATGGAGTAATGAAGTTGTCTGCAGGGATTGGAAGCTCTACTTACTTTGGTGACCTCTGTGAAACAGGAGACTGCCTGCGTGCCCGCCCCTATTTTAATCTTGGGTTTGATTACCGCTTTACTGGTAAGATTCGTGCCCGCATTGAAGGTGCGTATTATCGCCTAGAAGCTAGGGATGCAGGTGGAAAAAACGAAAAACGTAATTTGTCTTTCCGTTCTGGAAATATTGAAGTTGCTGCTACTGGTATTTATGAATTCTTTTCATACAATAAGTTCTTCAATCAAAGGCCTTTATTTAACCCCTATTTATATGCAGGAGTAGGTTTTACCTATTTTACACCACGTACAGAGTTAGATGGAAAGTGGTATTCCTTGCCTAAATATGCGACAGAAGGTGTAACCTACAATCAACTTGCATTCATGATTCCCTATGGTTTTGGGGTACAAATGGCTCTGGCCAATACATTGGATGTGAGCTTTGAATTTGGTATCAGAAAAACCTTTACCGATTATTTGGATGATGTCAGTACTGTATATATTGACAATGCTAAACTGGCTTCGAAAGAGCCTATTGCTGCTCAATTAGCCGACCGTACCTCCGATCTTGGCATACCTCCTACCTATGATTCCGATGATGGAGTACACTGGAATGCAGGCCACAAGCGTGGTAATCCGGATAGAAAGGACAGCTACATAGTTATTGCAGCCAAACTGGAATATACGATCAATCCGCTTGTAAAAAACAAACGTAAAAATATCAAATTCAGAAAACCTAAATTCTCCAGCAGTTCTTCTCGCAGAAAGAAAAAGAAATAAGAATGCTGAGCCCTTTTGTAGAAAAAGCAACCTATACACAGGTTGCTTTTTCTTTTCTGGAGAGAGACAACTATTGCCTAATGATTTTCTATAGAATTAATTGCATTTGTAACTATCTATAAACCAATGAATCAACAAAAACTAGTAAAAGAATCACTCACAACTATGACCGAGATGGTCTTTCCCAACCATACCAACGGATTAAATAACCTGATGGGAGGATGGCTGATGTATTGGATGGACATTGTGTCGGCTATAGCGGCTCAGCGTCATGCCAATTCAGTGGTTGTGACAGCCTCAGTTGATAATATTTCATTTTCCGAACCTATTAAAATAGGAGATGTAGTGACACTGCGGGCACAAGTTACACGGTCTTTTAATAGCTCCATGGAAGTGTATATTGAAGCTTGGACGGAAAATATTCCCAATCGCAGAAAACTGGCCACCAATAAAGCCTTTTTTACTTTTGTGGCTCTTGATAAAGACAGAAAACCTACCATGGTGCCTGAGGCAATGCCAGAAACGGAAGAAGAACAAAGCCTGTATGCCAGTGCCCTACGCAGACGGCAATTGCGTCTGATTCTGGCAGGGCGTATGAAACCACATGATGCCAATGAGCTAAAAGCTATTTTTCAGATCGAAGACTGATTTTCTTCAAGGAATAGTTTTAATAAAAACAGGCACAGATACTATTCTGTGCCTGTTTTTATTCTGTAACCAGCTATTTTCATCTGTCATGATGGTACCATTGTTCGTAGAATGGTACATGTGTTAGCTTTGGGCAGGTGCTGCATGATACCACATAGTGGACATATTTTTCTTGTCTAATATCTGTGTAGCCATCTGATGAATATGCTCAGGTGTAACGGCTTCAATATGAGCTGCTTCTTCGTTTACTACTGCCGCATTGCCCATATTGGCATAAAAAGCCAGATTCATAGCTCGGTTTAGAAGTTCTACTTCTGCATAGGCCAGTGATGACTCCGCCTGATTTTTTACTTTGGTTAACTCTTGCTCAGGTACACCATCCTGAATAATCTCTTCTATAATCTCATTCACCGCTTCTTCGGCTCTCTGCAAAGATACTTCCTGATTCAATTGTCCCTGTACAACCAGCAAACCAGGCTCGACTGAACCTGTCAGATAGGCAGTAATATTGCTGAAAATTTTTTGGGTATTGACTAGCCTTTCATGTAAACGCGAAGATTTGCCACGACCCAGAATATCACTGAGCAGATCTGCTGTAAAATACTCCGTAGATTCTTTGCCAGGTACATGGAAAGCCTTATAAAGGGCATTGAGTGGAACGTTGGCTTCGGTTTCCAGCATACGGGCATTGGTTTGCAAGGGCTCTTTTGGAAGGCGGCGATTGTAGGTCTCGCCAGCAGGAATGGGTTCAAACCATTTGCGGCAGAGTTGTTTTACCTGTTCTGTTGTGACATCTCCTGCTACCACCAAAATGGCATTGTTGGGTAAATAATATTTGTAAAAAAAAGCCTTTACATCGTCCATTGTGGCTTTTTCGATATGGGAAATATCTTTGCCAATGGTAGCCCACCGATAGGGATGCACCTGGTAGGCCAGCGGACGTAATTTAAGCCACACATCTCCATAGGGCTGGTTCAGGTATCGTTGCTTAAACTCTTCAATAACCACTTTCTGCTGTATCTCCAATACTTTGGGATCAAATGAGAGGCTCAACATGCGGTCAGATTCTAGCCAGAACGCCGTTTCTATATTGGCAGAAGGCAGTGTAATATAATAATTGGTAATGTCTGGTGAGGTAAAGGCATTGTTTTCACCACCGACACGTTGGAGAGGTTCGTCATAGGAAGGAATGTGGCGGCTGCCTCCAAACATCAGATGTTCGAACAGGTGAGCAAATCCTGTTTTATCCTCCTGTTCATCACGTGAACCTACATTATATACTATGTTAACGGCTGCCATCGGTGTAGTATGATCTTCATGCACATATACCTGCAACCCATTGGATAAAATAAATTTTTCGTATGAAATCATAATGTCAAACGCACAAGAAAGAAAAGTAATACATTGAGAGAATAGAAGAAACGCTAACTTTCTACGTCTTCTCCTGTTAATTCTGTCGAAATAACTGCAAATTTGTACTGGATAACAAACAAAATACAAATCAGGTTTGGACTATGCGTAATTGGCTGCTAAAATCTATAGATAAATATTTTTCTTATTCTATATGTATTGTTTGTTAATCTATTGAAAATAAGAGGCTTACTTATTGTTTCTCTCTCTCTTCTAGTATTTTCTGCTTATGATCTTTGACCGGAAAAGTTTTACAAACGATACCCTGCGTGAATTGTATAGGGCTTTGCTGAGACCACGCTTAATTGAAGAAAAAATGTTGATTTTGCTTCGGCAAAATCGTATTTCAAAATGGTTTTCGGGAATCGGGCAGGAGGCCATTGCTGTAGGAGCTGCCATGGCATTGCTGCCTGACGAGTATATACTTCCGCTGCATCGTAATCTGGGTGTTTTTACCGTACGTCAATGTCCACTGGACACACTGTTTGCGCAGTGGCAGGGAAAAAAAACAGGTTATACCAAGGGAAGGGATCGGTCGTTTCATTTTGGTACCCATGAGCAACATATTATCGGGATGATTTCTCACCTAGGGCCACAACTGGCTGTCGCTGATGGAATAGCCCTGGCTGATAAACTGTCCCATGAAAAGAAAGTAACACTGGTTTTTAGTGGGGATGGAGGCACAAGTGAAGGAGACTTTCATGAAGCTCTAAATGTGGCTGCTGTATGGGATTTGCCTGTGATTTTTGTGATTGAAAACAATGGGTACGGCCTGTCTACGCCTAGCCGCGAGCAGTTTCGCTGCCGTCATTTTATTGACAAAGGCATTGGGTATGGAATGGATGCGTTTCAGGTTGATGGAAATAACATTTTGGAAGTCTACGATACGATTAGCCAACTGGCCCGTAACCTGCGTCAACAACCCCGTCCAGTGCTGGTCGAAGCTCTTACCTTTCGGATGCGTGGACACGAAGAAGCTTCCGGAGTGAAATATGTCCCTAAAGATTTACTGGATGCCTGGCAAGCCAAAGATCCAATCGCTAACTATGAAAAATACCTATTGGAAAGTGAAATACTCTCTGAAACGGAGGTAAAAACTATGCGAGAGGAAATAAAGAAAGAGATTGAAATAAACCTCGAACGAGCTTTTGCGATGCCAGACCCTGAGCCTACAAACGAGTTGATGGATATGTATAAGCCCTTTGAGCAGCTGGTGCAAGAACCTGTAACAGAGCAGGGGCGTACCGAAAGACGGTTTATAGATGCTATTTCAGACGGCTTGCGGCAAAGTATGGAACGATTTCCAAACCTGGTACTAATGGGGCAGGACATTGCTGATTATGGTGGTGTGTTTAAAATTACAGAAGGTTTTGTAGAAAAATTTGGCAAAGAACGGGTTCGGAATACACCACTCTGCGAATCGGCGATTGTAGGAACAGCTCTGGGGCTGTCTATTAAAGGCTACAAGACTATGGTAGAAATGCAGTTTGCTGATTTTGTCAGTTGTGCCTTTAACCAGATCGTCAATAACTTAGCTAAAAGTCATTACCGTTGGGGACAACATGCTGACGTTGTGATTCGGATGCCTACAGGAGCCAATACAGCTGCAGGTCCTTTTCATTCACAGTCCAATGAAGCTTGGTTTTTTCATACGCCTGGTTTGAAAATTGTTTACCCATCTACTCCCTATGATGCGAAAGGATTGCTGAACAGTGCCCTAGAAGATCCTAATCCCTACCTGTACTTTGAACATAAATACCTATATCGTTCCGTTTCAGGAATGGTTCCAGATGCGTATTATACCATTCCGATTGGAAAAGCAAATATAGTAGCCGAAGGTGACGAGCTGACGATTGTTACGTATGGTTTGTGTGTCCAATGGGCCAAAGAAATCGTTGATTCTCTGGCAGACAGCCATAGCATTGAACTGATAGACCTGAGAACCCTGCTTCCTTGGGACAAAGAGATGGTTAGCAACAGCGTAAAAAAAACAGGCAAGGTGCTGATTGTTCATGAAGATACACTTACAGGCGGTATTGGAGGTGAAATTGCAGCTTGGATAGGTGAAAATCTTTTTTCCTATCTGGATGCTCCTGTTATGAGAGAAGGTAGCCTAGATACAGCAGTGCCCTTTGCTCCTGTATTAGAGAAAAATTTTTTACCTAAACAACGTATGATAGATAAAGTACAATTATTGCTTGCTTATTAATTGCCTCATTCACACACTTGAAACATGCTTTTATGACTCTAAAAGGGTGCGTTTTCTACATTGGAAAGTGTGGGCCTTTCTGTATTACCTATACGTCTTCCTACCCTAAACGGTACTAGATCCATGTAAGAAAATAGTTAAATAATTGTCTGTAACTTTTCTCTACTTACCCTATATTTGTCACTGATTTACTATGGGCGTGGCTGACAGGACTTTAGCAATTTTTTATCACTCTGGTTCTTATGGAAAGGCTCTATCCCTACCAACACACCTCTTTAGAGGATTTGCCCGAAGAAGTCTGGAAAGACATTCCTGGTTTCGAAGGTTATTACCAGATTTCCACATATGGACGTATTAAATCTGTGGCTCGGTATATTATCCGCTGTACTCAACGGGTAGGATTCTGGACTAAAGATAAAATCATGGTGCCCTATCTCTCCGCAGGCCATAATCGGTTTCTTAATCAGACCACTTACCGGGTAGCTATCAAGCTTTATAAAGATAATAAAGCTTATCCTATCAGTGTATCCCGGTATGTATATGCCTTATTTGTAGAAGAGTTTGACCTACATAATTCGGAACATATCATTACCTATCAGGACGGCGATAGTCAGAATACCCATTATGCCAATCTAGTACTGACCACCCAGAAGCAAGTTCATAAAACCTGTTTTGCAAAAAAACGAAGACTAGCACCTAATGTATCTACTGCCCGATCTATCACCCAATACGATCTGTCAGGGAAGAAAATTGCTACATACCCAACTGTGCAGACGGCCAGTACAGCTGTAAAGCATTCGAGCAAACGTATTTATCGAGCTGTCAAAGACCATTCTAAACTGGCTGCGGGCTATTATTGGCGGTACCAAGATTTGCCAGATATTGATGTTCGCCCGTATGAAAAAAAACGGAAACGGAAAAAAAAACACCAGCTGCCTCCAGATATGCCTACATTGGATACCAATGTTTCTATGCAGGCGGCTATCACTGAAACAACACATGAGATTTCTGGTACGGCTGCATCTGGTGCTGGTGTGTGAAATTTATACGTAACTTTTTGGTTTTGTAAGGGAATATTTATGTGCTATGAGAGGTGTAAATTTATTTATGTATATATTCTTAGTATACATAGATGTAAGAAAAAGGGATTTTTCTTAAGAAATTAACCTCTACATTCTATACTGTTGGTATGAAACCCATACAGACAAGAAAGGTAGATTAGTTGTGTAGGAACCAAAGAAAGACAATATAGGTAAAATATAATATAGCCCACATGGGTTGCTTCAATCCTGAGCCATAAAAAACGCCTCCTGAAAATTTTCAGGAGGCGTTTTTTTATGGCTCAGGATTAGTTTTATAGTTCTTCTTCCAGTTCTGTATCGGTGGCAACTAACGTACCATTAAGTTCAGCTTTATGACTCTTCAGTTTCTCTTTATGTTTCTTTAGTTGGGATTTCATGGTTTCCATTGCTAGATCTGTGGCAGCTTCAAATGTGCTGGCTCGTTCTTTTACAAAAAGTTGATTACCAGGTACATTTATGCGAAATTCAAAAATTTTATTCTCTTTGTTTTCGCATTTTTCCAACCTTAATATCACTTCACCATCAATAATTCTTCCAAAGTATGTGTCGAGCTTCTCGGTTTTCTTTTGGATGAATGCCAACAGCTTCTGGTCGGCACTGAAGTGAAGAGATTGCATCTGCAGTTTCATACGCGTAATAAATTTGGGTGAAACATAAAATTAACTTTATAAAGGGCAGATGTGTGCAAATACCAATGATTCAGTCAGTTATACTAGTTGTTGCTATTATTTACCTAGAATCTTTATTAGTTTATCTGTCATAACACCTGTTTACTTACGCCTTGGGGTGTGCCTGCTCGTAAACTTTTTTAAGCTTTTCAAGCGAATTATGGGTATACACCTGGGTTGCAGCAAGGCTACTGTGACCCAGGAGGTCTTTAATTGCATTCAGATCGGCACCTTTGTTAAGCAAATGTGTGGCAAATGTATGACGCAACACATGTGGACTTCGTTTGTCAGATTGGGTGAGATTCAGGTATTTATGCACAATCCGGTAGATAAACATGGGATAGGCATCTTTTCCTGCATCAGTCACAATCAATGGGCTAGAAGTTGTTTTCCCAAAGAGACTTTCCTTTGCTTCTTGATACGTTTTAATAAGTTGAAGTAAACATGTATGTAATGGAATAATGCGTTGTTTATTACGTTTACCGATAACTTTTATGGTTTGGTCAGTAATGGAAATCGTTTGGTCTGTCAGGCTGAGTAGCTCGGCCAGTCGGATGCCAGTTCCATAGAGCATTTCCAGAATGAGGCGATCACGCAAACCTGGAAAACCTTCCGGAAAAGGCATATGGTCCAGTAGCTGATTGAGTTGCTGCTCGTCTATGAAGTGGGGCAGTTTTTTACTTTCCTTCAACGGACGAATTTTGAGCATAGGATTATGACTAATCGTTCCTTGTTGGAGCAAAAATTTATAGAAGGAACGCAGCGTTGCAATCTTACGGTTGATCGTGATTGCACTTGTTTTAGCTTCAACCATACGTACAATCCACGAACGAATGATCGGAAATGTAGCCAGATCTGCTTGTCGGTACTCAAATGATTGTTCTAGAAAATCAAGAAATTGTACTAAATCAGTCTGATAGGCAAGGAGTGTATGAGGACTATACCTTTTTTCATATTCCAGATATTTTAAAAATGACTCAATCATGCTTATTCTCGTATGATAGTGTGTGGTACTACCCAACTAATGAGGCCATTAAAGTGCCTCATTAGCTTCTTGTGTGACTAACATACTAAGAAAAAAATAAAAAAGCTACTATTGAACCGCTTTTCTTTATTTAGGAAAAAATAAGATTGTTTGCCTAGAATGTATGTTTCTGGATCAGAATTGTTTTTGTCCTCATAAACGGTTCAGATGCAGATTTTGCTTGTCTATTGGCAAATATTTCGTAATCTTACAGCCAGAAATATGCCTCGTATTTTTCATCTACCCAAGACTAAAACTCCATGTTTGATCATCTTCTTTATCAGGTACAGGAGGGCGTTTGTACCGTTACCCTTAATCGTCCAGAATTGTATAATGCCTTGAATATCAAGCTTACACTTGAATTGCAGGAAGCTTTTAAGCAAGCAGCCAGAGACGAATCTGTTCGTGTGGTAATACTGACAGGTTTGGGCGGGGCATTTTGCTCAGGTGCAGATCTGAAAGAAGCCTCCAAGGGCATTGCTTCGTATTCGGAAGAAGTACGTAGCCGATATAATCCGATCATTCTGGCTATGCGAAATATGCCCAAACCTGTTGTGGGACGCATCAATGGTGTTGCTGCTGGAGCTGGATGTTCTTTGGCATTGGCTTGTGATGTGATTATCGCAGCCGAGGAAATGTATTTTTCTGAAGCTTTTGTGGGCATTGGTCTGGTAATGGATTCGGGTTCAGGATATTTTCTTCCTCGCATGGTGGGATCAATACGGGCATTTGAGTGGGCTACGATGGGTACAAAAATTCCGGCTACTGAAGCGGCTCGTGTCGGACTTGTTACGCGTGCTGTTCCGTCCAGTCAGCTTGACGAGGCAGTGGCTCAGTATGTAGGCTACTATGCTTCTGCGCCTACTAAAACCATTGGACTCATCAAGCAGATGCTAAACAAATCGTTTCATTCGTCATTAGAAGAAATGTTGGAGTGGGAGGCATTGTATCAGGAAGTGGCAGGAGCTTCGAAAGATCATCGGGAAGGAGTACAGGCTTTTTTGGAAAAACGAAAACCTACTTTCATCGGTAAATAACCCGCTTGGTAGAAAATGCATGCAGGTCTTGTTGAGCAGATAGAGAACAAGCCTATGTCATTTTACTCAGTAAATTAACTTTTTATGCGCATATAGACATGTCCACTCAGACAGAACATATCAAAATTTTTCAGAAATATTTGCCTGAGCCTGCTGTAACGTATTGCTACCAGCTCTGGCAGCAATACGGATTTGATTTTCGGATCACCAAATCCAGAAGTTCACGGTTTGGAGACTATAAATATATGAATAACCGCCACAAGATTACTGTCAACGGCGATATGAGTACCTATGCTTTTCTGATCACTTACCTGCATGAAGTGGCCCATTTGATTACTTTTCAGCAGTACGAGCATCGGGTACGTCCTCATGGGAAAGAATGGAAAAAGGCTTTTCAGGGGTTGGCAAAGCCTGTGTTGCAGGAAAGTATTTTTCCGCCAGAAATTCTATCCGCATTTCAACAGTATTTAAAGAATCCGAAAGCTTCCTCGTGTTCCGACGCTATGTTATACCAGTCGTTGCATTTATTTGATACCCGCCAGCAAGACAAGATTATGCTGGAAAAAATACTACCTGGTGAATTGTTTGTTCTCAATGGACGAAAATTCTGTAGAGGCGAAATCAGGCGGACACGGGTGTTGTGTGAAGAAATCAGCAGTCGCAAAAAATACTTGGTACACACACAGGCGTTAGTAGAAAAAATATGACTCCTCCAAAAGGCAGGCAGATAAAAAAACTAGGTCGTTTGCACCTTCAGATGGAGAATTATCTATCTGAACTTGTCATGGACAACTTTTAACTTTTTAACTCAATTATAACCCAAAAATATTATACAATGGCTGAACGTATGCTCATTCTAAATGCCAAAACAATTAATGAAGGGCAAATCATTGAAAATGATGTATATATAAAAGGAGGCAGAATTGAGCAGATCGGAAAAGACCTCTCGTCGCTGGTGGCAGATACGGTGATTGATGCCAGTGGTCAATACCTGCTCCCAGGAGTTATTGACGATCAGGTGCATTTTCGCGAACCAGGTCTTACCCATAAAGCGACTATCCAAACCGAAAGTATGGCAGCAGTGGCTGGCGGGGTAACTTCTTTTATGGAGATGCCCAACACCGTTCCCAATGCCCTGACGCAGGCATTATTGGAAGATAAATATCAGATAGCAGCACGGACTTCTCTGGCTAACTACTCGTTTTTTATGGGAGCCTCCAATGATAATCTGGCCGAGGTGCTCAAAACCAATCCGACCAACGTGTGTGGGATAAAGATATTTATGGGTTCTTCGACGGGTAATATGCTGGTAGACAATGAAAAGACACTGGCAACTGTATTTGCAGAAAGCCCTATGCTTATTGCTACCCATTGCGAAGATGAAGCCACCATCCGTCAGCGAACCGAATACTACCGCCAGCAATACGGCGAGGATGCACCACCACGCATCCATCCAGAAGTTCGTAACGAGGAGGCTTGTCTGAAATCGTCTACACTAGCCATAGAACTGGCCAAAAAGTATGGAACACGGTTGCATATTTTACATATTTCTACCGGAGAAGAAACCCATCTGTTTGATAACAAGGTTCCCCTTCGTCAGAAACGGATTACATCTGAGGTATGTGTACATCACCTGTGGTTTACTGCTGACGATTATGCTGTACTTGGAAACCAGATCAAGTGTAATCCAGCTATCAAAGCAGCTCCGCACAAAGAAGCTCTGTGGCGTGCCCTACTAGATGACCGACTGGATATTATTGCTACAGACCATGCACCACATACATGGGAAGAGAAGTCGCAGTCGTATTGGAAATCGCCTTCGGGTGTGCCGCTGGTACAACATTCGTTACTGCTCATGCTGGAAGCTTATCATGAAAAGCGTATTTCGTTGGAAAAGATTGTAGAAAAGATGTGTCATGCACCTGCTGACTGTTTTCAGATTGCTGAGCGGGGTTATTTAAGGGAAGGTTATTGGGCAGATCTGGTGCTGGTAGACCTGCACCATGAAAGTACTGTTACCAAAGAATCTATCTTATATAAATGTGGCTGGTCTCCATTGGAAGGAAAAAGCTTTCATTCTACTATTACTCATACAATCGTATCTGGAAATTTAGTCTTCCACAATGGGCAATTAAACGCTGCACACACTGGGCAACGAATACTGTTTGATAGATAAGTTAAAAAAATATGGATTTTATTTTTGGTTATTTGATAACTTTTATTGTACCTTTGTACCCCAAAATATGGAGAATGTAGCTCAGCAGGTTAGAGCACCAGATTGTGGTTCTGGGGGTCGCGGGTTCGAACCCCGTCTTTCTCCCTTAAAAGCAGGCTCTTGAGCCTGCTTTTTTATTTGGTAGTATTTTCATTGGTTAGAGTGGCTTGCTTGTACAATACTGAAAGCTCAAGTGGCGTATTTGAGGCTTTCAGTATGTTGTGTAGTAATAAAGTAAGCATTTTTCCTTCTTAGCTATAGATACTGCTATACAACCTTCAAAACCTTATTTTTGAATTTCTCTGAAGCGTTTTCGTTCCTTCTTTTTTTTGATGATAGCTTTTTCTTTTTTCAGCATCGGATCACTGAACACATAGTCTGGGTTAATGATATCATCTACTTTACAGTTAAGAACTTCCGCTAATGCAATCAGTACGTGTATATCGCATGGCAATCGCCTTTAAATTTTTTTTTAAAGGTGATAAAAAAGCATTATAATAGTCCCAAAAAGATGGAATCTCCCCTATCTCATTTCGCATCGCTTCCAGATCCACGAGTGAAACGCAGACAAC
>JACCDR012359996.1_pt1 | contig 30141 bp, 11 predicted proteins | sample 7446431 | NCBI WGS metagenome assembly JACCDR01 (sample SAMN15323443, study PRJNA562643) | freshwater metagenome | isolation source: river surface water | place: USA:Blue River Watershed | collected 2017-08-17
AGCTCCCCCATGAGACCCATGCGGCTGGGGAGGGCGGCGAGGAAGTCTTGTTGGTCGCCGGTTGCGGTTTTATAGCCAAAGCCACTCATATTCGACGCCGCCATAAAAGGCGCCTGCTGCAAACCGTGGTTGCCATCGCCCATGTCGGTCACTTGTACAAAAACGGTAGAATCGATTAATGGGCGGCCGTCTGGGCCGGTGGTTTTGGCGAGTTGGCCAATTAAATACGCCGGAATTTCGCTGATAATGCGTACCATGTTGCCGGTTTTGGTGTCGTTACCGCTGTGCGAATAATTATGGTGATTGAGCGAACTGTCGGTTAAGCCAAATGGAATCCCCCGATCGCCTGCGTACCAACCGGCCTGGTCATCACTGACCATAATGGTTGCCACGTGGCTTAGCCCGCATTTAAAGGCCGCGACCACAATATCGCTCACAGCTTTGCCCTCGTCCACAATATGGCCAGAAGCTGTGTTACTGATCGGCGGTGTTTTGCAGGCTTCGTCAGTATTTTGTGGCTGGCTTGCTGCCGCCAAGCTGCGCTCAATTTCGTTGAGCGAGTCGAGGTGTGTGGAAAATCGCTGATACTCCTCCAGACCCCATTTGCGTTTGAGATTATCCAGCGCTAAGCGATTCATCTCCATGGCGCGTTTGTAGCTGTCATCTTGAGCGTTGCTGGGCGCTGTGCCACTGAACAGGGTTTTGTAAAAATCCGTTGCCTTGGATTTAGGGTGCGTCGCCTGTTGGCCCGCTTCTTTCGTAAAAGATGGCCCACTGCCCACCTGTACGCCAGCGCGAATAATGCTGTGGGGATCATTTATAAAATTCTTTTTGGCCAGAGTGAAATCCAGCGTGTCATTTTTATTTTTGGCAACGCCATAAGCTCCCATGGAGTTGTAGGTATTGCCGTGGCCGCCATCCTTCATATCCACTTCATGAAATTCGCAGTATTGCGCCACGGGCAAATACGGCTGGGTGCAGAGGTTCATTTGGGTTTGGCTTTTTGGCATCCAAAGCCCGTTGGGCGCACCATTTGGCAGATACATAAAAATGACGCGGGTGTCGTTGCCGGCCGCTTGCGCGGCGCGGCTACCGAGCAGCCCCCCAACCAAGGGGGCGGCACGCAACAATTGAGGGGTAAGGCCCAATTTTAAAGCTGCATCGAGAAATTGACGGCGCGAGGCTTGTTGCTGGCGCTCGAATGAATTTTTGATAAATCGCATGGTATTGCCCTCGTCACTAACGGCGGTAGCGCAATAGAGAGTGTTGTCCCAAGGCCTTAAAGGCGGCTTTGGGGTTTTCCTGCGGCGCAAATTGGCTCTGGAGTTGCGTCATGGCACAGGTGTAACTGGTTTTTTCAAAGCTCTTCAAGGGGCGCTCGTCAGTGAGTTGATCAACGCCCGCATTGCTGATCGGCCTGCCCACGGCAAAGCGAAAGAGTTTCTCGTTGATGCAGGCTTCTGTCGCCGGGTTGTTTGCTAACAGATCGCCCAAGGCTTTAGCGCCCTGGAAGGCTTGCTGGCTAGCGTTGTCTTTGTAGATGACGGGGCCAAAGAGTATGCCTTGGCTATCAATTGGTAACAGATTGCCTTTGCCACCCAAGTCGGATTGCTGTGTGCGTGGCATGCCAACCTGGTCAAAATCCTCGAGGCCAAAGCCCAACGGGTTGATATCGTGCTGGTGGCACGAATCGCACTGCGGATGGGTGGTGATCAGATCGTAATAACGGCGGCTGGTCATGGTGCCATCGTCCAGCAGAGCATTCACGTGTTTGCTCAGGGCTTCACGCTCGGCGATGTTGGTTTCGGGTGGAGGGGCTATGTGGTGGCACAGCAGATTTTCGCGCACATTGACGGCGCGTAAAATGGGTGCTGTTTCCTTCGGGTGTGCAAAGTTGGTTAAAAAGACACCGAGTGTGGTGATGCCGCCACGCTCTTGAGTCGGCACCTTGGTGAATTCATTTTCACCGCCACCGTTGCGATTCAGGCCATAAAAATCGGCTAGTACCTTGTTGGCAAAGGTGTAATCGCCGTTAAACAGCTCGCTAAAAGGCACGGATTCATTATTGAACACATGCCAAAACAGGGTGCGCCATTCTTCCACCATCGCATCCCGAATACTGTTGTTAAACGCCTGGCCCCGAGCACCTTTGCCGTCGCGCATAAAGTTCGATTCATAGAGCTTGTCGGTACGCAGCCATAGGTTGGCAAAATACTTGAGGTGCTGTTCGGCGGCTGGAGTCGCTAATAGCCGCTCTATGTGTTTTGTGACCTCGGCCGGATTATTCAAAGCGCCGCTTTTGGCCGCATCCAGCAGCAGGGCATCTGGCGTGCTGCCGGTGTATTGGTAACTCAGCACTGACGCAAATTCGTAAGGCGTCAGGACGTAGGCTGTTGGGTCTGCTTGGTCGAGGCTCGCGAGACGCGGGCTGCTGCTGGTGCTTTGCGCACCGTCTTGTTTTTTGGCGGCTGCGACTGTCACATTACCGAAAATCAAGTCGATATCTTGGCCTGGGGCATTGTTGCCGCCTGTGTCATTTAACAGGCGCAGTATTAAATCGTGCTCACCTTCTTGGCCATCAAACAAGAAGGTAAAAACCTGATCCTCGCGGCTATTCACCGTGACAGTGCCCATATCGCGTTGGTTGACGATGACTTTCATCTGCGGCCAGACGCCGTTTTTATCGTTGCCTCTGACACGCACCACTATGATCGACGGATTGGCGAAACGAAAGCGTTGGCGCATGTCGCCGTTGCGAGTCAGGTTGTAGGCAGAGTTATCGACCAGCGGGAAGCCAGTGCCCTTATTGGCAAAATTGACACCGTTGATAGTCAGCCCATCATTGGATTGCACAAAGACGCCATTGTTGGTGGTGACGCTCAGCGGGCCGCCTGCGTTAAAGCCTTTTTCGCGGGCAACAGCTACTGGAATGCCAATCTCTGAGCGATACAAAAAGTGCGGGGAGGTGAGCGCTGTGATAATGGCCCAGCGTAAGCCGTCTTTGGCGGAAGGCGCCTGGGTAAAGAGCTGTTTAAATTGGGCGATTTCATTCTCGGCGTCGCTGGGCCCTGCGGTGAGCGGCCGGCGGTAAGCGCGGTAGGCGAAGTCCTCGATGAAGCGACTGGCGCACTGGCTGGCGTCATCACAGGGCGTTATCAGGTTGTTATCGATCACCCACTTGGCGATGCCTTCTGCATTGCGCATAAACTGACGCGCGCGGCCGCTGATCATCACGGCTTCAGCGTGGTTTGGAAATTTGCCGAGCTGAACATCGGGCAGTGTTTGCATGAACTCGGCGGGTACTGTGCGACCTGGAAAGAGATCGCGCAGGCTGTTGCGGTATTCCTGTGCTGTGAGCATTTTCAGGCTGCGCTCGCCATATTGAATCGCATCGGGTGTGTCACAGCCCAAAGCGGCTTCGCGGAAGGATTCCATATAAGCACTGATATCAGCAGCGCACTGCCCCACGCAGTCGCCCGGCCCTCGGGTATTGGGCCCAATTTTGGGCATGAAGGCTTCAAGGTAGGTGTGAAGAGTCGCGGCAGTGGGGAAGTTGCTAAGATCAATCGCCTTGGGCCCTTTGCCGTCCGGGCCGTGACAGGTGGCGCATTGCGCGGCGTAGAGTGCTTTACCGCGCACGGCATCGGCGACAAAGTCTTTGTAGGCTGTTGCCGTTGTACCCGCGCTGGACCCTGAACTGCTAGTGGTCGCCGGTGCGCGAGAGCTGGAGCTCAGTAACGCGCTGGAGTTGATCACCGAGCTGGAGCTCACCATCGAACTAGAACTTACCATCGAACTAGAACGCATCACTGAGCTGGAGCTAGCCGGCATGCTGCTGCTAACCCGAGTTTGGCTCGATACCGATGAACTGGAGCTGCCGCCCCCGGTGCCGGTACAGGCGGCTAGCCAGAGGCTGGACAGTAAAATGGGTAGCCCCCGACTGATAGAGACCTGGAATACGGACTGTCCGCTAAACAGGGATGACCCTGTGAGATTCCCGCGAAACATGTGAAAACTCCTCTCGGCAACAGCGAGCGATCTGCAAAGACGAGAGTGTAAAACGCGGGCGGCGCTATGCGGTAGGCCTCATAACAAACTGTGCGCGCCGCCAAAGGTCAAGCCGGATATTTGTGATTAATTTAACCTTTTTATCTCGGCGCTTGTGCGAGGAGCGTCTGAATGATGTCTATCAGTGCTTGTTTTTTGAAGGGTTTACTCAATAAGTCATTGGCACCGATGGCCAGGGCGTGAGGCTTTTCCGTATCCAGGGTTTTAGCGGTTAAAAAAACGATCGGAATTGACTGCCCTTCGGGCAGGGCACGCACTTTTTCGCAGGTCTCATAACCGCTCAGCCCCGGCATCATGATATCCATGACGATGAGGTCCGGCCGGCGGCCTTCCGCCAGTAAGTCCAGCACGGCTTGCCCTCTATCCAGCTCGCGCACACGGTAGTTGCGTTTCAGGTGGCCTGTCACGACGAGTCGGTTGACGCTGTTGTCGTCCACATTCCAAATCTCAGGCAGTGCGTTATCGGCCATGTCGGTGTCGACCGCAGCGACTTCCACCTGGGCTACCTTGGTCTCAGCTATCTCGACCTGAGCCACCTCGACCCGAGCCACTGGTGCTGGGTTAGGCATTAAAGCACCTCTGGCCAAGCCGGGATCGGCGGTGCGCGCTTGAGGGACCGTCACCGGATTGTTGATCGCTGGATTGTTGATCACCGGATTCTTAGGCGCGGGCTGAACAGTTGAGGTGCCAGCGGTTTCTGGCGCCACCTGCGGCAGACTGAAGCTGAATTGGCTGCCACTGCCAAGCGCTGAAGTCACCCAGATGCTGCCGCCATGCAAGCTCACCAGTTGTTGGGTGATGCTCAGTCCGAGGCCAGTGCCGTCATACTCGCGGGCATCGTTATGGCTGACTTGGTGAAAGCTCTCAAAAATCCGTTCGAGTTGATCGGCCGGTATGCCAATGCCTTGGTCGCTCACGGCAATGTAGACAAAACCTTGCGCAGGCGTCGAGGGCGGTGTGTTGGCGCGAGGCATGGGCAGGGTGGCTATGGGCAGAGTGCTTATGGGTGGACTGCTTATGGGGAGAGTGGCTGTAGATAGAGTGGCTATGGGCGGGTTAGCCGCCGCTTGGTTGAGTGCGACATCAATGCGGATTTCACCCTGATCGCTGTATTTGATCGCATTATTGATTAAGTTCAATAATATTTGCTGCAAGCGGTTGCGGTCCGCGAGCACTGTCGGCCCAGGGGTGGGAATGGCGTTCATCAGGGTGAGGTTTTTGTTATCCATCAAGGGTTTTAACAAGGCGATAACCGTTTCGACTTCCGGTTTCAGCAGCAGTGGTTCGCATTTAATGTGCAGTTCACGCTGGCCAAGCTTGCTCATATCCAAAATGTCATTGATTAAGTGCGATAGGCGCTTACCGCTGCCGATAATCATCGAAAATTGCATTTTGTGGGTGGCGTTGAGGTGAGGCTCCAGCGCCTCTTCCAATTGTTCGCTGAGGCCGATAATGCCATTGAGGGGGGTGCGCAGTTCGTGTGAGGTGTTGGCCAGAAAGGCATCTTTGAGTTGATTGAGCGATTGCAATTCTTTATTTAACGTTTTATCGCGCAGCCATTCCAGCCGTTTGCGCTGCATGACCCAGAGACTTCGCACTATCGCGGCGAGTAAAACCGTATACATCAGAAAGGCCCAAGGGCTTAGCCAAAAGGGTGGTTGAACCTGGATGACCAGTTCTGCCGTGTGCTCTCGGCCCTGAGTATCACCCATGCGCGGCGCGGTTGCCGTCAATGGGTCCTCGGGCCATTGACCAAAGTCATCGCTGGCTTGCACCTGAAACCGATAATTCCCGGGCGCCAAGCCCGAAAAATTGGCCATTTGCCCGAGGGTGGCATCCCGCCAGCTGTCATCGCGGGGTAGCAACCGGTAGCGGTAACGCGTTTGATGGCTGGTGGCATAGGTCAGCGCTGAGAAGTGGAGGCTGATCACCGTTTGGTGATGGGGTATAACGATCTGCCGCAGATGGTGCAATGGAGCCTTGAGTAAACTCGTGGGTGCGCCCGGAATTTGTGTTTCGTTAAAGCGTTTTAATTCGGTCAGTCGCGGTATGCGCGGTCTCTGTGACAGGGGTAAATTCTGGGTGTCTAGTCGATTGATTCCGGCGATGCTGCCAAGCCACAAATAGTTGGCCCATTTTAGGCTGGCGGCACGGTTAAAGGTATTGCTGAGCAAACCGTTACGCACCGTGTAGTGTTGCCAGCGATCGCTCTCAGCGATAAAACGCGCTGCCCCTTCGCTGGTGGTGGCCCAGATAAATCCTTCGGCATCTTCGGTAATACTGGCAATGCTGTCGCTGGGTAATCCCGTTGCGGCGGTGAAATGGGTGATCTCATTGCGCTCCGGATTGAGACGGGCTATGCCGCCATTTTGCGTGCCGACCCAGAGATTGCGGTGGCGATCTTCAAACAGGTGCGTGACTTCTCGACTGCGCAAACCCTGTGCGCTGCCAGCTGGGTGAGAAAAGGGAGTGATAATGCCGGTTTTGCGATCCAGCCGATCCAGCCCGTCGAGGGTGCCAATCCAGAGGTAACCTGCTTGGTCTATCAGTAGGCTGCGCACATGCAAGCCGGAGATCGCCTGCGAGCCCGGCGTTTCCGCCGGTAAAAAGTAGGTAAAAGTCCCGGTACGTTTATCCAAACGGTTTAATCCGCCAGTTTGAGTGCCAATCCAGACTAGGGGCTCGTCTGGGTCGGCAAGCAACGCCCAGATAAACGCACTATTGGGCTTGCGGGCGGATGCGGGCGGTTCCTGGCCGTTAAATTCGGTATGCAGACTCGGGTGAGGTGACGCCCTATCCGGATGGTAGGCATGAAAAATCCCGGTGCGCTCCTCCCGAAAAAACAAACCGTCCGACCAGGTGCCAACCCACAGATCGCCGTCGGCTTCCTCGGCGAGGCTTAACACGGACTGCAATCTGCCCCGTCCCAGTGGTTGCGGTTGTGTTGTATTGGCCCAGGGAGAGGTGTCGTGTAGTGCTAGGGGAATCTCGATCAGTTGTTCGCTCGTCAAGCGCTCTGGGTCTAGGCGATTGAGCCCTCTTTCAGTGCCCACCCAAAGCCCACCGGATGCGCTGGGCGCCAAGGCCAATACGGTTGCATTACTTAGGCTGTTGGGATCTGTGACTCGGTGGCGCAGACTGTCGATAGGGCTTTTATCCAGCGGGAGCAGGTTGATACCGTAGGGATTGCTACCGGCCCATAATTGGTGATCTCGGTCGATAAACACGCTGTGAATGCCATTGGGCAATGGGCTTTGAAGGTCGTAAGGGTCATGCGGGAAGAGACGAAAAGACTGTGTTTGTGGCGCGTAGACCAAAATCCCGGCTTGATCGGCTGCCATCCAGATGCGTCCCTGGCGATCCTCCTGCATTTGCCAGATGTTTTTGGCATTCAATCCCCTATCTTCGTCATACCACTGCGACTGGCCAGTTTGGGGGTTAAAACGCGCCACCCCTTTGCCGAGCGTGGCAAGCCAGACGTCGCCACTGCTGTGCACCAAGATGTGGGATATGGGTACCTTGGGTACTTTGAAGCCAGTCGTTTGGTTGTTGGCGTTGAGGATCAGGCCACGTTGTGGGTTGACTAAGGCGAGGCCCTGGTCGCGTGTGCCGAGCCAGACGTTGCCATCGGGCGCTGCTGCCAGGCTGACAATCTCGCCAATGCCTAAGTCCTCAGTCGCTGCAAACGCGTCACCGGCTGGGTGCCGGGCTGGCAGTTGGGGTTGTGCCCTTGTGGCGTCGATATGGCTGGACTTAAATAGGCGGCCCTGGACCCGGTTGGGTTCTATCACTAACAGGCCGGCAGCCGTGGCGGCGAGCATCTGACCCGACGGGGTTAGAGCCAGTGCGCGAATAGCCGTTTTGGCGGCCGAGGCCACGACCTCGTCTGCCAAGGCGAGCGCGTGAAAACGATTCTGTTTGGGGTCAAACACGACCAAACCGGCTCCGGTGCCTAGCCACAAGTCGCCCTGTTGGTCAAAGCGGAGTGCCGAGACGCTGTTGCTCGGCAGGCCGGTGGGATTATCAGGATCTTTGGTGTAGATCACCAAACGGTGGCCGTCATAACGGGCCAGGCCATTTTCGCTGCCAAGCCACATGAAACCGTCGTCATCCTGGGCCATGACCAGCAGGGTGCCGAGCGGGTTGCGGCTGTCGGCGTTGGCGAGCAAACGCTCGAAGCGGGGGGCGTCAGGTAGGCTTGCGCGGGCTGCCGAGCAGTAGACCAAAGCCAGGCAGCCCGCGAGCGCGAGGCACAATACCGCCTCCAAGCGAACTGCCTTGTCAAACATACTTGCCCCACCCCACGCCATGCCACTGTCCTACGCTTGTCACCTCATTGAGTGTAGAAGTCGGTTCCAGACTGGGTGGGCTATTTGTTCTAGGGGTTGGTTGTTCTAGGGGTGGTTGTTCTAAGGTTGGCTGTCCTAAGGTTCGCTGTCCTAGGGCTGGGGTGATTCGGCTTGTAACGCCTCAACAAAGCCCTGAAACGCCGGTTTGGGTGTGTAATCGTTAAAAAATAACAAAGGCCAATCGGGCAAACCATAGAGTGGGGGTATCCAGCTGTCGCCATCGATCAGCCCCCACAGGCTAATACCGCCGCGCTGTGCCGGGGGTACGGCAGTTAAATAGGCCTGTACCACCTGATAGATAATCTCGCGGTGGCGTTGATAGAGTGTGTTATCTGCCGCGCGCAGCGGGGGTGTGACATGGTTAAAACGCACATCCAGCTCGGTGATTTTGATTTTGATGCGCGGATCTATGGCGGCGACCCGTGCCATGTGTGCTTGCCACTGTGAAATGGCATTGCTGGCCCAGATATGCCCCTGAAAGCCAACGCCATGAATAGGGATGCCGCGCGCCAAAAAGTCTTGCACCATCGCGATCACCGCGTTCAGCTTGGTGGCATTCCATTCCAAATTAAAGTCGTTGTAATAGAGTTCGGCATTGGGCGCCGCTTGGTGTGCTGCTTGGAATGCCTGCTCAATATAGGTGGGGCCGACTTTTTCGTACCAGAGATTATCGCGCGAGTTGGACGCCGCTGCGGGTGACCCTCGCAGGGCGGCGCCTTCGTCTTCAAAGGCTTCGTTGACCACGTCCCAGCTCACCAGTGTGTCCGCTGCTGTCGCGTGAAAATGCCCGGCGACTGCGGTGATGTGATCTGTCATTCGCTGCTGCCAGCGTTGCGCGTCACCTTCGGCGCTCGCAGTCCAGCCGGGCAGAGCGCGATGCCATAACAGGGTATGCCCATGCACTGTTTGCCCTTGGCTACGCGCATGGTTGATTAAGGCATCGGCATCAGCAAAATTCCATGTATCAGGCTCTGTTGAGAGGGCATCCATTTTCATGATGTTCTCCGCCGTCAGCTGATTGAAATGGTAATTGGCGAGCGCCTGGCGCTCGGGGCTTTTTAAGAGGCTGTTGCTGGCGGTGCCGGCGGGTACGGCTGCTCCGATCGGCATAGGGTAGAGGCTATGGCTGTAAAGCGGCGCCACACTGACGGACGATGCCGAACTGGGTGATCCTTGGCTGGAAAGGCTGCTGGATGCGAGGCTGCTCGACGATGCCAGACTGCTGGCAGGTGCGGCGGGAGTGGTCACAGGTGGTGAAGCTGATGGCCCACCGCCACTGCTGCAACCGCAGCAGAGCAGGCTCACAAGGCAGAAGATCATGGCGCTGCGGCTAATGGGGAGGATGGCGCGGGCTCTGGTCATATTGATCTCATCTCAGACGGTCGGGGTGACGGTGCATGACTGTTAGAATAATCGCTTTTGAATCTTGGCAGGTGTCGTATGACGCAATTTGAAACTGATCTTCTTCGCACATCGCAAGACAGCGTTAGCCTGACACAGGGCGACTTGTGCATGACGTTAAACCCCGCGCAAGGGGGGCGCATTACCGGTTTTTGGTACCAGGGGCGCAATTGTCTCGCCGAAACCTCACCTTTGACCGGTTCAACCTTGTGGCCGAGTCCGCAGCAAGACTGGGGTTGGCCGCCGCCTGCCGCGCTCGACAGCGAGCCCTACACCCTGTCGCAAGCCGGTGATGCCTGGGTGATGACCAGCCGCCCGTGCCCACAAACTGGGTTGGTTGTCTCAAAGCGGGTTGAGCTGGACGCGGCTGGATTTGCCATCACCTACCGACTGTTTAACTGTCGAGATGCCGCCAAGCTCTGTGCGCCCTGGGAGGTCAGCCGCATTTACGGTGGCTACACGGTGTTTGAATCCGGATCTGTGCCTTTGCCACAGTCCACCTTGCCGCTCACTGTGGCTGGCGAACGCTGTGGTTATGCTTACAGTCCCGCTGGACGCGATCACAATCAAAAACTGTTTATCAATAACAGCCGAGGCTGGCTGGCTACTGTGTGGCAAGGTTTGGTGTTGAAGAAGGTGTTTACACCGGTGGATGCCGCCACAGTGGCGCCTAACGAAGCGGAAATTGAAATCTACGCCCACGGCGACCCAGAGAGCCCCTATATCGAAATCGAACAACAGGGCGAATATGCCGTAGTGGCTCCGGGCCAGTTTTATGACTGGCGGGTGCTGTGGCAATTGGCACCTCTGCCAGAGGGCTTAACGCCAGGGGTAGATCAGGACGACTTCTGGGAATGGGTTCGCCAGCTATAAGCGGCTCTCGTCACTGTTAGCGGCGCCAAGAGGCGCGATGTCAAAACCCGGTTCAGCCGGGTTTTTTTGTGGCATAAAATTGTGCCATTAAACTGTGCGAGGTCCTGGATTATTTTGAGGCTGCTGGGCTTTTATGGTGCAAAAAATCGATTTTTGTTGAGCGGAAAGGAACATGACCGCAAGTAATAGCCTCTTTTTAAGCACTTTCAGCCGTCGAAATGTAGTTGGCACTTTTTCTGCTAAAGACCCTTGCCGGTTACGCATCGCTGGCCCTCATTTCGATGTTGTTTTTTTAACGTGTTCGATGTTGCTCTTATTACATAAATCCGCTACCTCTTGGAGTTCCTATGAGACAGTCATCTTCCCTTTCGACGCGCGCTCAATCGCGTACAGGCTTTAAATCGCTGCTGAAAAAAACGGGCCTAGCCATTACGGTAGCTTGCCTCACGACAGGTTCATTAATGGCGCAAGCCGCCGAAACCATTAAAGTGGGTGTGCTGCATTCGCTCTCAGGCACCATGGCTATCAGTGAAACGACACTGAAAGACACAGTGCTTATGATGGTCGAAGAGCAAAATAAAAAAGGGGGTTTGCTGGGCAAAAAACTCGAAGCTGTTGTGGTCGACCCGGCATCTAACTGGCCGTTGTTTGCCGAAAAAGCCAAGCAGTTGCTTGAAAAGGACAAGGTTGATGTTATTTTTGGATGCTGGACATCGGTATCGCGCAAATCGGTACTGCCAGTGGTAGAAGAATTGAATGGCTTATTGTTTTATCCCGTTCAGTATGAAGGGGAAGAATCCTCGAAAAACGTTTTTTATACCGGTGCTGCACCCAACCAACAAGCCATTCCTGCAGTGGATTATTTAATGAATGAAGAGGGCGTCAAGCGCTGGGTGCTTGAGGGAACAGATTATGTCTACCCCCGTACCACCAATAAAATTCTGGAGCAGTATTTAATTAGCAAGGGCGTCAAAAAAGACGATATCTCTATCAATTACACCCCCTTCGGACACAGCGATTGGCAAACGCGTGTTGCCGACATTAAAAAATTCGGCTCTGCCGGCAAAAAGACAGCCGTTGTGTCGACTGTCAATGGCGATGCCAATGTGCCGTTTTATAAGGAGTTAGCCAATGCGGGCGTGTCGGCGGAGGATATTCCAGTCGTGGCCTTTTCCGTCGGTGAGGAAGAACTATCCGGTTTTGATACCAAACCATTGGTAGGTCATTTAGCGGCTTGGAACTATTTTATGAGCGCTGAAAGTGACGCCAACAAAGCCTTCATCAAAAAATGGCAAGCCTATATCAAAAACCCCAAGCGCGTTACCAATGACCCCATGGAAGCCACCTTTATTGGTTTTGAAATGTGGGCCAAGGCCGTTGAAAAAGCGGGTACAACCAAGGTGGATGCCGTGCGCCAAGCCATGTATGGCATAGCAGTACCCAATTTAACGGGTGGCATTGCTGTGATGAATACTAACCACCACTTAACCAAACCCGTCTTGATTGGTGAGATTCAAGAAAATGGCCAGTTTGACATCGTTTGGGAAACAGCCGGTGGCGTGATTGGTGACGCCTGGACCGACTTTTTACCCGAGTCGGCAAACTTGGTAGCCGATTGGACGCCGCCCATTTCGTGTGGAAACTTCAACATCAAAACAGGCAAGTGTGCCGGTCAAAATTATTGATGCTGCCAAACGAGGAGGCGCCCAGAAGGGCGCCTCCTGTTCAGTGCGTTTATTGTCGTTTGAGTCTTCTTCATGAATATCCAACACTGCATAAATAGAGGTGTCGCATTATCTGTCGCGCCTAGTCGTAGGGGTCGCATGGGCCTGTTCTGTACGCGGCTATCCGGTATTGTTGCCAGCCTCATTTTTTGCTTAGGTGTCTTATGTGTGACTATGGTGTCGGCTGCTGCGGTTGCAGAGACGACCTCTTGGCCCGAACCCTTACCGCAAACATTGCATGACACCGCTAAAAAATTAGGCGTCGGCAGCTTTCGAAAAACAGCCGAACAGATTGCTGAGTTGGCTGCCAGCCAAGATCCGCGTGTTGCACCCATCTTGCGCGCGCTGATGGCGGGCGACTTGTATAGCGAGCGGGGCAGCAAAGATATCGGTATTGCACATGAATCCGGCTATTACTCTTTACTCGATGGGCAAGTCAAAGAGGCTGGGCAGTGGAAAAAAATCAAAGTCAATAATGGGTTGCGCCGCGACATTCGCACGCATTTAGCGGCGCTCGATATTGCCTCACCCGTCAACAAAGTTCGCCGTGAAGCGGCACTGAATTTAGTCAAAAACCCTGACTCCGCATTGCGTAGCCTGGTGTTTGATGCGCATACAAAAGAAACGATTGCAGAAGTCAAAGAAGCCATGAGCCTCGCGCTCGCCGCAATCGATATCCAGTCGCCGGATACGGAAACCCGATTGTCGGCGATTAATCGCCTATCGCTCAGTGTTGAGCCTGCATCGGTTGTCATTTTAGAAGCCGTTGTCGCTGAGCCCAGTCTCGATGCTGATGTGCTAAAAGCAGCCGAAAAAGCCCTGCAACAAGCTAAAGGGAAAATTCAGTTTTACAAAGCGATTGAAACAATATTTTTTGGTTTAAGTCTCGGTTCGGTTTTATTGCTGGCAGCCATTGGCCTTGCGATTACGTTTGGCGTCATGGGTGTCATCAATATGGCCCATGGCGAAATGATTATGTTAGGTGCCTACACCACCTATGCACTGCAAGCGCTTTTTCCAAGTCTCATAGAGGCTTCTGTGCTACTTGCCATTCCTGCCGCCTTTTTGGTATCGGGGCTGGTCGGTATTGCTATTGAGCGTTGCGTTATTCGTCATTTATACGGGCGACCGCTTGAAACCCTCTTGGCAACCTTTGGGGTGAGTTTGTTTTTGCAGCAATTAGTGCGCACCTTTCGCGCCAATAATGTGGCTGTGGTAACGCCCGATTGGATGAGCGGTATGTGGCAAATTAATGGAGCTCTTTCGCTTACCTATAATCGCTTGTTTATTATTTTATTTAGTCTATTGGTGCTGGGGGTTTTGGCACTATTGTTGAAAAAAACCTTGCTCGGTTTGCAAATGCGCGCCGTGACACAAAACCGGCCCATGGCCAATTCTATGGGTATTCGTAGTGCACGTGTGGACGCCCTCACTTTTGGATTAGGATCGGGTATTGCCGGTATGGCGGGCGTCGCGCTCAGCCAAATTACCAATGTCGGCCCCAATATGGGGCAGCAGTATATTATTGATTCCTTCATGGTGGTGGTGTTTGGTGGAGTGGGTAATTTGCTCGGTACCTTTTTTGCGGCCATGAGTTTGGGTTTAGTGAATAAATTGCTCGAACCCTTTGCAGGCGCAGTTCTTGGAAAAATTATTGTCTTAATTTTTATTATTTTATTTATTCAATGGCGTCCGCGCGGGCTATTTGCCCTCAAGGGCCGGTTTGTAGAGGATTGAGCATGGTTTCTCATCAGGACTCGGCGCCCGCCCTATCGGTGGCAGGCCCGGTGTATCAGCCGCTACTGCAAGACCCAGTCGTGCAAAAGACGCTCGGCGTTTTATTGGTAATTTTAATATTGATTCCGGTGTCTAATGCACTGTTACCAGCACATCATTTTTTGCAGGTGCCCACATACACTCTGACGCTGCTTGGTAAGTACGCGTGTTTTGCGTTGCTGGCGCTGTCGCTCGATTTGATTTGGGGTTATTGCGGCATTTTAAGTTTAGGGCAGGGTGCCTTTTTTGCCTTAGGTGGCTACGCCATGGGCATGTACCTCATGCGCCAAATTGGCGATCGCGGTGTTTACGGCAATGCCGAATTGCCCGATTTCATGGTGTTTTTAAATTGGAGCGAGCTGCCCTGGTATTGGCAAGGGTTTGATCACTTTGGCATTGCCATGCTCATGGTTTTTCTGGTTCCTGGGCTTTTGGCGTTTGCTTTTGGGTGGCTTGCATTTCGTTCGCGTGTTACGGGCGTCTATCTGTCAATCATTACCCAAGCTTTGACTTATGCCCTGATGCTGGCGTTTTTTCAAAACGATTTTGGTTTTGGTGGTAATAACGGCTTGACAGATTTTAAAGATATCTTGGGTTTTAGTTTGCAAGCCGACAGCACCCGCCGTGTCTTGTTCATACTCTCGATACTGGCGTTGATGCTGGGTTTTGTTGTTTGCAGTTTTATTACGCGCAGCCAGCTTGGCCGCGTGTTGGTGGCGGTGCGCGATGCCGAAAGTCGAACCCGATTTTTAGGCTATCGCGTGGCACATTTTAAAGTGTTTGTGTTTGTTGTGTCGGCATTACTGGCGGCTTTGGCAGGCGCCTTATATGTTCCGCAGGTTGGCATTATTAACCCGTCAGAATTTAACCCGTTAAACTCGATCGAAATCGTTATTTGGGTGGCGATTGGTGGCCGGGGAACGCTTTTTGGTGCCATGATTGGCGCCCTGGTGGTCAATTACGCTAAAACCTATTTTACGGGGGGTATTTTTGCCGAATTTTGGCTGTTTATTTTGGGTGCATTGTTTGTTGTGAGCACTCTCTATCTGCCAAAAGGTATCGTCGGCTTGCGCTGGCGTGCGCTCGTTCAACGATTTCATAAGCCAGCTGTTGTTGTTTCGAAAGCTGTTGTTTCGGAGACTGCTGTTTCGGAGGCTACTGCTTCGGAGAAGTCATCATGAATCATCCGGTTTCGTTGCATAAGCCCCGTAGTATTTTGTATTTAAATGGTGTCACCAAGTCATTCGATGGATTTAAAGCCATTAATAATTTATCGCTCGATATCCAGCCCGGTGAACTGCGGGCCATTATAGGCCCTAATGGTGCTGGTAAAAGCACCATGATGGATATTATTACGGGTAAAACCAAACCCGATAGCGGTGAAGTGCGCTTTAAGGATATTGTGGATTTAACCCGTTATGACGAAGCGGATATTGCCAATATGGGTATTGGCCGAAAATTTCAAAAGCCAACCGTGATTGAATCCCTAACAGTGTGGCACAACTTACAATTAGCCCGTGCCGGCCGCCGGGGTGTTTGGCAGGCATTATTTTACCGTTTAGATGCGGGCAGTCGGCAGGCGATCGAGGCCACCTTGACGCAGGTCGGTCTTGCGGATAAATGGGATCATCAAGCGCAGTTTTTATCTCACGGGCAAAAGCAGTGGCTGGAAATAGGAATGCTGATGATGCAAAACCCGCAATTGTTATTAATTGACGAGCCGGCTGCAGGCATGACCGATTACGAAACGCTCGAAACCGCAGCACTTTTAAAGCGCATCAGTCGCGACCATTCTGTGGTGGTGGTGGAGCACGATATGGATTTTATCCGCGCACTTGACACGCGTGTGACGGTATTGCATGAGGGTAGTGTGCTGGCTGAGGGGAGTTTGGAGCAGGTCTCGCAGGATGCGCGAGTGATTGATGTGTATTTAGGCCGTTAATAGCCTGAAGAAAATGAACAGGGTAAAAAAACCGCGAGAAAACTATGCTCACCGCATCCGGTATTGATTTGTTTTATGGCGCGAGCCAAGCGCTTTTTCAGGTGACGATTGAAGCCAAAATCGGCGCCTTGACCAGTATTTTAGGGCGCAATGGCGTGGGTAAAACCAGTTTGGCTCGAGCCTTGTCTGGTCGCCAGCCCATTCAATCGGGCCAGATACTGTGGCAGGGTCAGGATATTACCCGTATGAGCGCTCCCGAGCGCGCGGCGCGTGGCCTAGCGTATGTACCACAAGGGCGCGAAATTTTCTCGCTATTAACTGTAGAGGAAAATTTAAAAACAGGCTTTGCTGTGCTGCCGCGTAAAAACCGTAAAATTCCGGCAGAGATTTTTGATTTATTTCCAGTGTTGCGCACCATGTTGCACCGGCGCGGTGGCGATTTATCCGGCGGACAGCAGCAGCAGCTTGCCATTGCTCGCGCACTTGTTACCCAGCCGAAACTGCTCATTTTGGATGAGCCGACGGAGGGCATTCAGCCCTCGGTTATTAAAGATATTCACCAGGTGTTGAGTTTGCTGCGCGATAGACGCGAGATGGCCATTGTACTCGTGGAGCAATATTTTGATTTTGCGCGCGCCCTTGCAGATACTTATCTCGTGATGGACCGAGGCCAGGTGGTGATTGCGGGCGCCATTGCCGATATGGATGAAGCGGCGGTGCGCGCGTATTTGACGGTGTGAGCGTGTTAACAACGGATGGATGTTGCCGCCCCGACAAGACTGATCCCGATATGTCGAACGGCTTGATGCTGCTGTGTCGGCAGCCTAATCCGATTTTTTGACCTGCGGCTTTCAATTTAGAAATCTTCGACTAGTGTTCCTGCAACAGAAAATCGACTGGTGGATTGGTCGCCAGTTGCACTGTCTGTTTCCTCGCGCCTGAAAAAGGAACACTTGTTATTAATACCGCAATATCGTTTATTGGTGCTGGCCTGTTACTTGCTGGATTGTCTCTGCCCGTTATGGCCGATTCCGGTTGTCCGGTGGAACCGACCAAATAGATGACAGTGTTATTTATATGAAAGGCATAGACGCGAGTTATTACTACGAAGGTTATACCTTGTATAAAACCCAAGACATTGCGCTTTAAAAACCATTGCCGGCACCTTGGTCATAGAAGGCAATACGCTGAGTGAGGAACAAATCAACGCCATTATTGAAGGCAAACCCGTATTGGGCAGCGCTCGTGAATTGGCGAAGGTTAAAGGCCCAATCGCCGCTTATGAGGCCTTGGTGGGGTTTAATGCTCACGGCCTCACATTCAAAGCAACTTCAGGTATGCCTTGACACCAAATGCTTGGTGAGCCGTATGTCCCCGACGCGGGGCCGGTTCCGGAAGGCCTCTACAGTGTACAGGATGGCATATAGATAGTTTTGGTGCCTTGAATGTGGGGTGCGGTTGACGCCGATTAATAAACATGTAGAATCCATTCTGCTTTCGAGCAGGACAGCTACAAAAATCTGTAACAATAATTCGTCACAATCGGATTGTCGGTACAAACCTAGTCTAGCCACCGACTAAAGGGAATGAATGTGAAACTAATGCTGCTGATTCTCCTAATCTTTTCTTCTTCCGTCTTTGCTGATAACTCTAGAGAGCTCGGTTTGCGTCACAATTTAAAGTCCGTTGATGGGGCAGAGATTGCTTTGGAAGATCTCAAAGGTAAATTTGTTGTTGTGAAGTTCTGGGCTTCTTGGTGTAGGCCCTGCCTGCGAGATCTTGAGCATTTAACTCATTTTTATAAAAACAATCCGAATCTGCCAATTGAAATAGTAGCAATTTCAATTGATACTGATCCTTCTGCAGCTAAGCTTGCTCTTAAAGAAAATCCGCTGCCATTCTTGACCTTGTTTGATAGCGACCGCACGTTAGCTAATGCATTGAAGGTCGATTCACTTGCGAATGCTTATGTATTGAACCGTAAGGGAAAGCTGGTTAATACGGTGCCCAACCGCATTTATCACGACACTCAATTTAAAGACTTTGTCAGAGAGTACGTCAAACCGTAGTTAGGTTGCGTGAGCTACTCTAAACCGCATATTCAATTTCTATTATCACATCTTGCTGGATTACTTTAGGACGGAGACCTGGTCCATGAGCTTCACTCGCCTTGCATTTCAATTGCACGCTGCCGCATTTCTGGTTTTGTTGAGTTTCCAAACCAATGCGCAATCCACGGACTCTTTCGGACCAGCGGCGGGGTTTAATGCCTTTGTCGAAGCCAATTTTGAAAGTCAGTACACGGATGTGGAAGGCCGGCTAGCAGCGGGGGGCAACATCGTATTGGGGAGTTACGGCGTTGCTTCAAAAATAGGCGTATCGCCGGAAACGCATGTGCTGATAGCAGGGCAAAATATTACCTATAACAATGGGATGATATTTTCCGGCAGCGTTCTCGCGGGAGGTAGCGCAGCGTTGATCGCAAACAATGTCCGGAACGGCATGGCGGTAGGCTCATCGATTACAGACAACGCGCAGTTGCCATTCGATTTCGCCAGCGAATTTATCAGACTGCGTGATATAGCGGCGACGCTCGCTCAAGCCGATGTTACTGGTAATGTTGTTTACCAGTGGGGAGGCGTGAAGTTAACCGGGGATTGTTCTGCGGACCCTCAGGTTTTTTTAATCGATGGCGCCCAGCTTAAGACGGCAAGCAGCTTGTCTTTAGAGTGCGTACCGGCGGACGCGACTTTAATATTTAACGTGTCGGGTGCAAATCCCGGAATGCAAAACATCGGGCTTGCGCATCTTCAATCCAGGGCAAATAAAATCCTGTGGAATTTTTACGAGGCCCAAACTGTTTCATTCTCCAGTATCGGTGTAGAGGGAAGTATTCTTGCGCCGCATGCATCTCTGAATACTCCCTGGGGTTATGTCAATGGCACCGTGATGGTGAAAAATTGGACCGGGCATATGGAATTGCACCATGTGCCTTTTACTGGTGACATTTCCTCTCTTTTATCCTCTGAAGCACCGGTCATCATCACCGAACCCAGTGTTCTGGGCTACGAAAACACGCCCTACGAATACGATGTCGATGCGATTGATGAAGATGTGGGAGATGTTCTAACCCACAGTATCGACTTGGCACCTCCTGGATTTGCGATCAACCCAAGCAGCGGTTTGATTTCTTGGGAGCCGGCAAGTGCGTATGTCGGCTCTGTCGAGGAGTTTAATAGCCAATGTTATGTTGTCCCCACCGGCGGTGTGACAATCGTTGAAGAGGGCGATGAGCTCCCCGATGGGCGAGTAGCCATTATTTCGCCACTGTTCAAGCGGGTAAAAGAGGCGCTGGAAATATCCGCCGAATACACCGCACGCGAATCTGTCGCGTGGGATCAACGCAACGGATGTCTCGGCTGCCATATTCAGACGCAAAGTCTTCTGGGACTTGAAACCTCTATTGAAAAGGTGGAAGTGGATGAATTGGCGGTGGATTACCTTATCAACCGCCTTTTTGATAATCAGCAGGCCAACGGCACTATCGTAAGCACGAGTCATACTACTACGTATCTCAATAACCAAACCTCTCTTGCTCTTTGGTCTCTTTCGTCTTATCCCGATCGTACGCTGACATTTGATGCTCGTTCTAAAGCCTTGAGCTTTTTCCTGACCCGGCCTCAAACCAGCGGCACTCAAAATTATTGGGGACACGACCACCCAACCGGCTGGATGAATAATGCGTACGCGGTGACCGCTTTGGTAACTCAAGCGGGTGCTCGCATTCTAGAGGATACTCTCGATCCGAATATCACCTTTACCGAAACTAACTACGCGACGGCCCAAGGTTTTCGTGCGTTGGTTCCAAATCTTGTTGAGTTCTTCTTAGCCGCTCATGACGCTCCAGTTACTGATGTCACGCAATCGGCATTTCGATTGATCGGCCTAAGCGAGCTGCGGCCATTTGTATCCGACGGCACCACTTTGAGTCGAATCGACAACGCCATCGAATTTCTGGATCAATATCTTCGCTCAACCGAGCTTGAAGAGGGTGGCTGGGCGTTCCGCACTGGCCAAACCATAGGCTCACCCGTTGCCAGCGCCTGGGTAGGGATCGCACTGAATTATCTTGATCCTGACCTGAGTGACCCAGTCATTATTCGCAACATTGAATTTTTGCTTAGCGTGCAAGATCTTGCATCTGGAGCAAGTTATGGAACCTGGAGAGATGCGAGCTTCTTTCCAGGACCGAATCTCGCCGCCACCAGCCTGGTAATGTCATACCTGCCGGTAGCCCTGGATTTTCTCGGGAATCCGGATTTGCACATGGCACAGCTCAGTCTCGTTGAACAAGGCGATCTGCTGCAGATTCAAGCCACTGTCACTAATCGCGGCATAAAAGATGTCACGGGTGAAAGTCGCGTACGCTTTTACGCTGGCGGCGATGTTGAAGCCCCCTATTTAGGGGAAACCACTGTGCCGCCAATTGCGAGCGGTACCAGCGCGAATATTAGTTTTGCAGTAGACGATCCCGCTCTTATTGGTACGGATATTTTTGCCGAGGTCATAGTCGCGGAAGATGTACTGGAGTGTGAAATTCGTAACAATAAACTTCGCTCAGCCGTGGTCCGCCACCGAGTCACGGACCGTCGTGGATTGTTCGACACCCAGCTGTATGCCCTAAGTATCAAAGATCAAAATTCCGCTCCGGTCATCACCAGTCCTGCGAAATTTACACACCAACAAGCGCAGCTCAAGTCGCTCAAAGTGACTATTGCGGATGCTGATATTGGCGATGCGGCTTTTTTTGAGTTGGAAGGCGCTCCGATTGGTGTCTATATCAATGACAGAACCGGAGAGATATTGGTCGATGGTGAGGTGATAGAGCCCGGTGATTATTCGTTTGTAGTGAAGGTAACAGATCTTCGTGGCGCCACTGCCGAGCAACAAATCACTTTTACGATCAATCAAAATCTGCCGCCGCAAATTGTTTCAATGCCTGTGGCACAGAAACAGCAAGGGGATGTTTATTCCTACGACGTGGAAGCGGTCGATCCCAATGGAGATGTTCTGCGTTATGGGATGGATTCTGCCACTGGGTTTTTCATCCGTAATAATACTGGTGAAATTTTATCAGAAACTAACTTTCCGCTAGAGTCGTTGCGGACAAAAAATGAATATTGTGAGACACAGCCGATTGCGCCCGATGAATTCGATGTAGAACAGATGTGGAATTGGCTTGGAGATGGCGCTAACTCAGCGATTTTTGGGCCACCTATGGTTGCACAGTTAACCGACGACAACGGTGACGACATAATCAATTATCTCGATACACCGGATATTATTTTTAATTCAGAATATCAAAGTAAATTAGTGGCAATCTCCGGAGACACTGGCCGGATGATTTGGACCAATACAACGGTTAGTGTTGCACGTTTGGGCAGTCCTTCTATTGCGGATATCAATGGAGATGACTTAGTAGAAATCGTAACTGTCTCACAGGGGCGATCACAGATACATGCATTCGATCATACGGGGCAGTTGCTATGGTCGAAGCCTACAGGAGCTCCAGCTTTTGCCGACCCTAGAGACAGTATCTCCATTGCAGATTTAGACGCTGATGGAATTCCTGAGCTGATTCTAGGGCGCAATATTTACGACAATAATGGCAATCTGCTTGCGCAAGGGACGGGCACATGGGGTGGTGATACGCAATACGGCATTGTCTCGATTGCTGCGGATATAGATCTGGATGGGTATCAAGAAGTCATTGCTGGGCGTACCGTTTACGATCACCAAGGGGCAATTGTTTGGCAGAACACCCAGCTACCGACGACGGGATTCAATGCAGTCGGTAATTTTGATGATGATGACTTTCCAGAGATTGTGTTAGTGGGTAAAGGTAGAGTTTACCTACTGCAGAGCGATGGAACGATTATTTGGAATTTCGCCATTCCTGGCGGCGGTGATGGCGGCGCACCGACGATTGCCGATATGGACGGTGATGGGCTGCTAGAAATTGGCGTGGCTGGAGCGGCAAATTATGTTGTTTACAATCACGATGGTTCAATTCATTGGCAGTTTCCAACCCAAGATACTTCCTCTCACCGGACTGGATCTTCTGTATTTGATTTCCAGGGCGACGGCCGAGCTGAAGTAGTTTATGCAGATGAAACAAATTTGCGCATTTGGGATGGTAGAACCGGTAATGTGTTATTCGAAGTCTCGAATCTGTCGGGTACGACACTTGAATATCCCGTCATCGCTGATATTAACAACGACGGTGCGGCGGAGATTATTTATGGCGGTAATAGTGGAAGTACTCGGGGATTGTATGCTCTGAAATCCGCTGGTGCACCATGGGCGCCGACCCGTTCAATTTGGAACCAACATTCTTATCACATCACCAATATCAATGACGATGGAACAGTACCTCAAAATGAGCAGCCCAGCTGGCTGTCTCACAATACCTATCGCTTAAATACATTTTCCGACAAGCCAGCGCTGTCGGCACCGGATTTAGCTGCATTCGAACTCAAATATGATGAGAGCACTCAGACGCTGAGTACGCTCATTCTCAACCGTGGATTGGCCCAAAGTAATGCATCTGGGACTGTCACATTTTATTCTGGCAACCCCGATGACGGTGGCGTCGCGCTGGGATCGCGACAAGTTGGGCCATTGTCTGCTTCAGGAGAGCAGCGCATATCGATACCTGGAATTTCGGCCGAACTTCTCGCAGCGGACGTTTTTGTCGAGGTGGAATATGAAGGGTCTGCGGAAGAATGTATCACCACTAACAATCGCACCTCCGCAAAACGCATTACGGTTATGGCGACGGACGACGGTGGATTAACGGATTCCCAAACCTACCTGTTCAGCGTCATCAATCGCAATGATTTCCCCCGAATCGTCAACCCAGTTGCTTCCACGATTAATGCGGGAGCCGCTTTTGAATTGGCGGTTCAAGTAGATGATCCAGATGTTGGTGACGCGCATCGATTTGCTCTGGCGGACAGCTCCAGTGTTTTCTCGATCAACGGAAAAACAGGCGTGGTATCTGCAAGCGCCGGCAACTTGCCTGTAGGCCTTCATTCTTTCCGCGTTGTTGCGACGGACTTGTCCGGCGCTTCTGCTGAACAAACCCACGTTGTTACGGTGGCGGAACCCGATAACCTTCCGCCGGTATTTGTTAGTGTTCCCCCAGCACAAGCGACTGTTTTAAATTCTTTGTTCTATACCGCTGCGGCAAATGATCCCGATGGCGATGAAGTTGTATTTTTATTGAAGGAATTTCCCGCTGGGGCAGTGTTGGATGGCGTCACAGGTGAACTAAGCTGGGCGCCAAGAAGAGAGCAAGCGGGTTTACAGATATTCGACATCACAGCGCTGGATACCAATGGCGCCACATCCAATCAGCGATTTGCCGTTGAGGTTGTCGATCCACAAGCGAACAATCATCCACCGCAAATTACCAGCCGCCCAAGTGGGTTGGTTGTGGCCGGCAAAGTTTTTGATTACCAAGTTATTGCTGTTGACCCGGATGGCGATTCGCTGAGTTATTCCTTGCGTTCTCCCACCGGTAATATGGCAATTACCAGTGCTGGCCACTTCAGTTGGCTGCCCGATATCAATTCCGTCGGCCGCATTTATACAGTTGAAATTGTCGTTAAAGATTCACTTGGCGCAGAGGCAATTCAAACTCTCGCTCTGCCGGTGAATGAGCCCTCCAATACACCACCGCAAATTACCAGCACCCCCGGCACATCAGTGCTCGTTGCGCAGCAATATCGTTACCAATTGGTGGCGACTGACAGCGATGGCGATCCCATCCGATTTGAGCTGGGAACTCAGAAGCCGAATGGAATGACAATAGATTCAGCCGGACTTGTGCAATGGACACCGGCGACTCAACAAGTCGGTCAGATTTTTGAAGTTGAAGTGCGGGCGGTAGACAGCCGTGGCGCTATCAGCACTCAATCTTTTTCGATTGCCGTTAACATAGCAGCAGAACCTAACGAATTGCCTTTCTTTGTCAGCGTGCCGACTTCCCCAGCTTTAGTTGGTGAAACCTATGTATATCAGGCGCAGGCTGAAGACCTCGATAAAGATTCTTTGACCTACGAATTGGCAAGTTCAGCATTGGTTGGCCTGCAACTTTCTGGCGAAGGCTTGCTGGCGTGGACTCCAACTATTGAGCAAGTTGGTGAGTACAACATCGCGATTAAAGTCTCCGACGGCAAAGGCGCCGTCACCCAAAGCTATATGCTTGAAGTCCGTGAGCCGGGCGATCTCTCTAACGGGTATCCGGTCATCAGCAGTACACCGGAAGCGGAGGCAATTGTTGGCAAATTGTATTCCTACCAATTAATTGCCACTGATCCAGATGGCGATACGCTCAACTTCGAAATGTTGAGCGAGCTTGGCGATGGCATGTCATTTTCAAACGCCGGTCTGCTCCAGTGGGCACCGACAATTGAAGATGTAGGAATCCGCAATTTCCTGGTGAAAGTATCGGACGGCCAACTCGCGCGCACTCAAAGTTGGTCAGTCAAAGTGTGGGATGGCGTACCGCCGCTGCGGGTATTTTTGAATGTCGATCCTGCCGTTGCCAATGAGGGTGACGTGATTTCGCTTTCCGTAGCAAAAACCGGGGGTGTGTCGGACGCCAGTCTCGCGTTATTTGTAGATGGCGATGAGATCGCACTTGATTCAATGGGCAATGCCAGTGTTGTTGCAGCGGGATTTGGCTTGCATCAGGTGCGCGCCGTGGCGACTTCTGGTGGCGAAAGCGTAGAAGAAACAACGCAATATTTGGTGCGCAATACTGCCGATGTTGTGCCACCGGTTGCCGTTATCACGACGCCAGAAAACGACGATATTCTTACCGAATCCGTTGCCATTATAGGCACCGCGAGCGATGCCAACCTCGTTGCCTACGAGCTTTACCTGGCGCCTGTCGGTTCGGATGATTGGGCGTTAATCAATTCTGGCAATACCAGCGTCACCGATGGCGAATTGGGGACTTTGGACCCGACTTTGATGGTGAACGGCCAATATACGCTGCAGCTGCAGGTGACGGATATCAATGGTCAAATTGCCGCCGATACGAAAGTTGTCGCTTTGGACGGTGATTTAAAGGTGGGCAATTTCTCCTTTACCGTCAAAGATCTCAGCGTGCCAATGGTAGGCATTCCGATCGAGGTATCGCGCACTTACGACAGTCGTCGCCGTACGGAAAATCTCGACTTCGGTTATGGCTGGAGCGTTGACTATCAGAATGTAAAAGTGGGAGAGTCCCGCATACCTGGACGTTTTTGGGATGACGTTCAAGTTCGTCGTGGACCCTTTGGACTGATTGCGGATTTTTGTGTGGAGCCGCTCGGTGCCCCTGTTGTAACTGTGACCTTGCCCACTGGCAAGGTAGAACGATTCGAGGCCAGCGCCTCACCCCGCTGCACCACTTACAATTTGATTCGTGATGTGGAACTGGTCTTTAATCCAGTAGGCGATACGCTTTCCAAACTGGTCCCGTTGGATGATCGATACGGTTATTACATGAATGGCCAGATCGTGGAAAACGGTTATTATTCTGCACCGCTCAATCCCAATCGTTACAAACTTACTACGCAAGCCGGTTACGAATATATTCTTAACCAGGCATTCGGTATCGAAAAAGTTATCGACCCGAACGGCCATACGCTCACTTATACCAACGAAGGTATTTTTCATTCCTCCGGCAAAGCGGTGACATTCGGGCGTGACAGCCAAGGCCGCATTACCGATGTAATTGCACCTAATGGCAGCCGTCTGACCTACCACTACGACGGGCGTGATGATTTGGAAATGGTGGTGGATCGCGATGAGAGCCAGACGCGCTACACCTACAACAACAGTCATGGGTTACTGGATATTCTCGATCCGCTGAATCGCCCTGTGCTGAAAAATCTCTACGACGAGCAGGGTCGTCTCTACGCCCAGGAAGACGGCAACGGCGTCATCAAATCTTTTGATCATGACCTGGATGCAAAAACGAGTCTGGTTACCGACCGCGATGGCCGCTCCACGTTGTTTGAATACGATGAGGAAGGCTTGATAGCATCCGAAACCATTTTGATTGCCGACGGCAGTTACGAGCAGGACATTATTACGAGCTACGGTTACGATGCCAACGGCAATCAGGAAACCCGCACCATCGGCGACAGCGTCTGGAAAGCGGATTTTGATGCTCGCAACAACCAGCTGTTTGCCAAAGATCCCGAAGGCCATACCGTCTTTTACCGAGATCACAACGATCGCGGTCAGGAAGGCGAAGTGGAAGATGAAATGGGCCGCATTTCCAAAATGACCTACGACTCTGCGGGTAATCTCTATCTCGTGGAAATGCCGGAGGTGGTAGACCTGGAAACGGGTGAAACGGAAATACCTACCGCTGGTAATACAATCAATGCCAGAGGGCTGGTCAGCAAAACAGTGGACCTGAGCGGCCTCGAAACCACCTACACCTATTACCCGAAAGGACATCAGTGGGAAGACCAGAAGAAAACGGAGGCCAATTCCGTAATAGGCACTATCACCTACACCTACGACGGCAATAACAACGTTAAAACCGAAACCCGCGACCGCACGGTCGATGGTGTTGTGACACAGGAAGCCGTCATTTATGACTACGACGCGCGCGACCGTCTGACCAAAACCACCTACTCGGATGGCACCTACAGCGAAACTGTTTACGACCTGGCTGGAAATACAGATAAGGAACGCGACCGATTAGGTGTGTGGACAGATTACGAATATGACGCTTACGGCCGCTTAGTCCAAACCGACTACGCTGACGGCACCTCGGAAATCCGCACTTACACCGCCGAAGGATTATTGGAGACAATTACCGACCGCAGTGGTTACGTCACCCGCAACGAATATGACGGCGCAGGCCGTTTGTGGAAAGTCCACAATGAGCAGGACGGCAGCTTTACGGAAACCCGCTACACCCTGCAGGGCTGGGTGCAGTACGAATGGGACGAAAAGCGTAATCGCACCGAACACCGCTACGACAAAGCGGGTCGCCGCACCCATACCATTCGGGTGGATGACGCTGGCGACGAATTGGTGTGGGGCTTTGAATACTACCCCAACGGAGAACTGCACAAGGAAACCGACCCGCTCAATCACGCCACGGAATACGTGATCAATGAGCTAGACCAGCGCATCGCCACGCTCTACCACAACGGCACTAGCCTGGAAGAGCGCTACGACCTGATGGGTCGACGCACCGCCACCATCGACCAGAATTTGCGGCGCACCGCTTTTGGCTACGACGATTTGGGCCGTCTGACGGGTGTTACGCCGGAAGTGAGCATCAATGGCGAGCCTGTGCCGGAGACCATTTATTCCTACGACGAAGTGGGCAATAAACTCAGCCAGACCGACGCCAACGGCCATACCACCCGCTGGACCTACGACTACCACGGCCGAGTGCTCAGCCGCACCCTGCCGGAGGGCATGAGCGAATCCTTCGAGTACGTGGATGCCGAGCGCAAAGTCATCCACACCGACTTCAATGGCGACACCATCACCACCCTCCAGGATGAAATGGGGCGCATGCAGCGGATGGAATACAGCAAGGACGGCGCGGTGGAATCCTTCACCTACTGGCCCAACGACCAAGTCAAAACTGCGACTACGGCCGAGGGCACCACAGAGTATTTCTATGATCCGCGTCATCGCCTGGACTACGAACTGCGTCCAGATGGCGGCCGTATGGATTACGACTACGACCTCGTAGGCAACCGCACCCTGGTGAAAGTCACTCGCGCCGGTACAGTTACCTCCCAGATGTCCTACACCTACGATGCCCTCAATCGGCTAGAGACCGCGACCAATGATCGGGTGCCAAGGGAAACCACCGATTACACCTACGATGCCGCAGGCAATCTGGATACGGTCACTTATCCCAACGGGCTCATTACGGATTACGACTACAACAGCATTAATCAGCTGACGGATGTGTATACCCGCGACGGCAGTGGCACTTTGATCAGCCACTACGCCTATAGATTGGATAACACCGGACGCCGCACCGTCGTCACCGAACTCAGTGGCCGCACCACCGCCAACTGCCACGATGAGCTGTACCGGCTGAAAGCGGAAACCGTCTTCGATACCGCAACAGCACTCACCGAAGGCTGCCTGACTCCAGCGCAAAGAACCGGCGCCAGCTACACCGCCGATTACCAATACGACTGGACCGGCAACCGCACCTACGAAACCGTCGACGGCGTACAAACCGCCTACAGCTACGACGACAACGACCGCCTGCTGCAAACCGGCGGCACCGTCTACGGCTACGACGACAACGGCAACACCCTCAGCACAACCCTGGATGGTGATACAACGACTTATCAATACAACGGCAAAAACCAACTCACCCAAACCAGCAAAGCGGGAAGCACCTCAACCTACACCTACAATCCCAACGGCATCCGCAACGGCAAAACCGAGGGCGGCATCACCACGCGGTTTATCGTGGACGAGAACCGGGACTATGCTCAGGTGCTGGAAGAGATCACCAACGGCACAATTACCACTGCCTACAGCTACGGCCATGATCTGATAAGCCAGGATAAAAACGGGGCGACCTCTTTCTATCATTACGACGGGCTGGGCAGTACGCGGGCGTTGAGTGATACCATTGGCACCCTCACGGATACCTATGATTACGAAGCTTTTGGTGAACTGTTGAATCAAACTGGCAGCACGGCGAATAGCTATCTGTTCACGGGCGAACAGTTTGATGCAGGGCTGAACCAGTATTACCTGAGGGCGAGGTATTACAACCAGCAGGTTGGCCGGTTTACGCAGATGGATACGTGGATGGGGAATAACCACGATCCGATTACTTTGCATAAATATGCGTATGGAAATGCGGATCCGGTGACTTATATTGATCCGACGGGAAATTTCGGGTTGGCTGAATTTGGCGCAAGTTATAACGTTATGGGCGCTCTTAAGGCCACCGCAACTGTTGTTGGTGGATCAGCGTTACTTTCTGCGATCATGGTTTTAAGCGAAGATGATCATTATCGAGCTGACGATAATGTGACGCCATTAGATATCTCCATAGCTAAAGTTAAGGCTCGCACATGCGTTTTAAATGGCAATGACAAATGCGGCTTGGGAATTCCCACCGTTGTATTTGGAAGCGATATGTGGGATGCGACGAATCATTATTGGGAAGCTCAAACAATGATGGGCTTACCCCAAGTGCTTAATCGTGGAACCGGCTTTAATCGAGGTTGGTATACCAGACTGTCTGTGAGAGAGTGCTTGGGGCGAGGAGCAAGCCAGCAGTGTGATGAGTACCCATTTAACTCAACGACTCAAGGCGGTCCTGAAAACTACGGTTTCGGCAGAGTTTCGCTTAAATTGGTAAATGGTATTCACAACGGAGCAGCAGGAACATTATTAAACTCTATGTTCTCCGCGTGTGGTGTTTCTGCTGGGCCTGAAACAGATAGTGCTTTTGCAGCAATTCCAGTGCCGGGTGGTCAATCTAGTTTTTTCTGTCCTGGCCAATAAGAGATTATATGAGGCTTAATTATTTTTTTATTTTGGTCTCGATCACTCTGTTCATGGGGTGTGCAGATGACACAAATAATTCAGAGGGTGATAAAGGCATGAGTTTGTCTCGTGAAGAAAAGCTTAAAATAATATCTGACGTTGGAGATTCTGAAGGAGCCAATAATGCAGAAAAAATAGCTGTCTATTTAAATGATGAAGATTTACGAGTTGCAAGTAGTGCTTGTTTTTATCTTGGGTATTTAAATTCTAGAAATTATCTAGCCGAAATGATCAAGTTGCTAGAATCCACAGATCAGGATGTTCTAAATTCGTGTACTCTAGGGTTGTCATTAATTGTAGATGAGCGCGATTCTTCGTTACTGGATCGCTTATATCAATTATTGGAGCATGAATCATTATTGGTAAGAATGAGTTCCATTCAAGCAAT
>JACCDR010833117.1_pt1 | contig 30100 bp, 23 predicted proteins | sample 7446431 | NCBI WGS metagenome assembly JACCDR01 (sample SAMN15323443, study PRJNA562643) | freshwater metagenome | isolation source: river surface water | place: USA:Blue River Watershed | collected 2017-08-17
CGCAAGTGCGATTCAATAAAGCTACTGATAAAAAAATAGCTGTGATCGTAGCCAGGCTGTCGGCGTAACTCAATGTTGATGCCAGCCGCGTGACCGGCATTGACCAATTGCTCTGGTTGCAGCTGTGCCCCAAGGAAATTGTCGGCATCACCTTGATCAATCAAAATATGTTGGAAGTGCGGTTGTGGCCGTTGTTGTTGCGCGATTTGTGTCAGTAAGGCACAGCTGTCGTACTGGAGCCAGGTACTTTCATCATCACCTAAATAATGCCGAAATGCTTTTTGCCCCCAAGGGACTTGGCTTGGGTTCACAATGGGTGCAAACGCCGATACCGCGCAAAATCGGTGCGGGTGTCGCAGTGCCAGCACTAAAGCGCCATGACCGCCCATGGAGTGGCCGCTGATGGCAACTTGTGCAGCAAGGCCAAACTGGTGCTGTACTTGGGGTAGTAATTCATCGAGTAAATAACTTTCCATGCGATAGTGCGTCGACCAGGGGGCTTGACTGGCATCTAAGTAAAAACCGGCCCCAAGGCCCAAATCATAGGCATGATCAGGCGCCGTCGGCACTTGTTCACCCCGAGGGCTGGTATCTGGCATTAACAAGGCCATACCCAACTCGGCCGCGATGCGCTGGGCTCCGGCTTTGGTGGTAAAGTTTTCATCGGTACAGGTGAGACCGGATAACCACAACAGCAGTGGCGTTGTACCATCGTTTTTATAAGCCGGTGGTAGGTATAAACTGGCGCTCATCTGGCACTGCAACTGCGCAGATTGATGTTTAAAGCGTAGCTGTTCGCCTGCAAAGCAGCGCTGGCGTTGCAGCAGGGTATAGTCCCGCAGCGCGTGGGTCTGAAATGTCATAAGCAATATCCTGCTCTTCAGGTCTAAATATCAGCGCTTGGACGGTGGTACGCCCAAGCGCGTCGTAGCTGACAAAATGTCGTTTACAAAAACTCACTTACTAAAAGGTCACTTACAAAAAGTAACCTAGTGCTGCTTTAGTAATGGATGACGGTTCGGATCGATTTACCTTCATGCATCAAATCGAAGGCTTTGTTGATATCTTCCAGTGGCATGGTGTGGGTGATGAAGGTATCAAGTTCAAATTCACCCTTGAGGTAGCGTTCTACATAATCAGGCAGCTGGCTACGGCCTTTTACGCCACCAAAGGCCGTTCCCCGCCATACACGACCGGTGACCAATTGGAAGGGGCGTGTGGAAATTTCGGCACCGCTGGGGGCGACGCCAATAATGATCGACTCGCCCCAACCCTTGTGGCAACACTCGAGGGCAGAGCGCATGACATTGACATTACCAATACACTCGAAGGAGAAATCAACACCACCATCGGTCATTTCAACAATCACATCTTGAATAGGCTTGCTGAATTTTTGTGGATTAACCACATCTGTAGCGCCCAGTTTTAACGCGATATCGAATTTTTCTTCATTAATATCAATGGCAATGATCCGGCTGGCTTTGGCCATCACCGCCCCAATGACAGCAGATAACCCAATACCACCTAATCCAAAAATAGCAACTGTGTCACCGGCTTTGACTTTGGCGGTATTAAACACCGCGCCCATACCGGTGGTGACGCCACAACCTAACAAGCATACTTTCTCCAGTGGTGCCGCCTTGTTGATTTTTGCCAGCGCAATTTCCGGCAGTACTGTGTATTCACTGAAGGTTGATGTACCCATATAGTGATAAATCGGCTGACCATTTTTAGAAAAACGCGTGGTGCCATCTGGCATCAAGCCTTGGCCTTGCGTGGCACGAATGGCTTGGCATAAGTTGGTTTTACCGCTGAGGCAAAATTTACATTGGCCGCATTCAGGCGTGTACAACGGGATCACATGGTCACCTACCGCCACGCTGGTCACACCTTCGCCGACCGCTTCCACAATACCAGCCCCTTCATGCCCTAAAATAGCTGGAAATTTTCCCTCGGCATCGGCGCCAGATAAGGTATAAGCGTCGGTATGACACACACCGGTGGCGACTAGTTTCACCAATACTTCGCCCTTTTGTGGTGGCATCAAATCAACTTCTTCAATGGATAACGGTTGGCCTGGTCCCCAAGCCACGGCGGCGCGAGTTTTTATCATGGTGCATTCCTTATGTATCTTAATGTGTGTATTGCTAGCTATATAGCTTGCGTAGCAAAAAAGTGAGACTTTTACAGCGACTTAGGTTTCCACTTAGGTTTCCACTTCGGTTGCCACTGCGGTAGTCACGCCATAGCTCGCAGTGTTCGTTGTTATAGATGTTCTAGATGATCGTTGTGTTCGACATTTCGTGGTAAAGCTACGACAAAGGCAACGCATCGGATCTGGTCAAACGTCATTGGTCCTATGCATTGATGCAAAAGCATACAAGGGCTAACTCGCATTGCAACTTTTTATGCCGCCGAGTTCAAGCAATCGATTGAGGGTCATGCAAAAAAAGTAGCGTTTGCAGCGTCAAGCCGGTTGCACACTCGCGGCAGTGTTATTTCTGCAGTTGTGGCTGCAATTTGATATACAGCGCTTCAACTTGTTGCCGCGCCCATGGCGTTTTACGCAAGAAGGTTAAACTGGATTTAATCGATGGTTCATGGCTAAAGCAGCGGATGGGGATCTGTTTGGCCAGTGGTGCAAAACCACCATAATGCGCCACTAACGCTTCGAGAATGGCTTGCAAGGTAACACCATGCAGTGGGTTATTGGCTTGTGGTGAGCTATTCATCGGCAGATTCTCTGATTCATAGGTGCCGGCATGACGCCGACACAAGGAGTTACTGGGTTCGCTGACATCTTGTCCATGGTTTAAATGCACTGTGTTGCCGTGAAGTGCAAACGGGCTCATTGCCAACACCAAAAGGTTGGCAACGAGCTGCAACGGATGTCAGTGGGTATTATTTACCCGATGGTGTCATCGTGGGTAAGGTGGTTGCCGGCGCGGTGGTGACGGCGGGCTTTGCTGGGATCATCGGCATTTGCCCAAGCGGCGGATACAATGGCCGCCAGATCCCGCCAAACTGTTCATCATCGCTGGCGATCACCATGTGGGACCCAGGGTGACGTGAACTAGGGGCCGCCAGTGCTTCCACCTTGATGCCATCGAGTTGCCATTTGGCCGTTTGACTACCGAGTAAGCGGATTGGCATGGTGTCTTGACTGCTGCTTTGTTCGGGTGTTGTCGCCGTGGTCGGCTGGTTAATCAGTGCCACCGGATAAATAATCGACTGAAATGGCCCTTCATCGCCGGCATCACGCACCGCCACCGCCCACAAGGTATTGGCTTCTAGATACAAATCAGCAATGCCGCGCCAACTCAGATCAAAAGGTGCAGCAGGCGCATTCACCAGCAAGCGATTGGCTTGCCAATCAATCGCCGCCGCCGCTACGTCAAAATCACCAACCACTAAACTTGCCGCTGCCGTTGCATGTTCAATGCGGGTTCCATCACCGCGTTCACCCAGCACAATCAGGTAGCGGTTTGGGCCTCTGTTTAGACATACCATGCCTTCGAATTGATCGCCGGCCTGCTCAGCGGAGTTGTCATATTTGATCGGCAACTGATAACTGGCGAGCACGGTTGCTGAGGTATTATTCAGCTTGATGTGCAGCAAGCGACCAAATTCACCCTGCCAACTGCCACTTTCGGCAATGAGGTATTCGCTTGGACGCTCCGGCAACGCGCAGATGCTTTCTAAATCATTGGCCGCTTGACCATTGGGCCAATTCATCACCGGCACACTTTGTGGCCGCAGCCCTTGTTCGGTAACATGGACGATGGTGAGCCGATCGCCACGACGTTCAATTTTTTTGTCGTCGATGGCTAAGTAGGATTGTGCATCCAGCATCACCATACCACTGATGGCAGGCAGAGGCGTGTTAGTTTTTGGCCTAGCGAGCAACTGCCAACGTGGATCGACATCCATGGCAAATAACAGTGGCGCCATATTTTTAAAGTGGGCGGCATTACTTTCACATTGCACATTATCAAGATAATGCTGCTTCCAAGGATCATTAACCAAGTAAACCCGGCCATCCATCACTGCAATACCTTCCAATGCCGTTTGCACCAGCTTATCGGCGGCGGCACAGAGGCCAGAGTTATCGGTGCCAACGTAAAATTGCATCGGTTCCACATAGGGGGGGACGCGATTGGTTAAGTCAAAGATCCAGAGCTGATCGTCGTTGCGTGCCACCGCAATAAGATAGCCAGGGTGACCAGGCTCAACACTGGGCATAAAATCAATACCATTAATGGGGTGACCTTTGTCATCCAGTGGCGGTAGTGTCAGATTGGCATCTTGCACTTTGACAAAATTATCCCGCGCCCAAAAATCTGGCGTTAAACGCGCTTTAAAAATGGCGGGTTTACCGGCGAGGTTTTTCTCGAGTGCCAAATAAATATTCTGTAAATCATCGATGGCTAAGCCTTCGATGCCATCATTGGGCATGTTGCCCACTTTGGCCTCGGCGGGGAATTGCACCGGCCGCACGGCAGTAATTTCGGCTTTGGTCAGCGCTTTATCGACGCTAATCTTTAGCAGCAAGGTGGGGTAGCTGGTGGAATTGGTTTGCGCGAACTTTTTACTACAGGCGGGGCTTAACTGCGCACGGCTGGCATCCTCCGTCACTGTAATTAGGGTGGTGTCGTCAATTCGATCCCAAGTTAGTGCTTCAAGATCGGGCGAGTTGGCCAAATAGTCACCAAAACAGCCTTTGCGCACCTCATCCGACAGTCCAATGTGCAGCGGCGGTGCGGTTAAGGTTGCTGTTTTGGGATCGATGCGAAAGAGCTTCATTCGCTGTGCTTCAACGGCACTTTGGTCCGAGACGCTGATCAATTCGCCATGACGATAGGTCAAGCCTGAGGTTTGCGGATCCACCAAACTATTACCCGCTTGATCACGGATGAAGTGACCCTTGATGGCGGCCGCGTGGCTGGCTGGGAGCGCGAATAAACTTGTGGTGGCAATACTAACAATGGCCAGCCAATTGGCGATTGTTTGGGGATTTCGAGGCATAAACGACTTCAACACAGACGCACCTATCGACAAAATGTACCTGGTGAGACAGGCGAAAAAAGTGTGGCCAATTTAGCAGAATTTGCCGCGTTGTCATACTAGTGCCGACTGAAAAGTCATTCTATGCGGTAAACTGAGGTTCACATGGCGGGCGTTGCTGAGAATTTCAGCGGATTGTGAGACTGGAGTGAACTCGCCCAGTCAAGCGGCAGGGCGAGTTGCACTTTTTACCTTGTTACTACAAGGTTATTTACTGATACCCCTCGGCATGCACATCGCGTACGGCACGGCCTGATGGATCGGTCAACTGTGCCATTTTGGCATCCCATGCCAGCGCTTCTGGTGTGGAACAGGCGACGGATTTGCCGCCAGGCACACAGGCAATGGCCGCGGGGTGCGGGAAGTGCTCTTCAAAGATGGTGCGGTATAGGTAGCCTTCTTTGGTGTCGGGGGTGTTGACAGGGAAGCGGAAACTGGCGGTGGCCATTTGCTGATCACTGACTTCTTTTTCGGCATAGGCTTTTAAGCTATCAATCCAGCTGTAGCCAACGCCGTCGGAGAACTGCTCTTTTTGCCGCCATAAAATTTCAGCCGGAAGTAATCCTTCGAATGCTTGGCGCAGCGCCCCTTTTTCAATCTTGCCATGCCCGCACATTTTGGCTTGTGGATTAAAGCGCATGGCGACATCGATAAAGTGCTTATCTAAAAATGGTACACGCGCTTCAATGCCCCAAGCCGACATGGCCTTATTGGCGCGGTTGCAATCAAACATATGCAGGCGGTCGAGTTTACGTAGCGTTTCTTCATGGAACTCTTGCGCGTTCGGTGCTTTATGGAAATACAAATAGCCGCCAAACAGTTCGTCCGAACCTTCGCCAGATAACACCATTTTGATGCCCATGGCTTTTATTTTACGAGCCATTAAGTACATCGGCGTCGAGGCACGAATCGTGGTGACATCATAGGTTTCAAGGAAATACACCACATCACGCAGCGCATCAATGCCTTCTTGTACGGTAAATAACACCTCATGATGCACGGTGCCGATGGCATCGGCGACTTTACGCGCTGCCGCCAGATCTGGCGAACCTGCCAATCCCACCGCAAACGAGTGCAAACGTGGCCACCAGGCTTCGGATTGGCCATCATCCTCCACCCGTTTGCGGGCAAATTGCTGTGTAATGGCGGAGATCAGGCTGGAATCTAAACCGCCCGACAGCAAAACGCCATAAGGCACATCAGACATGAGATGGCTTTTCACACTTTGTTCTAAGGCCTGACGTAACGCGGGTAAATCGGCGCTGTTGTCTTTCACCGCAGCATAGGATTGCCAATCGCGCTGATAATAGCGTGTCAGTTTACCTTCGGTGCTGTCAAAATAGTGTCCAGGTGGAAATTCTTGCATTTGTTTACAAACGGGCACCAAGGCTTTTAATTCCGACGCCACATACAGCTGACCATGTTCATCGTAGCCGTAATACAGCGGAATAATGCCTAAATGGTCGCGCGCAATCAGGTAACGCTGGTGACTTGCATCGTACAAAATAAAGGCAAACATGCCTTGCAGCTGGTCGATAAAGCTGGCGCCATGCGCGGCATACAGCGGTAATATCACTTCGCAGTCAGATTTGGTGGCGAAGGCATAAGGTTCGGTTAGATTTGCGGCTAAATTCTTGTGATTATAGATCTCACCATTCACTGCCAGAATGTGATTTCGTGTGGTATTCACCAGAGGTTGCGCGCCATGTTCAGTATCCACGATTGCCAGGCGCTCGTGCACCAAAATCGCATTATTATCATTCCATACGCCAGACCAGTCTGGGCCGCGATGGCGTAATAATTTAGATAACTGTAGCGCCTGCTGGCGCAAGGCTTTAACATCAGTTCTGATGTCAAGCACCCCGAATATCGCACACATGATAAAACTCCATTGTCATTAGTTGTGATGCACAGCTCCCAGATGTAAGGCGGGCTGGCATGTGAATTTGGCAGTATGTACGTCAATACGTCCATTGGCGCACAACTAGACAATGCCAGTGCGGTGAAAAATTGCAAGCGGTTTTTTCGGGTTTTTACCGCGATTAGTCTTCGATGCATCGCAATTGATGCGCTGTATCGCCGTTAACACCGCGGATCGCGTTTTGGATCCGAACCTAACTGAATACAATATGATGCCAACAATCGCAACAACCACTTTTGATTATCCTGAATTAAACAGCGCCGAGACAGCAGCCGCTAAAACGTCATCCGCGGTCAGTCGTGCTGGTGCCAAGCCGGTGTTCATGGCACCAACACAGTGGCAACCGCAGTTATGGCACAGGCCAGTATTTGCTGGGCTTGCGCGTTTGTTTCAGTTGGATAAGTTGACTGATTTCCCTGATTTAGCGCAACAAAGCCAGTGGTTGGCGCGTGGCATTGAACAGAACAAGCACCCCCATCACGAACCTACCTGTCTTGAACCTACCTGTCTTGAACATTCCAGGCGAAGTGCGGTGTCGCTTGATAACCTCGTGGCAGATGGGCGTTATTACGAGGCGTTTATCGCGGCAACGGGGCAAATTCCAACACGGCAACGCAACTGGCATGATTTATTTGGCAATTTGATCTGGGCTTTACTGCCGCGTAGTAAAGCTGCGATGAATGCCGCGCATTGCACGGATATTGCCCGCGATGGCCTAACGCAGCGTAGTCGACGTCGCCACCGCCTCACCCAATTGGATGAGTGTGGCGTGTTAGTACTCTATCCTGCCCATATACCAGGCGCTCAGCACCTGATTGAACAACTGCAGCAGCACCAATGGCTGGCGGCAATGTGGCAGCAGCGCCACCGCTGGAAAGATTTTTGGCAACCGGATACGGCATTGGACACAGTCTTTGACACTGCCGTTGATGGCGCGACACAAGACGCCAACACTTCGGAAACGAATCACAACATCGACCAGAGGCACGAACACCCTTGGTGCTGTGCTTTTATCCTCGGGCACGCCAACTTGGAGATGCTGACAGCGCCATTTCGTGGTTTGACTGGGAAAATGTGGCCGCTGGCGGTGCCGGACGATTTTCTGCAATGGCCCGTAGCGCAACGGCTTGATTTTATTGATACTGTCTTTAGTCAACAAATTGCTAACGTCGAGGTGTTTATGGCACAGTGTGTATCACCCTTGCCACTATTGGGTGTCCCTGGTTGGGCAGATGGCCAAACGGAAGCGCTGTACTTGGATACAGGATATTTTCGGCCGAAACCTTCGCCACGATAGTTCACCCAGTAGCGGCCTAACAATGTTGACCAACAAGGAGCTGTGATGATTGCAATTGAAGGGCTGGCCAAAGCCTTTGCGCTTGATAAAAAACACAAACTCACCGATGCCGAGCGGCAAGACCCGCGCTTTTTAGGCGATAGTTTTCAATCGGTTCGACAGGTAAGTTTTCGCTGTGAACAAGGCCAAGTACTGGGGCTACTCGGGCCTAATGGTGCCGGTAAAACCACCACGTTACGTATGATTTCAACCGCGTTACAACCGGATGCCGGGCAAATCCTCATTGATGGTCATGATGTGTTGGCCTCGCCGGTGTTAGCTCGTAAACACATCGGCTTTTTATCCAGTAGCACGGGGTTATATGGCCGGTTAACGGCGTATGAAAATGTGGCCTATTTTGCCAGATTGCATGGCATGAGTGAGAGTGAGCTTAAGCCGCGGATCGAGGAAATCTTCACCTTACTGGATATGCATAGCTTTGCCTCGCGCCGCGCTGAGACGTTTTCCAGCGGCATGAAACAAAAAACGGCGATTGCTCGAGCTGTGATCCACAGGCCCAAACTGGTGGTGCTGGATGAACCTACCACGGGTTTGGACATTATGACCACGCAGACGGTGATGGAGTTTATTCAAACGTTAAAAAGCCAAGGAACGCCGGTCATTTTTTCGACCCACCATTTGGACGAAGTGGCCATGCTGTGTGATCGCGTGGTGATCATTGATCAGGGCGTCAGTGCCTTTGATGGGGATATTGCAGAGTTTCGCCAGTTGTCGGCGCAAGGTGATTTGCGGCACAGCTTTATGTCGGTGATTAAAGGAGGCGCACGCTAATGTGGCAGATTTATCGTAAGGAACTTCTGGAATTAACCCGCGATCGTAAAACCCTGATGTTTGTGGTGTTGCTGCCGATTGTGATATTTCCACTCATTTTTGCCATCATGGGGCTGGTGGTATCAACTGCCACCAAAGATGCGGCGGCAAAAGAGCATCGCTACATTTTAGTGAACGCAGAGCAGGCGAAGCCGTTTGCCGATGCACTGTTTTATCACAAGAGTTTTAAAAAATCCGATCTTAGCATTACGGCAGAACAAGCGCAGGACGAGAACTATCTGAAACAGCTGGTGCGTGATGATAAAGTCGATGTGGTGATTGTGATCCCCGCCGACTTTAACGCGGCGGCGGATGCACTGACACAAAGTCAGTGGAAAGTGGTGTATAACACCGCCTCGCAAATCGACATGATTGGTCGCCGGGTGGATAGCGCGGTGGCGGATTATCGTAAATCGTTGCAGCAGGCCAAATTAACTGCGCTTGGCGTGCAGGAAAGTCAAATGCCGGCCGTGCTGGAACCGGTGACCATTCAAAAAGTATCCAGCGCAGAGCAGCGCGAAAATATCGGTGAGCAGATTGGCGGTATTATTGGCTACATTCTGATCCCAATTATCCTCGCCGGTGCTATGTACCCGGCCATCGATATTGGCGCCGGTGAAAAAGAGCGCGGCACTTTGGAAACTTTGCTGATTTGCCCGGTGGAGCGCGTGACCATTGTGCTTGGCAAATTTGTCACTGTGCTGACGGCCGCGCTGGCGTCGGTGATGCTGACGGTCGGAAGTCTTGGCTTTTGGGGCTATCTGGTGGGATCGATTATTGGAATTGATGTGGTACAAAAGGTGATGTCGACACTCGGCGGTGCTGATTTGCTGTGGGTTTTACTGTTGCTACTGCCGATTGCGGCGCTGTTTTCCGCGTTGGTACTGAGTTTGTCGATTTATGCACGCAGTTTCAAAGAAGCGCAAAACTACATGACGCCTTTAACCTTTGTGGTGATTATCCCCGCCATGATGGCGATGATGCCTGGCATGGAGCTGAATATGAAATCGGCCTTAGTACCGGTGCTGAACACCACCTTAGCACTGAAAGAGCTGGTGAAAGGCACCTTGGAGTTACCGCTATTTTTCACGGTGCTCATCTCTACCGTGCTGATTGCCATCGCCATGATTGCCTTTTGTGTGCATTGGTTCCAGCGCGAAAAAGTGTTATTCCGCTAACAGCACTCTGGCAATCGCTAGTGACAACGGCGGTGTTTTTACACCGCCGTTTGTTTTTCTAGGGTACTGATGTCTCGGTTTGTCGCATTCAGTATGCGCCATGTATCGTTCATTTCTGCTGTTCATTTCTACTTTGGTGCTGTGCTTGTCGCCGTCCTCCGCCTATCAATGCCAGTGTGAGTATTGCTAAAAAGCTGTCAGTGATTTTATGGCCTTTCGCTAAGCAAAATTAAGTGAATTGTCGGCTAAATGTCGGTTATTTGTGACTAAAAACTGTGAAATGGCAGACGTTGATAAATCGTTGATATTGGCATGATGAAGTGATGATGTTTGCGTTTGACGCTGGAAAATATCCCGCCCAGCGCTGATGGTTCTTGTGCTCAATTTTTAAGGACGCTGCGCTTTGGTGGGGATGCCCCCCGATGGGCAGGCAACAGACACAGAGGTCGAGATATGGCTGCGTTTTCACTTGAACGGTTAGTACATGCAATTTCCAGCTCCATTATCCAAGCGCAAAATCTGGCGGAAAAAGCCCAATTGGGTAATTTACGCAGTTACTTTGACAAAGATGGGCAAGCCATTTGCGTGGATGTCAAAGTGCCATCGCTGCAACATCATCCTGATCAAGCGGTATTCGATCATTATCATGTGCCACTCATTACGCTGGTTCCGCACAGTTCATTGGTCATCAAAGAAGCCGAAATTGAATTAGATGTTGAAATTGGCAGTATCGAGCAGGAAGAACCGCCCGAGTCTGGCTATCCGGATTTAAGCGACATCATGCAGGGGCAGGCGCCGATCCGACCTCGTTTAACCATCAATCCTGAAGCCGGTGTTGCCAAAGCCAATGATGGCAATGTGGCCAATATCTCGATCAAACTGGCCGCGGCCGAGGTGCCGGAAGGCATCGCACGCTTATTGGCCGAGCTCATGAAAAGTCAAGGGCGCGTCAGTGCCACGCCAACTACACCGGGTCGCCCAGCTGATCCTACCGCTGCTTCTACCGCTGCTTCTACAACTGATCGTACAGTTAATGCTGCAAGTTCGGGGCCTGACCCAGCCACATCGGCGACAGCCCAGCGCCCCAGCTCATAAATAGTGAAGCCACAGGCGTGAGACGCGATGGCACTTCATAGCATGCATGATGCCGATCGCGCATACAGAAAGTTTTCATAAAAACATCAACATAGTGCGCACTTGGTAACGACCAAGCCATGGCTTGGCTGAGATTGAGCAGAGCTGCTCAATCGTTAGCGTCTTCATCACAACGTCTTTGCTCGCAGTTCCTCGCCTCGGTGTCGCATGGGGCGGCGAACGTCGTCAACGATGGAATGAAAGGATGCTAGCGCTGATCGATCATCAGATCGCTGATGATCCGCAACCACAGAGGGATTTATTATGGCTGATAGTGGATTAGTAGATATGTCGTCGCAGTTTAGTGGCTTACCGATGGCGGACTTGATTGGTTCGCCATTGCAAGCCGCGTGTGACTCGCAAGTGAAGTTAGCCAGTGCCACGGCTGACTTTATCAAAGCCGTCGGTTTTTTGCCGCCCACCGATAAAACCGCAACCTTAGGTGATATTCGTACCGCGAAGTTTGCCTTTAATCGTACCGTGGGTTTAAAAGCCGATGGTACTGCAGATACACAAAAAGTCGAATTGGATGTGCCATTGCTGGCGATTGTGAAAATCCCAGCGTTAGCCATTTCCAGAGTGAACATTTCCTTTGATATGGAAGTGAAATCCTCCACCGCCAGTACGTCAGAAGAGGACAAATCCGGCAGTTTTAGCGCGGATGCATCCGTCGGCTGGGGACCATTTTCGATGAAAGTGCATGTGCAGGGCTCGGTATCTTCGCATCAGAGCAATACGCGCAGTTCGGATAATTCAGCCAAATATCATGTCGATGTGTTGGCGGAAGATAGCGGTATGCCAGAAGGCTTGGCACGCGTGCTGGATATTATGCACCAAGCCATCACGCCACCACCGGTGAAAGCGGCCCCCGCAGCGCCCGTAACACCACCCTAAGCCTTGACGCGACGAGCGTGTGATGGTCTAGCGTTACGCTCAACAGGTGCCACAGTGACGAGCGACGGTTGTTGCCGTGGCACCATTTTCTTAACAAGACTTGGCAGGAGCTTCGAGATGTCTGCAGCAAATTTTCAGCTGGCAAATGTGCGCTTTATCAAGCGCATTGTGGTGGGCAACGATTCGCCCACCAACCCCCGTTCAGAGGCTGAAACACAAGAGGCAATGGCAATGGTCAATCGCTGTTTATCGGAAAGTCCACGTGGTTTTGTGATTGGCATGGAAAAAAATTTTGGGATTTATAGCATCGGTGAGCATCAAGTTGTACTGCAGTATGTGGTCTACAACATTGGCTTTGAGCGCAAGCCACTTTGGCTGCCGCAGGACGACTAATGGGGTGGTTCAATCATTGGTATACCCACTGCAAAGCTCTGTGGCAGCGTCGTCCGACATGGTTATGGCGTTCACCACTCGCCGTAGAGGCCACCATACCCACATGGCAGGTTGGTGAGCTTTGCCTGTGGTTACAGCAGTTATTTGTATCGCAGCAGCTGCATGCGTTCGCCACCCAATCACGCCATGTATCAAGTGCATCCGCGGCGATGACTGCCGCACATCTGATGCGCGAAGGTGTTGTGCCACAACCTTTGGCAACCCATTATTTGGCAGCTCACGACATGACCCGACAGCTGTTGCAGCTGAATTATTGCCGACTTCGTTTGCATTGTTATAGCGACGTCGATATTGCGGCCTGGATAGATAGGCACAGCGCAGCCGCAGCGACCGGTGCTGGCGCCGCGTCCGCATCGGTGCCGGCCGCACCTATATTGTCGATAGGTATGCCGACGTGGCGGCAACGGCGAAAAGTCCAGCTATGGCAGCTGGATATTGTTGCGCGCACAGTCTCGCGCACAGACTTGCATGGTGCGGCAAAGGGCGAGCGGATGGGGCCGCAGATTGAATTCGAGTTTTGTTTACAGCGTATATCGGCGCTGTCATGGCCATCCGCGAGCATGCCGCGGGTCAAGCTACAGCTGGATAAAGATGCCTTTTGTGAGATCGGAAAAGCAGCGGTGGCACCCTAAACATTCAAATGACGTAGGGTTGTCACGCCAATACATAACCCGGACATGGTTCAATGCCCAACAACAGGAAGGTGAAATATGAATTTTCAAGCTCAGGCAACACCGTTAACTGCGAATGATTGCGCCACAGCCAGCCAATTGATCGCCGTTGAACCCACAGTGTTATGGACAGTGGTGATGGTTGAAACCAGTGGCTTTGGCTTTTTAGCGGACCGCCGGCCGCGAATTCTATTTGAACGACATTATTTTCATCGGCTGACCGACGGTCGATTTGATAGTTCGGCGCCTGACATCAGCGCACCCAGTGCGGGCGGTTATCAAGGCGGTGCCGCCGAATATGATCGTTTGGCACAAGCCTTCGCCCTTGATGAAACGGCGGCCTTGCAAAGTGCGTCTTGGGGGATCGGGCAAATTATGGGCGCCAATTATCAGAGTATGGGGTACCACACAGTGCAAGATATGGTGAATGATTTTGTCAACGCAGAGGCGGCGCAGTTGCTGGGGATGGCCAAATTTATCAAAACCAATCAGCTCGACGGTGCTTTGCAGCAACAAGACTGGCGCAGTTTTGCCCGTGGCTATAACGGCCCTAGTTTTGAAAAAAATCAATATGATCAAAAGCTAGCAGACAAATATGCCAAGATTTCACAGCATCCCATCGATTTTACCCTGCGCGCGGCGCAAGCTTATCTGACGTATTTGGGTTACAACACCGGCGGCGTGGATGGCTGGTCGGGGCAACATACAGTGCAGGCATTGCAGCAATACCAAGCGGCGCAGCAACTCCCAGTGACCGGTGTGCTGGATGCGGCGACGGCACAACAGCTCGGTGTCCGGTTGTGAGTGCAGCCAAGGCTCGATGGATGGGCCAGTTTAGACACCATGCGGTGGCTTTGGAGCGCATATGTTGCAATTAAAGCTACCCCGCATGGTACGCCGGGCAAATGCGAAACCGGCATTATTGCCTATTGTTACGCCCCTTGTTACGCCCATTGTTACGCCTAGGGTTACGCCAGGTATAAATAAGGAAACGCAGATGGCTTCAACCGATATGTTACCTACCAGCGCTGCAATGCAGAATGCGGCTCAGACTATTCCCGACGATAGCACGCCGCAAAGTGGCGGTCAGCGCGCATACCTATCACCACCGGCTGCGGCGAGCCGTTCACGTGAGCTTGGTTTGGTGTTGTTGTTAACCCTACTGACCGGATTATTTTTTGGCTGCGGTGTTTACATGGATTTATCCGCAGCATCGCTGGGTGTCTCACATTTGCTGACAGGGCTTAATGACGCCGCGTCACATGCCACGGCGGCAAATACGGGCGCAGCAAGTCCTGAGTTAGCACAAAAACTGATTGATTTTCAAAGCACACGTATTAAAAACATTGAGGATTCGGCACAAACCGCATACGACATTGCCAAAATTGCGCTCGGCGCCTTAGTCTCGGCGGTGGCGCAACTATTATCGAGTCGAGGCCATAGCGCCGATACGACTACGTCAACATCGTAAAACCGAAGCGGCAGTTGAGGGGATTGCACCTGCGGCATGCACACTGGTTTTGCTTAGCCAGCTGCTTGCAGCGACAGGGCTTTGCCATGGTGCTCATTTGCCATGGTGCACATTGAACCGAATAAAAAAGGCGATCCATGGATCGCCTTCTGCATTTTCTGCATTTAGCGGCACCTATTGGCAGGTACCGTTGAGGGTGTCGACTGTTTTCCGGTGATTCTCACAAAACCGCGATGCGCTTTTTGCGACGACGAGGTTGTTGTGAGGTACTGGTGGTTAGGTGCTGGTTATGAGGAACCAGTTATCACCATCCGGTAGTCACACAACCTTGTTATGCCGCATCGACCGGGGTCGCCCACAGATCATATTCATCCGCCGCATCCACGACAGCTTTCACCACAGTACCTGGTTTGACGTCAGTCAGACCATTGAGATAGACGGCGCCGTCAATTTCTGGTGCATCGGCAAAGCTACGGCCAATGGCACCTTCGTCGTCCACTTCATCGATCAACACATCAATGGTACGGCCGATTTTTGCTTGCAGACGAGCGGCACTGATCCGTTGCTGAGTTGCCATAAAGCGATGATAACGCTCTTCTTTGACGTCTTCTGGGACAGGATCGGGCAATTCGTTGGCCTTGGCACCTTCAACCGGCGAGTATTTAAAACAGCCAACACGATCCAGCTGTGCCGCTTCCAAGAAGTCGAGTAATTCTTGGAATTCCGCTTCAGTTTCGCCCGGGAAACCGACGATAAAGGTGGAGCGAATAGTGAGTTCTGGGCAGATCTCGCGCCATTTTTTAATACGCTCTAACGTACGCTCGGCTTGGCCTGGACGCTTCATTAATTTCAAAATGCGTGGGCTGGCATGCTGGAATGGAATATCCAAGTAGGGTAGTAACTTACCGGCAGCCATCAACGGGATCACATCATCCACATGCGGGTAAGGATAGACGTAATGCAAACGCACCCAAATGCCTAACTCCGCTAATGCTTCACACAGCGCTTGCATCGAGGTTTTGACCGGTTGGCCGTTCCAAAAACCTGTCCGATGTTTGACATCAACGCCATAGGCGCTGGTATCTTGAGAAATGATCAATAATTCTTTCACGCCCGCGTTTTTCAAACGAGCAGCTTCATCCAGCACGTCGCCAATAGGGCGGCTGACTAAATCACCACGCATTGATGGGATGATACAGAAAGTACAACGATGGTTGCAGCCTTCAGAAATTTTCAGGTAGGCATAGTGCTTTGGTGTGAGTTTCACCCCATGATCGGGCACCAACTGGATAAATGGATCGTACTTAGGTTTGGGGACGAATTGGTGCACTTGCTCCAGAACGTTTTCGTAAGCATGCGGGCCTGTGATGCCCAAGACATTCGGATGCACTTGGCGAATTTCGTCTTCGCGCGCGCCCAAGCAGCCGGTGACTATCACTTTGCCATTTTCCGCCATGGCTTCGCCAATAGTATCTAAAGATTCTTGCACCGCGCTGTCGATAAAACCACAGGTGTTCACAATCACCAATTCGGCATCGGCATAGGTGGGGACAATATTGTAGCCTTCCACTTTTAGCTGCGTCAGGATCCGCTCGGAATCGACCAAGTTTTTTGGGCAGCCAAGGCTGACAAAACCTACTTTGGGTTGGGACATGTTTGAACACCTATCAGAAATCGGGCGCGCATTTTAACGTAAAGCCACGACGACGACTAGCGTTTGTGCGAAATAGCTATCAGATGATCTCGCTATTTTTTCAGGCGCTGGCCTGTATCAACCCACGGCTCGCCCGGCTCTCGCGTCTAAAGTGCCTCGCGATTTTAATGTGAAGCTTGCCATTTTTCCGTTACATGGCCGCCGGGATCATTGGTCGCTATGACTTACTGCGCGATGATTTTACGCCATGACCTGCCGCAATAGCCTTCCTTATTAACCTTCCTTGATAGCCTTCATGGCTTGTGTTGGCAGCTTAGGTTTAGCAGCTTAGGTTTAGCAGCTTAGGCTTGACAGCTGATAAATTCAAACGTACATTTCAAACATCTGTTTGAATTGGTGGTTACCTGATGAGTGCAAAACAACAAACGCAACAAAAAATTTTAGATGCTGCGGAGCGTTTATTCGCGGAAACAGGTTTTGCCGCGACGTCACTACGACAAATTACCAGTGTAGCTGAAGTCAACTTAGCGTCAGTGAATTATCACTTTGGTTCAAAAAAAGAACTCATCCAAGCCGTGCTACAACGCTATCTGCAAGTGCTGATGCCACGGCTTGATCAAGAATTCACCCAGTTATTGGCGCAGCAAAAGCCAGTGTCGCTGGATGCGGCCTTGTCGGCTTTTATCAAACCATTGCTTGAATTGTCCAAAGTGCAAACGCAAGGCACGACCTTGTTTTTGCAGTTGTTAGGCCGGGGCTATACCGATGTGCAAGGGCATTTACGTTGGTTTTTCCAGCAGCACTATGGCCGTACCTTGGATAAGTTTGTGTTGTTGGTCCAGCAAAGTTGCCCCGATTTACCCGCCAGTGAGCTGTTTTGGCGGCTGCATTTTTCGTTGGGCACCATAGTGTTCACCATGGCCTCGCATGTGGCGTTAAAAGAAATTGCCGAAGCTGATTTTGACGAAACTGTCGAAACCGAAGGGGTGATCAATCGCTTGATCCCATATTTAGCCGCGGGCATTGCCGCGCCTGCTGCGGTCAACGCCTAGGTCATATTGGCTGAGGTGGCTGAGCTGATTGCCGTCAAGGCACCAGCTGAGACCGCATGAAACATGTTTTGTGTTGAATTTTTTACCATACTTTTGTTACATCACTTTGTTATAAAACTACCGTTGAGGGAGCCGTTATGGCCATTCTAATATTACTGCTTGTCGCCCTAGGGATTTTGCTTGGTGTGACCGACATTCGTCGGAATTTCATCAGCAAGCCTATCTTTGCTATTTTCAAAAAAATCCTGCCACCGCTGTCGGACACCGAACGTGAAGCGATGGAAGCCGGTGATGTGTGGTGGGATGGTGAGCTGTTTAAAGGCAAACCAGATTGGCACAAACTGCATGCCATTCCAAAGGCGACCTTAAGTGCCGAAGAACAGGCCTTTATGGATAACCAAGTCGAAACTTTGTTAAAAATGCTCGATGACTACAAGATCGTGCAAGAGCAACGTGATTTACCACTGGAGGTATGGAATTACATCAAAGCCGAAGGTTTCTTCGCCATGATCATTCCTAAAGCCTATGGTGGCCGTGAGTTTTCTGCCATTGCCAACTCGACTATCGTCTCGCGGATCGCAACTCGCAGCTTAACCGCAGCGGTGACTGTGATGGTGCCAAACTCGTTAGGCCCTGGTGAGCTATTGATGCATTACGGTACGCAAGAGCAAAAAGACCGTTGGTTGCCAGGCCTTGCTAATGGGACCGAAGTGCCATGTTTTGCCTTAACAGGCCCAGAAGCAGGTTCAGACGCCGGTGGTATTCCTGATTCTGGCGTAGTGTGTCGGGGTGACTTTAACGGCGAGTCGGTACTGGGTATTCGTTTGAACTGGGATAAGCGTTACATTACCTTGGCCCCTGTCGCGACAGTGCTCGGTTTGGCGTTTAAATTATATGACCCTGAAGGTTTATTGGGTGGTAAAGAAGAGCTGGGTATCACCTGTGCGCTGATCCCAACCAGTCACCCAGGTGTGCAGATCGGCGATCGTCACTTCCCTATGAATATGGCGTTTATGAACGGTACCACTTACGGTAAAGACGTCTTTATCCCATTGGAGTGGATCATTGGTGGCCCATCGTATGCTGGTCGTGGCTGGCGGATGTTGGTGGAATGTTTGTCAGCAGGTCGTGGTATTTCTCTACCCGCACTGGGCACGGCCACTGGCCATTTGGCAACACGGATGACCGGTGCTTACGCCTACATTCGTCAGCAGTTTGGCTTGTCGATTGGTAAATTTGAAGGTGTGCAAGAAGGTCTGGGCCGCATTGGTGGTTTAACCTACAGCTTAGAAGCCATGCGTGTGATGACGGCAGGTGCTATCGATCTGAAACTGAGCCCCAGCGTTGTCACCGCCATTGCTAAGTATCACATGACCGAAATGTCACGTACCTTATTGAATGATTCGTTTGATATTCATGCGGGTCGTGCGATCCAATGTGGTCCGAAAAACTATTTAGCGCACGGTTACATGGGTGTGCCTATTTCGATTACGGTGGAAGGCGCCAACATTTTAACGCGTAACTTGATGATTTTTGGTCAAGGTGCGACGCGTTGTCATCCATACGTATTAAAAGAATTGGAAGCGGCCGCCAACCCAGATGCAGAAGCGGGTTTAAAACAATTTGATGAATTGTTGTTAAAGCACGTTGGCTTTGCGGTGGGGAATACCTTCGGTGCTTTATTCCAAGGCTTAACCGGTGGTTGTTTCAATGCCGCGCCTGTGTCAGGTGCAACGGCGCAGTACTACAAACAGCTAAGTCGTATGTCAAAAGCGTTAGCTTTAAGTGCGGACGTTTCTATGTTAATGCTGGGCGGCGATTTAAAGCGTAAAGAGATGCTGTCTGCCCGCTTAGGTGATGTGCTGAGTCATTTGTATATTGCTTCTGCCGTGTTGAAATTCTATGAAGACAATGGTCGCCAAGTTGCCGATCTGCCGTTTGTACACTACAGCATCCAGCGTAACCTGTATGAAATTGGCCGTGCCTTTGATGGCTTCTTCGCCAACTTCCCAAGCGCTGCCGTGGGGCGGATCTTAAAAACCTTGGTGTTCCCATTTGGTATCGGTTACAAAATGCCATCGGATGACATTTCGATGCAAATCAGCGATGCATTACTGCAACCATCGGTGGTGCGTGATCGTCTGACCCACTTATGCTACTTGGGTGAAGGCGATGATGATCCAACCGGCTCGATGGAGCAGGCATTCTTGGCACTGCATGCGGCGCAGCCACTGATGAAGAAAATGGCATTGGCGCAAAAAGAAGGTCGTCTACCACGTAAGCTGCCCATGGATCAGCTGATCAGCCGTGCGTTTGCTGCGCAAGTCATTACTGCCGACGAGCAGCAACAGTTGGAGCGGATGAACACCTTACGTTTCAGTGCTATTAGCGTCGATAGCTTTGCCCCAGGTGTCTTGGAAGGCAATGCGGTACAAGGTCGCGCATAGGCTTGGTCAGCCACTGAACGCTGTGTTTAGCGCGTAACGGCGGCGTCCCTGATAAAACATTAGAAAAAGCCAGCTTTTGCTGGCTTTTTTGTTTTTTTAGCCGATCGCATCGGGTAAAGTAGAACGCTTTGACGTTGACGCATTGATGTTGCGGCACTGGTTTTCGCGCCATGGTTGAATCATGCATGGAGAAATGGCATTTTTTCATCGCCAATACAGTGCAGCCGCTATCGCATAATAACTAGAGTAATCCCCATTTATGATAACCACAGATACACAAGCATTTGGCTCGGTCATGTTGGATTTGACTGGCTATGAAATTACTGCGGAAGAAAAAGAATTGCTACAACACCCGGCCGTGGGCGGGGTGATTTATTTTAGCCGTAACTATCATGATCAAGCGCAGTTACAGGCCCTCGTTAAGAGTACCCGAGCCGCGTCACGCCAGCCTCTGTTGTTGGCGGTCGATCATGAAGGCGGCCGCGTCCAGCGTTTTCGTCACCAATTTACCCATGTGCCCGCGATGGGGCAATTGTGGCCCGCGGCGGCCGATGCTCGTATTCAGCAGCGTGTTGTTGCATCCGAAGCACATGATCAACTGAGCGTGGCGCAAGCGATAGCGACCGAAATGGCGTGGTTGATGGCCAGCGAAGTGTTGGCGCACGATATTGATTTTAGTTTTGCGCCGGTGGCGGATGTGTGGGGTTGCTGTGACGTGATCCAAAATCGCGCCTTTCATGCCGATGCGGAGCCAGTGATCGCCATGGTCAGCGCCTTTGCCAAGGGCATGCATCAAGCTGGTATGAAAACCACCGGGAAACATTTTCCGGGTCATGGCAGTGTGAAAGAAGACTCACATCTAGAGCTGCCCATTGACCGGCGCAGTCAAGCGGCAATTGAAGCACTGGATCTGAAGGTATTTCGGCAATTAGCCGCGCAAGGGGCTCTGGATGCCGTCATGCCCGCGCACGTGGTGTATCCGGCATTTTGTGACAAAGCGGCAGGCTTCTCGCGCTTTTGGTTACAACAGGTCCTGCGCCAGCAGATGCAATTTGACGGTGTGATTTTTAGTGATGATTTAGGCATGGCGGGCGCCCACCAAGCCGGTAACTACCAGCAGCGCGCCGCGCAAGCCTTTGCTGCCGGTTGCGATATGGTGTTGGTCTGCAACGACAGGGCCGGAGCCGTTGAGGTGATTGATACCCTTGCGCCGGCGTATTATCAGCATAGCTCTGCACGATTAGCACGCTTAAAACATCATACTTCGCTGTCGTGGTCTGAGCTTTGTCACCAGCCACGCCATCAAGCGGCGGTGGCACTGGCGGCTGACATTTGGCAAACGCAGCAGCGTTAGTATAGTGAATGTTGTGCTAGTGTGGTGAATGCCCTGTTGCGGTTGATGTGCGCAGTACACTGAATAAGTTCACTTATATACACTGCGCTGTATGGGTTCTAGATTGCAGCGTCGACGTTTTTTGTGTGTGGTTTTTGTCGACGCGCTATGGTCGTCCATGACGTAGGGTACTGGAATTTTATTAACGTACGGCCCTAACGTACGGTCTTGGTTGTTACCAGGGATAAGGAATTGCAATGTTGTATATGGTGTTAGTCGGCGGCCATCATGCTCGCGCCAAAATTGAACTGCATGATGTGCTGTTTGTGGATGCGCCTGCGCCCGATGTCTCGGTGCGGGACGCGGTGTCCGCCGGGGTTGATGTGGATGCCGGCTTATTGCTGCAGTCTAGCTATGATAGCCTGCACCAACAATGGTTTGGCACGGCCAATTCGTTGCATATTGATGGTTGGATGGCGGTGGATGGTGTGGATGGCTACCAGATCCGTTTGTGTGATGTGGCGCCTAAAGCTGGCGATTTACGGCTATTTTTCATTAATTTAGGTGGTTATCAGCCACAGGTGTTTGGTGAGGACCATCGCTATTTGTTGTTGGTGGCGCCGGATCTGGCGTCGGCGCGAACACTTGCCAAACAGCGGCGTCCTGCAGGGTGGGGTTCGCCGCATACGGATGCCGTATGGGACATTGATGATTGTCTGCCGATTGATACGGTCGACGGCCGTTATGTGCAACTGCACGCCTATTCGCACCTGCCACTGTTATGGCAAAACTGTTTTTTACCGATCGGGCGCTGAGCCCGGATCTGGTAAATCTGCCATCGATATGGTGTTGCTCGTCATAGCATGCTGTGACGGGCTTGATACACCAGGCCTGCGCTGTGTTATCCCTTTGCGTTTTCGTGGCGCTTTGCCAGCCCCATGGCGCTTTCGTACTCATCGAGGCAAAGGCATAAAAACCAGCAGCCTCATGTCCGCGTAATGTGTTGGTCGTTGTGATGTAATGTGAGGAGTGATGATGTCAAGCACCCCTGAAGAGTGGGCCCAATGTAGCTACCGGCAATTGCCGCCGATGTGCTATAGCGATTGTGCGCCGACGCCAGTGTCGGAGCCACAGTGGTTGGCCTTTAATGCTGAGCTAGCTGCTGCCTTGCAGTGGCCTAACGCTTATGGTTTCACCGACGCGGGATTGGCGTTATTTGCCGGCAACCAGTTGCCGACCTGGTGTCAGCCGCTGGCGATGGCCTATACCGGTCATCAATTTGGTCATTTGGCCCCGCGACTGGGCGATGGTCGAGCATTATTACTCACAGAATTGTTGCGGGGTGATGGCCAACGTGTGGATGTGCAGCTTAAAGGTGCTGGACCGACGCCCTATTCGCGGCGCGGTGATGGCCGAGCGGCGTTAGGGCCTGTGCTGCGTGAATATTTGGTCAGCGAAACCATGGCTGCGCTTGGGGTGCCGACCACCCGCGCGTTGGCGGCGGTGCTGACGGGCGATTGGGTGTATCGGCAGCACGCATTGCCTGGCGCTATCTTGTGCCGTGTTGGGCAGAGTCATTTGCGGGTGGGGACTGTGCAGTTTTGGGCGCGGCACTTAAGCCAGCATGAGCTGCAACAGGCACTGGATTATGTCATCGCACGGCATTATCCGGCGGCGGCGCAGGCTGGCGAACCTTATGTCGCGTTGCTGGCCGCGGTATGCCAGGCTCAAGCGCAATTGATTGCACACTGGATGAGTATCGGCTTTGTGCATGGTGTGATGAATACCGACAATATGACACTCAGTGGCGAGACCATCGATTATGGTCCTTGCGCGTTTTTAGATCATTATCATGCCGAGCAGTGGTTTAGTAGTATTGATGAACAAGGCCGCTACGCCTATCAGCAGCAACCGGTGATTGCACAGTGGAACCTTGCTCGGTTGGCAGAGGCGATGTTGCCATTTTTAGGTCCGGATGAAGCCAGTGCCATTGCCACGGCGACCGCCGTGCTGAATGATTTTGTTGCGCAGTATCAGCAGGCATGGCGTGCGCGTTTTGCCGCGAAATTAGGATTTACCGCAGGGCAGACGGCGGAGCAAGCGCAGGCTGATCAGCAGTTAATTTCGCAATTGTTGCAGTTGATGCAAGCGCAAGATGTTGATTTCACAGCGCAGTTTCGACGGCTGGCCTTGTTGTTATCGCCATCGGGCGGGGAGGATACGTCGCAGGTGGTGGTCAATAGTGCCGCGGCACCGCGCTGGTTAGCGCTATGGCGTGATCCAAGTGCGGTACAGCCATGGTTAACCATGTGGCAGCAACGTTTACAGCAACAGCTGGCGCAGCATGGTGGTACGGTTTCGGCCATTCAAACCGCGATGCTGGCGGTGAATCCGGCACGGATCCCTCGCAATCACGCGCTCGAAGCGGTGTTAACTACCGCCACCGAACAAGGCGATCTGCGGCCGTTCCACCATGCCTTGGCCTTGTTGCAGCAGCCGTTTGTTGAAAGTGACGACGGTCTGATATGGCAGGAACCACCGGCGACAATGCAGCCTTATCGAACCTTTTGTGGTACTTAGCGGCATGAGGTGAGGTGTTTTATCTATAGTGTCAACAGCGCGACTTCGGTCGCGTTTTTTGTTTTTAAGCACAGGGCTGGCATTTTACAGATGAACTTGCTACCATAATAACTGTATAAATATACAGTTATTATGGTTACTGCCCGCCACATGCCATGTTTGGCCATGTTTGGTCATGTTCGGTTATGAGCATTCATGTGCAGTCATGTGTGTAGCGGAGCAGAGCGTTATCGGAGGTTTTATGGCCAATGTCATGCCGCAGGTGGAAGCAAATATCGTTAAAGCCAGCATGCGTGGGGCGGCACCAGCAACAACCTTATCTGCAACAAAGCGACGTGTCGCTGCCGTCGCAATGCCTGAAGATCTGGTTATGGCGCAGATGCCCGATGTTCAGAGTATAGATCGCAAAATTCCGCTGTTTAGCAGTGCGGTGGCGGCAGGTTTTCCATCACCGGCGCACGATTATATTGAACAGCAATTGGATGTGCATGACTTGGTGGTGAAGCATCCGGCCGCGACTTTTTTTGTACGCGCCAAGGGCGAGTCCATGATTGGGGTTGGTATTTATCCACATGATGTCTTAGTGGTTGACCGTGCCTTAGATGCACAGCATGGCGATATTGTGATTGCCGCGGTGGATGGCGATATGACGGTAAAACAGTTGATCACGCAGCCTCGGTTGGAATTGCGTCCCGCCAATCCGGCCTATCCACCGATTGTCTTGGCAGCCAGTAGCGATGTGCAAATCTTTGGTGTCGTCACTTTTGTGATCCATGCCCTGCGTGGTCGTGTTGTCTGAGATATATGTGAGAGCGGCCGCCTCGGCTTTATTCATTCGAGGCGTTGAGACGGGGTGTTGATTCGGGGTGTTGATATGTTGAGGTTATATGCTCACTTGCGAGGCTTAACAACGTGAACGCACACGAAAGCACGGCACTGTCTCCATCTGGCAGCGCGGCTATCTCAACGGAGCTGTACGACGCGCTGTCTGAGAAAGCCCTCTCTGAGAAAGCACTGTCAAACAAAGTGTTATCTGACAAAGCGCGGCCTCAACAAGCTCAGCCTGATAAAGCACCGCCTGATAAAGCGCAGCCACATGCCGCGGAGTCACCCCGTCAGACGCGCTTTGCCTTGGTGGATTGCAATAACTTCTATGCCTCTTGCGAAACATTATTTCGGCCAGATCTGCGGCACAAGCCTATCGTGGTGTTATCCAACAACGATGGCTGTATTGTTGCCCGCAACAAAATCGCCAAAGCAATCGGCATCAAAATGGGCGTGCCCTATTTTAAGGTGAAAGCGTTACTGCAGCAGCATCAGGCGGCGGTATTTTCGTCCAACTATGCGCTTTATGCGGATATCTCCCGGCGCGTGATGCAAACCTTGGACAGCATGTGCCCACAGGTGGAAGTGTACTCGATTGATGAAGCTTTTTTAGATTTGGCAACGCTGACGGAGGCGGATTGGACCGGCTATGGGCATCAGGTACGACAGCGGGTCATGCAGCACACCGGCATTCAAGTCTGTGTTGGTATTGCACCCACCAAAACCTTGGCGAAACTCGCCAATTATGCCGCTAAGCAGTATCCCGCGACCGGCGGCGTCGTGGATTTGTCGTCACCACAGCGGCGCGATAAATTATTAGCGATCACGCCAGTGGCGGAAGTGTGGGGCGTAGGCCGGCAATTAGAGCGCGCGTTACAGCAATTGGGGATCTCGACGGCGGCGCAACTGGCGGCGGCGCCTTCGGACTGGATCCGGCAGCGCTTTTCGGTGGTGCTAGAACGGACTGCTGCCGAATTGCGTGGCGTATCTTGTCTGGCGCTGCAACAGGAGCCGCCACCACGGCAGCAGATCGTCGCCAGCCGCAGTTTTGGCGAGCGAATCACCAGCATAGACGCTATGCAACAAGCCATCACCTTATATATCAGTCGCGCGGCGGAAAAGTTACGGCAACAGCAATTACAAGCTGGCATGCTGCAGGTGTTTATCCGAACCAGCTCTTTTGCCTCTATGCCTTATTACAGCAACAGCGCCAGCATGATGTTGCCACAAGCGAGTGCAGATACGCGGGTGTTATTGGCGTATGCCATCACCCTTTTAGCCCGGATTTGGCGGGATGGTTACCAGTACGCCAAAGCGGGTGTGATGTTGGCTGATTTAACACCGCAGCATGTGCAGCAACTGCAGTTGGCGTTGGAGGCGGATAGGGTGGCTGAGCCCTCTGTCGACTACGTTTCGAACCCCGCGACCGCCCGCACCGAGGCCTCACATGCGAAAGGCGGCGAGCGCGGTGATGGTGGTCACGGCAGCCGTGACATTCACGCGGATCTGCATCGGAGTGAGCGCTTAATGCAAGTGATGGATAGTCTGAATCAACGCCAGCGTGGCCAGTTGTTTTTTGCCAGTCAAGGCATGGATCCCGATTGGCAAATGAAGCGACAGTTATTATCACCGGCCTATACCACCAGTTGGCAGCAACTGCCTTATGTGGGTTCATAATGTGGGTTCATAATGTGGCTTAATGACCGGATGCTGATGACTGGGCGCCAGGCTTAAAGCCATGTGGCATCAACATAACGCGGAAATTTACCACCAAATGAGCTACCAAGTTATCGTGAAAAACCGCTACACTGCGCGGCATCAGGCGCTGCCGGGCTGCGCAACACGGTAAAAAAGCGGGGCATAGCCGCAAGTGCGATAGTGGCGCTGATATCTTAACGCATTAACCCATGTCTGGCGGTATACACATCATGTCCGAACAACTGACATCAGAGCACGCAAAGTCCAAACGAACCCAGGCTGAGCCGCTCAGCGCAGAGCGGACCACGTCCGGGCGAGCCGAACCAATAGACGACGAGCACCTACCTGCAGGACATGGCTTAGATTTGCATGACGCTGTGGCTGAACTTGCACGACGCAGCGTACCGCAAGCGCCACGCCATGATGGGACCCACGCCGAACAGCTAGAACGGGCAGCGTTATTAAGGATTTATCAGCCGTTTATGCACACCTCACCGCAACATGATGCAATTGCACATGATCCCAATACACATGATCCCAATACACAGGAGCCGAGTGAACAGCAACCAACGCAAGACGCGACATGCCCACCGCTGCGCATCAGTTTATTGACGCAACATAAAAAATTGCCATTGATTGCAAATGCACTGACGCAATTTCCGGATGGAACGGCAACCGTAGTTTCCGATCCGCATCAGGATGCACATTCGAAGGCACTGCTGCATACGAACGCGAAGCCACGTTCGTGGCCTTGGCAGCACAGCGCATGGCAATTATTGGATCAGTATGATACCGATCAATTGGGTACTTTTAGTGGTGATATCGCTCGCATTCACAGCCAGTATGACACCGCGATTTTAAAGGCAAAATTAGCCGCGACCTTGGGCAGCAGTCGAATTGGCATCGGCAGTGAGGGCAGTGTAGCGGCAGGTGCTGCCGGTGCTTGGTTTCCTTATCATACCGAAATGGTGGCTTGGTGGGATGAAGCGTTGCAATGGGCGGTGGTGGGGTATGCACAAGCACCAGCGCAAAGTCGAGTGCAAATTGCCACTGATATGGCGAGCTTACAGGCGCAGTGGCATGCACATGATTATCAGCAGCAAGCTTTGCAAATGAAAATAATCGATGGCAGCAATAGCGCGGCGCCTATCGCCATCCGCAAAGGCATTCGCAGTGCCACTGAACTTTGCCACGCCTGGCAGCAACTATATCAGGAGGGGGACGAGGTAGAGGTCAGTTACGACTATCGGGCGCATTGCAGTGAGCGCCGACAGCAGGTGATTGCCAGTGCGGCGCAGGATTTGGCCACGCGGTTATCACAGCTGTGTCCCTGCTGTGCCACACCGGGTTTTACGGTCACCGATACCATCAAAGGTTTGCCCTGTGCCGCTTGCGATTTACCAACACAGCAAGTTAAGACCTTGATTTATCAATGTCAGCATTGTGGCTATCAGCAACAAGACAGTGCAAAGGCCACGCATGCCGATCCGATGCATTGTCATTTTTGTAATCCGTAGTCGCAGCGCTATGAAAAGATAAAGTGTGCGCGCGGGGATCACTGAACATCCTCGCACAGCGGCATCACATCACAACATCATGTCAAAAACGCCGTCCTCGTCAGGACAAAGACCTGTACTACGTAGGTAGGTCAGGATTAAAAATAAGCGGTAGCTGGATAAAAAATTCGGCACCCGCGCCTAGGCTACTTTGCACCCATATTTTTCCGCCTTGCTCCTCGATCATGGCTTTACTCAGCGATAAACCCAATCCGGTGCCTTTACCAACATCTTTGGTGGTAAAAAAAGGTTCAAAGATGCGTGCTTGTACCGCATCTGACATACCTGGGCCATTATCGCGGATCCGGATCAGCGCCTTCGCATCCTCGCTGAGTGATTCGACCTGAAGTAAGCCCGTCGCCGCGGTGATGGCTTGGATAGCATTGATGATAATATTGAGCAAGACCTGTTGCAGTTGACTGGGATTGGCCTGTACCAACAAGGGCTGCTCCGACAAATGGCATTGCAACTGCATCTTGGGTTTTAGCTCACTAGCGAGCATTTTGAGCGTGCTCTGGATGACATCATTCACATCAAATACTTCTAAATGGCCGGTATCTGGGTGGGCAAAACGGCGTAAGCTTTGAATGATATCTCGAAGTCGCAAGCCTCCTTCTAAAGTATCCTCAACCAACTCAAGGCTATCTTGGTGCATAAACTTAAAATCATGCTGCTGTAAAAGCTGCGCCAATTGCTGTAATTGCACATTAAATTCCGCCGTGGCGGGCGTACAGGCCAACAGCTGCTCAGCGCAGCACACCACCTGTTGATACCGCTCGGTATAAGCTTTGAAGGTGCTGATGTTGCTGAGGATATAACCCAGTGGATTGTTGAGCTCATGCGCAACGCCTGCGGCCAGTTGACCAAGGGCCGCCATTTTTTCTTGGCTCTCTAAACTTTGCGCCATCCGGTTATGCTGCCGATGCAGCAGTAACACGTCACTTTGTTGCTGCAGTTGATCGAGCCGATTACAGGTCATGGCAAAAATCGCCAACAATTCAGTGAAGGCGGCACTGCTGACGCCGTGGTTTTCAGGTTGGAAGGCTAACACATAGGCTGGCTTAGTCACACTAAAGGGGATCTGATAGATAGGCGTTTTGCCTTTGTGTCGAAATAAACCATACAGCGGATGATCCAAGACCGTTTGATCTGTCGCTAAATGCGTTGTTAAGGTACAAGCTTGTGTTGGCAATGGCATCACTGGTAACAGGGCACTAACACTTAGTACCGGTAAAGACCCTACTAATAAACTTTGTTTGCTTTGCAGTTGCAACAAATGAATTTGATGTGACGGAACTATACGTTGCGCTATCGCTAAAAACTGACTGACCAACCAAGCGGCATCACGGCACTGTTGCCATTGCAGCAGTTCGGATGCGCAAACAGCCTTCAGACTGGTGGGCGTTAAGCTGATATCCACGACGTTAAGATCCGAAGCGTGACTGTACTCTGACATCGAAGCCTCCGAACTGGCATAAGCAATACTATCAGCAGCCATATTTGTCGCAGAGTTGGTGTTTGGCGGCGTCATAGCTACCTCGCAAGCGGCAATAATGCAATCAAACGGATATCCATCCAGCGTAGTGGAAAATCGCCAACTAGGAAACGTACTAGGACGAAAAGTGTTGGTTGAAGGGCATGTTTAGGCCGGCAAACCGCACGCAGATGAGAGTAACTACCAACAGATCGGAATCCCGATTTGCCTTATCGTGGGGGCAAGCCCGCCATCACGCGGTGACAGCGAGAAACGCCGGTAAATGCGCATTGCCAAAAAGCGTGGGGACCATGACAGGCATCATCACCGCACATGGAAAGCTGTGCTAGGCTCATCTAAGGATAGCGATGCCAGTATGAGCGCATTGGCAGTTGTAATTTAGGGAGCCACGTTGATGAAAACCAAAATTTTGCTGTTGGATGATGAGGTTAATATCTTACGGGCACTAGAGCGAGTGCTGCGGCGGGCAGATTATGATGTGTATAGCAGTACCGATGCCGCCAACGC